>Ga0316192_10004013_pt1 | contig 10689 bp, 9 predicted proteins | sample MerIslwburrow_MG_FD_204931 | JGI IMG/M metagenome (GOLD analysis project Ga0316192, IMG submission 204931) | Coastal sediment microbial communities from Maine, United States - Merrow Island worm burrow | ecosystem: Environmental > Aquatic > Marine > Coastal > Sediment | place: USA: Maine...
TGTGCGGGTGAACGCCATCTGCCCCGGCTTCATCGCCACCCCGCTGGCCGCCGGCCACCCCCAGGCCGATGAGAGCCAGATCCAGCAGATGCGCGACGCAGGAGCCAACAGCCAGGTCCTGGGCCGGGTTGGCGAACCAACCGACATCGCCAACATGGCGTTGTTCCTGGCCAGCGACGAGTCAGAGTGGATGACGGGCCAGGAATGGGTGGTCGACGGGGGCTTCGAAGCCGGACGGCCGTGGTCGCGCTGGCCCAAGTTCGCCACCGCCGAGCGCCCAATCCGCCATCACCGACCCCCGGGCCGATGACACCTTCACCTTCACCTTCACCGGGTTTCGTCGACCGGCGCCTGGCCACTGCCGATCCCCCTCCCAGTGGCATCCCCAATCCCATCCACGACACCGAGGGGGCCGACGCCGCCGGGTACGCCGCTGCCCTGGTGGCCGGGGTCCGAACCTACGGCTGGGCGGCGGAGACCATCGTCGCCGCCCTTGGCCCATCGTGGTTGGCTGACGGCTGGGTCGACTTCTCCCTGCGCCGCCCCCTGTTTGCCGGCGAGGAATTGACCACCAGCGTGAGCCGGGCGGATCAGCCGGCCGATACCTGGTCGCTCGAGTGTGTGGGCCGGGGTATCGGGGGCGAACGCATCGTGCTCGATGGCACGGCCGGTCCCGGCCCCGCCCCCTGGCTTGGTGACCTGAACCCGCCACTGCCGACTCCCGGCCTCGACCCGCCGACGCTGCGCCCCACCTACGACCTGGAAACGGTCCCCATCGGTCAACCGTTGCGCCCCCTGACCGTGCACGTCCGAGCCGATGCCGCACGCCGAATGGCCAGCGACGACCTGGCCCTGTCCTCCCCCAAACCAGGCTCTCGTGTGGTGAACTCTCCTGCTGGGGGTGACGGCACGACCGCCAGGATCCACCCCTACTTTCTGGCCGGGCGCATGGCCCCGCTAACCCGTCACAACTTCACCTACGGCCCGACGATCCACGTGCGCAGCCAGATCCAGCATCGGGCTGAGGCCGTGGCTGATCAGGACATCACCGTCGGGGCCCAAATCGTGGATGCCTTCGACCGCAACGGCCACTGGTACCAGGTGCTCGACGGGATCGTCACCGGCAGCAGCAGCGACGGCTCCCTGGCCCTGATCCGGCACCACACCATCTTCCGACCCCGGGGCACGTCCATGCCCGATCCCATCACCGACTGAGCCGAAACCAAACCGTCGACCCGACGACAGTAGGCCATGGGCGTCCATGGATCTCGGCCCACCAGGGCGATCAGTAACCTCGAATAACGCAGAATCCTCAGGCCACCACTATGTCCACGCCATGACACCGGTCCGACCGAGACGAGGACAACGACCCCGCGGGCCCGTTACGAGCGAAGGGATCCAATAGATGAGCAAGTGAACGGCTCATTTGCTGGCCACGCTGGCTGACATTCAGGGAGCGGAGAAGATAGACATCTGGCTGGAGCTGGCCGAGTTCAGCCAGTACATCAGCGATCACGAGCTCTCCCGTTGCCTCAACTCTCAACCATCAGATCAAGGGCCAATTGCCCGATTGGATAGTTGCCGACAAGACCCGCCTGCGGCAGATTCTACTGAACCTGCTTGGTAACGTATTCAAGTTCACCGACAACGGAGAGGTAACCCTTCGGGTGACCACCATCGAGGTGGAAACGGCGCCCGGCGCCCGGCGCCGAGCCCACCACCAGGATCCGCTTCGAGATCGAGGACACCGGGATCGGCATTGAGCCAAGCCAGGCAGAGCGGGTCTTCAAGCCCTTCGAGCAGGTCGGAGGGATCGACCATCGAACCGAGGGAACCGACTCGATCTTCCCATCAGTCGACAACTCGTGCAGCTGATGGGTTCGGACATCGAAGTCTCAGCCCGCTGTGGCCCGACGACGCCCCGGCAGCACCTGGTAGCCGCTTCTGGTTCGACATCACCGTCGCCCTGGCCGAGGTCAGCCCGACCAATGATGGACCGCCGGCTGGCCCAGACCTGGCCCGACGGCTCATGGTTTCGAGGCCGGACATCAGCGTGGTATTGATGTCGGGCTATCCAGGCGATGCAATCGTCGACGGCGACCTCTCCTCACCCAGGGTGAGCTTCCTGGCGAAACCATTCGGTGTCAACGCCCTGGTGTCCACGGTCCGCGAATCCCTCGACGTTTTGCCGCCAGTGCGGTAGAAGCCCCGTCTGTCATCCGGTGCGACAAATGGGACGGACAAAGCGCTGGCCAGACAGCTGTTCGGGGGGGCATGCTTGGCTCATGACCAGCTCAGGACAGGTCGTCGTCACCGTCTCCCAGCCGAGGCGCCAAGCCTTGTCCCTTCTGCTGAATGGTGAGCTCACCGTGGGGCGCGACTGCGACGGTCTGCTCTTGGCCGATTCGGAGGTTTCCCGCCGGCATCTACGCCTTCGCCGCATGGGGATGTCGGTTGAGGTCACCGATCTCGGCTCGACCAACGGCACCTTCATCGATGGCGCTCCCCTCAGCGGTGCCCGTGTAATCGACGGCAACAACGCCGTTACCCTCGGCGACACCACCATCACCATGGAGGCCCAACCTCCGGCGCCGCCCAATCGGCTCGGACTGGGAGTCGCCACCACCCTTCAGGCCGCGACCGATACCCGCAAGACCTCGATCGATCTGGTGGCCGACACCCTGAGTTCTGTCGGTTCCCACCCAGCTTCAGCGCTGGTCGACGACAACCAGTCCGACATCGAGGTCCTCGGTCCGGGCGTATTCGACGGCGAGACCGTGTCGATCGTGTTCTCCGACATCGAAGCATCAACCCAACGGGCCACCCAGATGGGTGACCGAGCGTGGTTTGCCCTGCTCGACGAACACAATCGACTGTTCCGTCACGAACTGAGGCACCACGGGGGCCGCGAGGTCAAGTCGATCGGCGACGGTTTCATGCTGACGTTCCCCAGCGTCCGCCGGGCCCTCCGGTTCGCAACCAGGGTGCAACAACAGGTGGAGGCCGATGCCGGACCTGACCTCCGGGTGAGGATGGGCATCCACACTGGTGAGGCGATCGTCGATGGCACCGGTGATCTGTTCGGCCGCCACGTGATCCTGGCCGCACGCGTGGCCAATCTGGCCACCGGTGGTCAGATTTTGGCCACCATGGTCGTGCGGGAGATCGCCATCGGCCGTGATGACATCGCCTTCGGGCCACCAGAACTGGCCGAGCTACAGGGTTTCGCCGAATCCCAAACCGTGCACGAGGTCCTCTGGCAGCAGACAACGTTGTAGCCCCAATCCAGCGCCGCAGTCGCCGGACCCTTGCGCTCCAAAGCCGCCGTCGGGGCCAACAACGGCGCCTCACCCCCAACCGCAATCTCAATCTCAATACGCCTCCGCTACTCCGATGCCCGCATACAGCGGGAGCGGAGCAGTCCTGGGGCCTAGGCAGTACCCGTCAACCGAGAGAGGTAGCCGGATTTCATCAGTCCGAGCAGCACGACAACCGCACCGATGGTCCCGGCGATCCACGGCACGCCCTGGTTGTTCGGCGTAATTATTCGACCAATGATCTGCCCGAGGACCATGCCAGCGATGCCCAGCCCGATCGTCCACGGAATCGAAAGATCCTGCTTGCCCGGAACAAGAGCTCGGGCAACAAACCCGATGATACCGCCCGCGACAATACTTCCAATTATTCCGATAACCAAACCCATAATATATCACCCTACTCGTTTGTGAATATTGAGTGGCGGCACACGGAGTCTAGCGGCGTCCGCCGTCAACCAGAAACTCCTGAGCGGTGCAGGCCCCGCCATCGTCGGCAGCCAGGAATAGGACCATTTGTGCAAACTCTGGCGGATAGATTCTGCGCTTCAGGGCCTGGTCATTCATAGTGCCCGCCTCGCCTTCCTCACTCCACCATTTGCTGAGCTGACGCTCGGTGACGACCCAGCCCGGCAGCACGGTGTTGACCCTCACATTGTGCGGGCCAAAGGTTCGGGCCATGGTCCGGGTGATACCCTCAACCCCCGACTTGGCGATGGCATAACCAGGGAAGCCGTCTTCCTGCATCATGTAGCTACTTGACCCAATATTGATAATCGAGCCGTTATTCTGCTCGATCATGGCGGGGGCCACCGCTTGGATGGCGAAGAAGTAGTGCCGCAGGTTGGTGTTGAGCCGGTCATCCCAGTAGTCGACCGTCATGTCTTCCCAGGCGTGACGGTCATCGTTGGCCGCGTTGTTCACCAGCACCGTGATGCCACCAAGGTCGGCCTGGGCAGACTCGATCATGTTCTGCAACGCATCAATATCGACCAGATCCACCTCGTAGAACCGCGGCGTGTGACGAGGTCCGGCGGCGGCGCAATGGGCGATCGTTTCGGCTCCGGCCGCCGTATTGATGTCGGCGAAGCCAACCTTGGACCCCTGCGCCGTGAACTCCTCCACCAGGGCACGCCCGATACCGGAGCCGCCTCCGCTTACGAACACGGTTCGATCGACCAACGATGGATAGGAGGCATAATTGTGGTCAGCAGTATTCATGGAAGTAGATCTCTCATTCTGGTGAACGACTGGGCACGAGCCATGGCCCAACCCTGATGCGAGCCAGGATTGGGGTCGATCCGAAGTTTCTGAACGCTTCGAGAAGCGGGGCTCAGCTTCGGGGCACGTCGATCCAGGGACCGTCCTTGTCGATCCGGGGCTCGCCGGGGAGGCCGAGTACCTGCTCACCAAGGATGTTACGCATGATTTCGCTGGTGCCACCCTCGATGGAGTTGGCCCGTACCCGCAGAAAGGCGTGGCCAACCCCGCTCTCGGCGCCCGTGGGTGACAACTCCTCGGGACGGCGGTACTCGTAGTTGAAACCGACCTGCCCGGCAGGGCCCTGAAAGTCGACGGCTGCTTCAAGAATGGCCTTGTTCAGGTTGGAGTAGGCCAGTTTGGCCACCGAACCCTCGGGTCCGGGGTTACCCATCCGCCGGTTGGCACCCGCCCGCAGGTTCGTCAGCCGCAACGCCTCGGCCTCGATCCACAGCGACATCAACTGGTCGCGCCGCACCGCGGTGCGCTCATCCTCGGGCAGTTCATTCCACACCCCGACCAGCGACGCAATGGCCCCGGACCCCCGCTTGGGGGCGCCGCCGGTACCGATGGCAGTGCGTTCGTTCATCAAGGTGGTCAGCGACACCCGCCAGCCCTCGCCCGTCGCCCCGATGCGGTTGGCATCGGGAACCCGGGTGTCGGTCAGGTAGACCTCGTTGAACTCAGCCTCGCCGGTGATCTGCCGCAGGGGCCGCACCTCAACCCCCGGGCTGTGCATGTCGAGGGCGAAGTAGGTCATGCCCTTGTGTTTGGGCAGGTCGGGATTGGAGCGGGTGACGAGCATGCCCCAGTCGGCCAGGTGGGCGATGGTGTTCCACACCTTCTGACCGTTCACGATCCACTCGTCGCCATCGAGCACCGCCTTGGTGGCCAGTCCAGCAAAGTCGCTACCGGCGCCGGGCTCGCTGAACAGCTGGCACCAACGATGCTCGCCGGTGAACATCGGGCGCAGGAACCGCTGCTTCTGCTCCTCATCGGCGTGGGTGTGGATGGTCGGACCCGCCAGGTTGAGGAAGAAGCTGGCCGGATCGGCGCCGGGGGCACCGGCGGCCCGCAGGCGCTCCTCCACCCGCCGTTGCAGCTGAGGCCGAACCCCGAGCCCACCATGGCCCTGGTCGAAATGCACCCAGCCGAGGCCGTGGTCGAACTGGTGACCCCGGAACTCCTGGGCCGACATCGTCGACGGATCAGTGTCGGCCAACAGGGCGTCAACGGCGGCGTCGACGAGGGCGGTTTCGGTATCGGAGGAGACTTCGGTGTCACTCATGGCGACCATTGTCCCGGAATCAGACCCCGGATACCAAACGGTAACCTGCCGCTCCCGCCAGTACCCCGCCGCCGACACCGGCACCGCCGACAAGCCATCGCCGCCATCAGCACCGACAGCAAGGTCGCCACGGTCACAAACCACCACGGCGCCCGCTACTCCAGCCAGCGCACCAGCAGTTCCCGTAGACGGTCGATGCCGACCCCGTTGTGGGCACTGACCCAGATCACGTCGCCTTCTTCGAGCTGACAGCCTGCGGCCAGGTCCCGGCGACGGCGGACCCGTTTCGACGACTTGACCTTGTCGTGCTTGGTGGCCACCACACTGTGGGGCAGGTCGTGCTCACGCAGCCACGACAGCATCTCCGCATCGAGCGCCGTTGGGCCGACCGCGCCGTCGACCAGCACGATCACCATGTTCAGGCCCTCGCGCTCCAGCAGGTAATCGTCGATCATGGCCCGCCACTCGGCCCGCATCTGCTTCGAGGCCTGGGCATAGCCATAACCGGGCAGATCAACCAGGCTGCCCCCATCGTCCAGGGCGAACAGGTTCAACAGCCGGGTCCGCCCCGGAGTGTTGCTGACCCGGGCCACCTTCTTGCGGGCCCCCTTGGTACTGCCCAGGGCGTTGACCAGCGACGACTTGCCAACGTTGGAGCGCCCGACGATGGCCACCTCGGCCTCAGAGGCAGGTAGGCCCTCGACCCGGTCGGCCGAGGTCACAAACTCCAGGGTAAGCGGTCCCATCATCGGGCCGCATCACGCCAGGTCACCAGGTCACGGTTGATGTCGCCAATGGTACGGCAGCCGGAGAGAGCCATGGTCCGTTCCATGCCTTCGGCCAGGAACCGCAACACATGGTCGACCCCCCGCTCACCTCCCGCCCCCAGGGCGTAGAGGTAGGCCCGCCCGATCATGACCCCCGACGCCCCCAGGGCGATGGCCTTGACGATGTCGGATCCCCGACGCACGCCACCGTCACACAGGATCTCGATCTGACCGCCAACGGCCTGGGCCACCGGCTCCACCAGCTCGATGATGGAGGGGGCGTCGTCGAGTTGGCGACCCCCGTGGTTCGACAGGGCAATGGCCTCGACCCCGGCCTGCACCGCCAGTTCGGCGTCGGCCACCGTCTGCACCCCTTTGAGGATGATCGGGCCGTCCCAGATCGACTGCAGCCAGGTCACGTCGTCCCACGACAGGGCCGAATCGAACTGGGTGTTGATGAAATCGCTGAGGCTGACGGCGGAGGAGCCATCGGCCGCGGGGTTGTCGCCTGCGACATTGGCGAAGGTGATGGGGTCGTTACGGAGCAGGTCGAGGGTCCAGCGGGGATGGATCATGCCGTCGATGATGGTTTCCAAACCCACCTTGGGAGGCAGGGTGTACCCCCGGCGGACGTCGCGTTCGCGCCGCCCTAGCACGGCGGTGTCTATGGTCAATACCAGGGCCTCGTAGTCGGCCTCGGCCGCCCGCTGGACAAGGTCCTTCACCAGCCCCCGATCCTTCCAGGTGTAGACCTGGAACCACTTGGAGCCCGGTGACACCGCCGCCACCTCCTCGATCGACCGGGTACCCATGGTCGACAGGGCGTAGGGAACCCCGGCCCGGGCGGCGGCGGGGGCCACGGCCAGTTCACCGCGAGGGTCGGCGATGCGGGTGAACCCGGTGGGCGACAGCACCAGCGGCAGCGCCACCGGCCGTCTGAGCAGTGTGGTCGAAGTGTCGATCGCCGACACGTCACGCAACACCCGGGGGTTGAATTGCAGCCGGCGGAACCCGGCGGTGTTGCCTGCCAGGCTGCGCTCGTCCTCCGCTCCCCCGTCGATGTAGTCGAACACCCCTGCCGGCAGGCGCCGCTTGGCCATACGTCGCAGGTCGGCGACGTCGGCCGCCTGGGCCAGCCGTCGGGCAACGGGGTCGAGCTCGATGGATTTGAAGCGGACGACCGAACGGACATTGGCCAGCATTCCCATACCCCAAGTACTACCAGCCCCTCCTGCCCAGCACAGACCCGCTCACCCACCTAAGCTCACCGGCATGTCCGAGTTCGAGCACGCAAACCTGGAAGCCAATGGCATCAACATCCATTACGTGAGTGTTGGCGAAGGGCCACTGGTGGTGTTCTGCCATGGCTTTCCCGAGTCCTGGTACTCCTGGCGCCATCAGCTCCCGGCGGTGGCCGCCGCCGGCTACCGGGCGGTTGCGCTGTCGATGCGGGGCTATGGCCTGACCGACGCCCCCCACGACATCGATTCCTATTCCCTGCACCACCTCATCGGCGACGTCGTCGGGGTGGTCAACGGGCTGGGGGCTTCATCGGCGGTGATCGTCGGCCACGATTGGGGAGCACCCGTCGCCTGGTATTCGGCCCTGGTCCGACCCGACCTGTTCCGCGCCGTTGGCGCCCTCAGCGTGCCCTACACCCCACCCATCGGCGGCCTGCCCGACGGGGTGACGGTCAACGATCTGATGCGGGCCGAAGCCGGGACCCAGCGCGACTACTACCGCCTCTACTTCCAGGAGCCGGGGGTGGCCGAAGCCGACCTTGAAGCCGACGTCGAGCATTCGGTCCGGGGCTTCCTTTACACCATCTCCGGTGACGCCGTGACCAACGGCGACCTGTCACAGGGATGGGACGGGCACTTCCCGGTCGGGGAGTCGCTGGCGACCCAGCTGATCTCACCCGAGAAACTGCCCGACTGGCTGACCGAGGAAGATCTGGACTTCTACATCGAGGAACTGGCCCGTACCGGGTTCCGTGGTGGCCTCAACTGGTATCGCAACATCAACCGTCTGCCCGGTGCCCTGGCTCCGTGGGTCGGCTCCACCATCACCCAGCCGTCGTTCTACATGGGGGGCTCAACCGACCTGATCGCAGGCAACACCCCCGACGCCCTGGCCGCCATGCAGGCCGCACTCCCCGACCTGCGCCACTACGAGATGATCGAGGGCGCAGGCCACTGGTTGCAGCAGGAACGCCCAGCCGAGGTGACCAGCGCCCTCATCAGTTTTCTCGACGGCCTGGACTGATCACCGGCGGAGCGGCGGCAGGAGGAACCGACCAGGGAGGTGCCGGGGGATGCCCCGGTGGAGGAGGAACCGACGGAGCCAGAGGCTCAAGGCGGGTTTCGAGGTGGACGTCAAGACGGGATTCGAGATGGGCCTCGACGGTAACCCGGCGGAGTTCGCCCGTGCTGCGGCTGATGCGGTCGGTCCAGCTGGGCCGACCGCGGGCGATGTCACGCCGTTCGCCGTACAAGAAGTTGACCGTGCCCCCGATCAACAACACCTGGGCTGCCAGCCACAGCCACGTCAGGGCCACCAGCCCGGCTCCGACGGCGGCGGTAACACCATTGGTGTTCTTGGTCAACGAAACGTAGGTACCGAAGCCGGCGGTCAGCAACCACCACAACACCGCAGACACCAATGCCCCCGGTAACGCATGACGCCACCGACTACGGGTGGCGGGGCCGTAGTGCAGAATGGTGGCGGCCCAGGCCGTCAGCACGGCGAGGGCAACAACGCTACGCAGACTGCGCTCGATCACCCCATCGGCGATCTGCCCCCAAACCAGCCGCTCCACCATCACCAGCGGCACCGAGATCAGCAGGCTACCGACCCCGAGCAGTACGGCGACGATCCTGGTGTGGTACCAGCTGCGACCGTCGACGACGTGGTAGATGTCGTCGAGGGCACGGATCAGCCCGGCGAAACCCCGACTGACCGACCACATGGTCACCGCCAGCGACACGGTCAACAAACCGGAGTTCGGGGTCGTCTGCGTGAAGAGCGACTCCACCGTGGACAGAATACTTTCGTCGGTGAAGACCCGATCGACGAACCTGAGCACATTGCTCTCGATCTCGGTGCGGAAACTGGCGTCGATGAACGACTCGAGCGCACCCAAAGCGGAGAGCAGGGCCAGGATCGAGGCGGGCAGCGAAACCAGGATCCAGAAGGTCACCCCGGCGGCCAGATCGCCGACCCCGCCGTGGTACCAGCGAAGAGCAACGTCGACGATGAATCGCCATACGGCGATAATATTCTTCACGAGTTTCCCCTGCACCGCTTCACCGTAGGGAATGCCCGCAGCCTGCGCCCGGATACGTTCACAACAGCTCTAGGCTAGGCGTTTGTTGTGCTTCATCAGACGCGGCTGTCGTCGAACCGAAGCGTGTTGTCGACAACGTTTGGGCCAGATCATGTACACGGTTGTCTCCGCGTGACGGACGACGATTCTTTCCCCTTCACCAATCGCCGCGCCGGGGAGGCGTTCCTTGTCGACCCCCCGGGCGGTCAAAGTGGCCCGGGCGTGCTGGTGCTGCACTCCTGGTGGGGGCTGAACGAGTGGGTGCGAGACTTCTCCCGGCGTCTGGCCGGTGAGGGCTTCACCGTGTTGGCCCCCGACATGTTCGACGGGGTACAACCGGTGACCGAGGCCGAGGGTGAGGCCGTGCTGGGCGGGATCAACGTCGATGAGTTATCGGGCCTGGTCATGTCGTCGGCCCACACCCTACGGGCGGTGTCCATCGACCCCGCCCGGCCCATCGCCGTTGTCGGCTTCTCCATGGGCGCGTCGCTGGCGATGTGGTTGTCGGCCCGCATCGGCCCCTCGGTGAATGCCGCGGTGGCCTTCTACGGAGCGCAATCGATCGATTTCGACGAAGCCAACGCCGCCTACCAGGGCCACTTCGCCGAAGACGACCACATCGTTTCCGACGAGGATCGGGTCGTGACCGAGTCATTCATTCGCCTCGGCGGACGCCACACCGACTTTTACCTCTACCCCGGTACCCGCCACTGGTTCTTCGAGGCCGGGCCGAAC
>Ga0316192_10004014_pt1 | contig 10687 bp, 9 predicted proteins | sample MerIslwburrow_MG_FD_204931 | JGI IMG/M metagenome (GOLD analysis project Ga0316192, IMG submission 204931) | Coastal sediment microbial communities from Maine, United States - Merrow Island worm burrow | ecosystem: Environmental > Aquatic > Marine > Coastal > Sediment | place: USA: Maine...
AGCAGGGCCGCACGTGACAGAAACGAACTTTACATATAGATTGGACCCGCTCTACACAAGGACCTCCAAATGCTCGCCATCCGCTGCTCCACCACAAGGCAGTATTGCCTTCCGATACTGCTGGCCAGCCTTTTCATAACGGGCTGCTCGACCACGACCACCCAGAGCTTCAATGTCGTCAAGGATTCCAAGGTCGAAACCAGTCTTATCGCCGTGGGCGCCGATTTTTCAAAATACGATCGTCTGGACGCTGAGGAGATGGGGATCTTTTTCCCCGCTGACGCCGCGCCGAGTGTTCAGGATCAGGAACGCATAAGGCAGATTTTCCGCGAGGCGTTCTTGTCCAGGCTCGACGGCTACGAGGTCGTGCAGGGCCAGGACGGCCCGACAACACTGCGCGTGCAGGCGACCCTCGTCGACTTCCGCAATGCGTCTGCCAAGGACATTATGTCGGTCCGCCGCGAGCTTCGCGACATGGCAAAGCCCGGCGTTCTGATGTTCCTGATGGAACTCAAAGACTCCAGAACCGGCGACGTGCTTGCCCGTGCCGCTGACAGTGCCGCTGCGCCCACATTCTCGACCTCGGCCGGTGTACCTACCGACTGGACCGCGGTAGAAGAAGCAGCCGCCCATTGGGCAGGCCTGTTTCGCCAATTCGTCGACGAGAACCTGAACAAATAACCAGGAGAATTACGTGCGCAAATTCGCCCGTTTGACTGCCACAGCCGTGGCCCTTCTTGCCCTGGCCGCTTGTGGGTCCACAAGCCGGACGATTTCCACGTTCGACGGCCCGGCCTATGGTGGCCCTGGATTCACCAACGTGCTGGTGCTTGCTGTGGCAGACAGCTACAACAACCGTGCGACTTTCGAACGCACGCTCGCGAAAGAGATTTCGTCGGGCAGCGCATCCGCAACCGCGTACTACTCGTTGACGAAAATGGATGACCAAATCGATCGCCCAGCGATTGAAAAACTCGTCGAAAAAGGTGGGTTTGATGCGGTCCTGATTACGCGCGTGCTAAGTAGCGATATCGTCAGCAATGAAAAGACAGGCTCATCCGCGACGAAAGTAACCCGCAAAGACAGCGCCCTGTTCCGATACGACTACGAGGAGCTGAACGAGCCCGCAACACTGACGATGGACGTCAATGCAATTATTTCCAGCGAACTGTTTTCCGTCGCCTCGGGAGATAAGGTCTGGGCCATCGAAACCGACATCTCCGAGAATTCGAGCGTCGGCGTTATCGTGGTCGATGCGGCCGATATCGTGGCGCGGGAACTGCGTCGCGGCGGGCTCATCGCCAAGTAGGGTTGCCGGGGTCTATGTCGGATCGATAAGTGGCACGGCCATTGCCAGCTGCGCATCGATTTCGGCTTCGATCTTGTTCTCGAGTTGGTAGAAACGCGCCGCCTTCAGCGCTGGAAGGGCTTGCATGAATTTCGGCAAGTAGTCTTTTTTGACATCGAGAAGTTCTTGTTTGATGCCGAAGAACGTCTCCATCAGGTCGCTCGCGTACTCGTCGGACAAGTCACCGCTCTCGTAACGTCGCACGTAGTCTGTGAGCATGACTGTATACCGATCCATGATTGCCTTCGTCTCACCGGTGTAGGCGGCGTAGACCGGCCAGAACAACTCGGCTTCCTGTTCCGTCAGCGACAATTCATCGCGAATGATTTCGTCACGCCCGGCTTGCACCATGGCACGTCCTTGCGCGATATCGTCGTCCGCTTGCTGATTGGACTCCTGCGCCTGTACTTGCCCGAACGCCGTGAGAACTAACGCGGCGAGTCCCACAATAACCACCCTGTCCATAAGCTGCACTCCATTCATCTGCCACCTGCCCCGTCGCGAATTGCGCCGCTGCAACAATTGTAGCGACCATATCTGGAGCGCTCTATACTACGGTTCCGTTAGACAAGCTCCAAGTCAATGCTAACAAGAAAACCGAATATCGAGTGGCTACTCTTTTCGGCGGCCATTTTGCTGTTGACAGCCCTGCCCGCAACCGCCCAGGACACGCCGGGCAAGTTCGAGCTGACGCCGTTTGCCGCATACAGGGGCGGCGGCACGTTCAAGGAAAAGGATGGAGCAGCGGAATTCGACCTTCAGGAATCGAATGCCTGGGGCCTGATTCTCAACGGTAGAGTCGAAGCCAACACAGAGTGGGAAGTGTTGTATGCGCACCAGTCTACGAGCGTCGACACAGTGGGGACATCTCCGGGTGTGCAAGAATTCGACCTGGACCTCGACTACCTCCACATTGGCGGCACCTATCTTTTCGATGGCGAGCGCGTTCGGCCATTTCTCGCGGCGACAATCGGCGCCTCGCGTTTCAGCCCACGACCCTCTGAATTCAGCTCCAAGACTTTCGTGTCAGGATCAATTGGTGGGGGATGGAAGATCAGCATAGCGAAGCACCTCGCCCTGCGCGTCGAGGCACGCGGTTACGCCTCGCTGGTCGATGACAACAACCGGCTTTTCTGCGAAAGCTCAGAATCGGGCGGCACCTGCCTGCTCATCCTGGAGGGCAGTCTGTTTACGCAATGGGAAGCCCGGGCCGGGCTGACGTTTCGATTCTAGCGCGCGATGGAAGCCCTGTACTCTGACTGCTCGCAAAACTACCTGTATCTCGACTACTAGGCAGCCGGCATGACCGAATTCAAACATGACTATTGGGGCCGGCAGATCGACACTCTCGCGCATGAGATATCGAAACTGGCGATCGTCTGCGATATTGAACTCGGCAAACCCGGACTCGCGGAACGGATTCTGAAGAACGACGACACGGTTTGTCGGCGCAAGAACCCGGAAGCATTCCGACAGCTACGCCAGCACCTGACGGCCCTGTTCTCTGTTGAGGAACGCGCTATCGAGCGGCTCGGGCCTGAGGATACGCGTGAAATACTCGATCAGGTACGCGCCGCGATCACTGCTATCCGCGAGGCGGGCAGCGCTGCGAACAGCCTGCCTGGCGATCTTCCGGACTAATTGTTCGAGTCGCTGGCCAGCCGGCGATTGCGTGGCTTTCAGCTTCGTGACAGTTACCACGCTGGACTATGGCGACACAAAAAAAAGGGCCCAGCGGGCCCTTTTTTGTATTGCATGTATGTGCCGTGTGTTCAGGTGGCTGATGCAGCCGCAATACTCGCGATCGACGCATCAAGCGTCGCGTCGAACTCATCTTCAGACTGCTGTGCGCTCAATCCTTCTGACAGCGCACGGGAGAAGCTCGCAACCATGCCATGCTGACGCGATAGACGATCATTAGCTTCCTCGCGCGAGTATCCACCCGACAGCGCCACAACGCGCGCCGCGTTCGGATGCGCGATGCAGTCCGCGTACAAACCGTCCTTTTCAGGCAGCGTTAGCTTCAGCATGACGATCTCGTCGGCATTCAGGCTGTTAAGTTGCGCCATGATCTCGGCGTGCAGGATGTCTTCCGCAGCGGCTTTGTCCGGGCAGTGAATATCGACTTCCGGCTCAATGATCGGCACCAGGCCTGCGGCAACGATACGACGACCAATTTCAAACTGCTGCGCAACGACGGCTTTGATACCTGCCTCGTTCGCTTCCTTGATAACTGAACGCATCTTGGTGCCAAAGATACCAGCGGCAACTGCTTTCTTGAGGAGCGCGTCCAGGTCCGGCATCGGCTTCATGATCTGGGCGCCGTCAACAACGTCCGCCAGGCCCTTGTCGACCTTGAGAAATGGCACAACGTTTTTGACATTCCAGAGGTAGCCGGCCGTCGACTGGCCTTCTACCTGGCGGTCCATCGTGTTCTCGAACAGGATCGCGCCCAGTATTCGATCACCGCCGAAAGACGGGCTGGTCATGATGCGCGTACGCATTGCGTGGACGACGTCAAACATCTCTTCGTCGTTCGACCAGGCATCCGGTGTAACACCATAAAGTCCCAGCGCCTTTGGCGTGCTGCCGCCACTCTGGTCGAGTGCAGCGATAAATCCGGGTGCGTTTTTGATTTTTTCGAGTTGTTCTGCGTTGCTCACGATAGCCTCTGATAACAGGTTTTTGGGGGGATTGTGGCGCGATTCTACAGCATTATTTGGCCATGCGGGGCATACGAGAGCATCCTCGCGGTCATCGATACGATCGGCACGAAAATGTCCCGCCAGTTGCGATGACTACCTAGCCCCGCCCGGACAGCCACGCGGACCTTCGGCATTCCTGCTGCCTGTAACGGAGTGCGCAGAGACAGTACCTCCGTGATGTACTGAGACACGATCATACGTCTAAAACCGTCCTGGCCCGGCCAATCCCCTCAGCACTTATGTTTATACCTATTTACATGCTCCGGACCGCATGCAATAACGCCCGCAATCGAAAAGGTACACCCTTTAAAACCGGCAGGTACGGTGGAGAAAACGCATGTCACACTCACAAATCTCAGGCGACACCAAGTATTTGTTCAAGCGCGACAAGACGTGGTGGGTAAAGCTTGCCGTGCCGAAGCCGCTGCGTGACACGCTTGGCTACGATCTGCGGCGATCCTTGCACACTGAGGACGTTGAAGCCGCGCGGGAAGCGCGTTGGGAAGCAATCGAGGAATTTCGCAGCAAATTCGAGGAGATTCGGGCCGAACAAGGCGGTGAATCCGGTGCTGCGGTAATGGAACCCGGCAGTCATCAGGATGAGGCCAGGCAGGCGACGGATGGCGTTCGCCAGGTAGACCAGCACATCGTCGAAATCGTCAGCGACTCCGGCGAGGGCGCACAGAAATGCGGCCAGGTCCTGGGATTGGTGAGTGGCAAGATGGGTAACGGCGTCTGGACCGTTGAAATCATTCCAGCCGAAATCCAGCCACCTGCTCGGGAACGCCAGGGTGCCAGCGGTATTCGTGTCCGCATGGGATCGAAATACATGACCAACATGGGCGATGAGGCCGATGTGGTCGTCGCATTCAATGAGCAGGTGCTCTACTCCCGTATCTCGAACCACGCCTACAGGAAGGGCACGGTCGTGCTGCTGGAAAACATGTGGGCTGAAGACCCTGACCCGAGAATCCGTGAGCAGTACAAGGAGGCACTTGCCGACTTCAAGGCGCAAGGACTGGTCGTCCTCGAACTGCCTATTCAGAAAGAGTGCCTGAAACTCGTGCCCGATCCCCGCAAGGGCAAGAACATGTTCGTGCTCGGGATGCTCTGCGGTATTTATCATCGCGATACCGACATCGCAAAAGACGAAATCGCAAAGATCTTTAAGAAAAAGAGCGAGAAAGTCATCAAGATCAACCACGACCTGTTCGATGCCGGCTACGCATTCGCACGCGAAAATATCAACTACGCGTTCGAGATTCCTGCCTCTGAAGATGATCGCCTGGAATCGGCGGTCGTCATGAACGGCAATACGGCGGCCGGACTCGGGGTAATGGCTGCCGGAATAGAACTTGTGGCGATGTATCCCATTACACCGGCAACGTCAGCGTCGCATTACCTCGCCGAGGATTTTCATCTGACCGGTGGTTTCGTCCACCAGGCCGAAGACGAGATTGCCGCGATCGGCTTTGCAATCGGCGCATCTTATGCGGGTAAAACAGCTTGCACGATCACCTCCGGGCCCGGCATGGCATTGAAGACCGAAATGATCGCCCTTGCCGTTATGGCCGAGGTACCGCTGGTGATCATCAACGTGCAGCGCGGCGGCCCGTCGACGGGTCTGCCCACCAAGGTCGAACAGGGGGACCTGCTCTCGGCGCTCTACGGTGCGCCGGGCGATGCACCGAAGATCGTCCTGGCCGCCGCCACTATCTCGGAGTGCTTCCACTTCGTAGTCATGGCGCGAAAATTGGCCGAATCATTCCGCACACCGGTGATCATGTTGACAGATGCCAACCTGGGCACAGGTGTTCAGCCAATAGAACGGCCCGACGTAACGGAAGAGTGGTTTTCGACACCGCTGGATCAGTCTGACTGGGACAAGAATGTTGCTCCTTATGACTGGGACGAGACCACCGGTCTGTCCGAACGGCCTATCCCCGGCATGCGCGGCGGCGAATACATACTGACCGGGCTTGCACACAACCGGAACAGCAAGATCGCTTACGACTCGACATCAAACCAGGAAGGCATGAATATGCGCAGCCGCAAGTTGGCGGCCATGTTTGCGACCATGAAACCTCCCGAGATACACGGCGATCCTACCGGAGACCTGCTGATTGTCGGCTGGGGCTCAACCCTGGGTGCGATCAACGAAGCCGTCGACCTGGCGAGGGCACAGGGCCAGAAAGTGTCCTCAGTTCACCTCAGGTTCCTGTCGCCGATGGAGCCCGGACTGAAGGAGATTTTTGCCGGATTCAAGAAGGTGATAACGATCGAGATCAACTACAGTGACGAACCAGGTTCGCCATTGACCACCGAAGAAAATCGTCGCTACTCACAGCTCGCGCTTGTGTTGCGCTCGCACACGCTTATGGATATCGACTGTTGGTCAAAGGTCCCGGGGCACCCACTGCAACCCGGCACTATCCGTAATGTCATTGATTCACGGCTCGCAGAGATGCAAGGAGCAGAAGCATGTTCGGCTTAAAAGGTGACTGGTCTCTCGAGGTCAAGGATCGTTATTTCACGCTAGATGATTATTGTGGTGCTGAGCCTCGCTGGTGTACCGGTTGCGGCGATCACGGAATCCTGGCTGCGGTACACCGGGTTTGCCGGGACTCGCAGGTCAAGCCGGAGAAAACCGTAGCGGTATCGGGTATCGGTTGCTCAAGCCGCCTGCCACACTACATGAAAACCTACGGGTTCCATGGCCTGCACGGTCGTGCGTTGCCGGTCGCGTGTGGCGTAAAGTCGCGGCGACCGGATCTGGATGTCTGGGTCGCGACCGGAGACGGGGACTGCTTCTCGATCGGAGCAGCCCACTGGATACATGCGATGCGTTACAACATGGACATCACCTTGTTGGTGTTCGACAACGGCATCTACGGCCTGACCAAGAAACAGACGTCTCCTACCACACCGATGAATATCCCGACCAACACCCATCCATCGGGCGCATTGTTGCCGCCATTGAATCCACTGACAGTGACTCTTGGCATAACCAATATCTCTTTCGTCGCCCAAATCGTCGACTGGAATGCCCCACTCCGCCACGAAGTGATCAAGAAAGCGCACGAACATAAAGGCACAAGTTTCGTGCGGATTATTCAGCGCTGTCCTGTCTACGTAGAGTCAATTGGCAAGGGCCTGCAGGATGAGCCCGCGCGGATGCAGTTACTCACGCATGAGAAGGGCGTGCAGGTTGACGACGCCGTCAAGAAGATGTTCCCGAACCATGCCGAGCATGATCCGTCTGATCTCGGCGCTGCGCGCGCCCTGGCGGAGAACGCCGACATCTTGCCGTTGGGGATTCTCTACCACAATCCCGATGCGCCGCAGTACGACATGATGACTTCGGTCGGAATGGAAATGAGTATCGACGACAAGCTGGCTGGTATGAACGAAGCGCTGGATCACTTCGCCTTATAGCCAATATCTGCCATTTAGCGGACTGACACGATGAATTCCGGAACGGAAAATAACCAAGACGAAGTCGGCACCGACGAATCGGAGGGTGGCGACGGCGCGAGCGTAATCAACGTACTCCGCCGTTTCCATTACGGCGAACCTGCGGCGACAGCGAGTACCACCAAACCTGCGGGCGCCATATTGCCAGCCTTGCTGAATCCCTACCGGGATGCGACGGCGATTCGTTATCAATATCCGCTCTACCTGTCGCCACCTGACGGCACAGACCAGGCTGCGCTGGCCACGCCGGCAGGTGAACATCTGCTTGATTCGCTGGAAGCGCTGACGCTGCACGACGATGACGCCAGGATACTGAAAGACAACCTGCCCTGGATCGAGCGCTATATTCGCCAGAAACTGGACGATCCTGATCCCATTGACGCACTTCAGGTATTTGCGGAAGCGGCAACAGCACTGCAGGAACAGCTGAATCTGGAGCAGGCTAGCCGCGAAATACTGGCGGCCGATCTCGAGCGTCTCAAAGGCGCCATAGCGCCCGGCGGGAAGTTTCTGGGTTACGGACCGCATTCTTCGCTGCATCTGATGGTGCATGCGATTCGCCACCGACACGAACACCAACGCGAGGCATTTCGCCAGCAGATCAGCAAGCATATTCACGGCCTGCATTCATTGCTCGAGGTCGAGAAGGCCAAGGCGGCAACAACTAACAAAGCCGGCAACGGCGAGACCGCTGTCGGCGTCGCGTCGCACTATCTGGACACCGGTGCCTTGTCCGGAATGCTCGGACAGCGTGCTCGCGGGTCGGTGGACATGCCGGCAGAGCGGCGCGAACGCGTTGAGCGTGCGCTGCAGGACCTGCAGGCCTGGCGGGACGATCCTGTGCTGGTCAAATTCGTTGGCAAGCTGGACGATCCGTCGCTTGGAGATCTGCCTTGCCTGGAAGTCATCGATAGCAACAATCCGTGCACAACGGCGACAGAAATCTTCACACAAGATGCCGCCGAATTCGCTCGGCTGTTCGCTGCGGCCAGAATAGCGAAGCTGGAGATTGATGGTAACTACGATCCCGCCATCCACGACTCCTGGTTCGCCAGTTTTGACTGGCAGGGTTTCTCTGACGAAGAGATGCAGCTTGTGACACGAGTTGTGGCGCTGGTGTCGGCAGACTATCTCGCCGGCGACGGCTTGCCGTCGTTCTCGCGCCTGCTGGGATCGCGCCTGCCTGTCCACGTGCTGACCTGGGTCCGCGCCTACGATAATCCGGCTGTACAGGCCGGCGAAGGTCCCTTTGATGCCTACCGGTTCGAACTGGCTTACTTCGGTGTCGGTCACCGCCAGGTTGTGGTCGCACAATCATCGGCGGCACGCCACGAAGACCTCTTATCGGGTTTTTTGTGTGCGCTCGACAGTAATCGTACGAGCCTGCACCTGATCAACCGTGGCACCCAGACCAAGACCGATAAACCGCTGCTCGATCCCTGGTTCGTGGCAAGTGCAGCACTCGAGAGTCGCGCCCACCCTTTCCTGCTGGTCGACCCGGACGGTGGTGACCACGCAGCAGAACGTATCAGCTTCGGCGGCAATCCCCAGGCTGACAATGACTGGCCGGTCGAGAAACTCGAATACCGCAGTGCCGACGGCGAGGTTACGGAGATGGACCTCGCGTTCACGTTTGCCGACTACGCACTCCTGATGCCGGCACTGCATGAGCACTTCCGCATGGTACCGGCCGGTTTCGAAACGACCGACCTCATCACAGTTGATGAGTATCTGAACGTCGACGTTGAACTCGTCGATCGCCTGGTGCCCTTCGTCTGGGGCATCGACGAGGACGGTGTACTCACAAGGTTGGTGGTATCGCGTGCCCTGGTGTTCGCATGCCGCGATCGCCTGAACTACTGGCACACACTGCAGGAACTGGCGGGAATCCAGAATTTTTACGTCGAAGAAGCAATCGACCGGATCATTGCCGAGCAACAGGCAGCAATTGAGGCCGAACGCGCGCAACTCCAGAAAGAGCACGCAGAAGAACTGGAAAGCGTCCGCTCCGAGGCGGCCGGTGAGGCTATGGGCCAACTGGTCGATGTGCTGATGGGCGCCGACCTCTCCAGTGTGGTCGCAGGCGGCAGCCAGCTTGCCACGATGCCCGCGTCCGAGCCCACGGTGACAGAAGAACCGACCGAGGAAGCGGTTGCCAAAGAGGAACCCGAGGCAGAAGAAGAGGCCGAGGACGAACTGAGTTTCGACGAGCCCTGGCTGGACACCGCGATGTGCACGACCTGCGACGACTGCATGGGAGTGAACAAGATGATGTTCGCCTATAACGGCGACAAGCAGGCATTCATAAAGGACGTGAACGCTGGTACTTATGCAGACCTCGTGGCAGCAGCCGAGATCTGCCCCGCCAAGTGCATCCACCCGGGCAAGCCGCTAAACCCGAATGAGCCAGGCCTGGATGAACTGATAGCCCGCGCCGCACCGTTTAACTGATGAATAGTATGCTCGTAGCGCCGGCCATCATGGTTGGAATCGGGTTGTTCTTCGGAACAATTCTGGCGATTGCGCAACGATTTCTGAAGGTGGACGAAGACCCCCGCATCGAGGTGACCAACGAGTTGCTTCCGGGAACCAATTGTGGCGCGTGCGGACAACCAGGTTGCCTGCCGTTCGCAGAAAAACTGGTCGCAGGTCTGGTCGATCCCAGCCAGTGCACGGTCAGTACCGCCGAAAATATCGAGCAAATTGCCGAGTTTCTCCAGGTCGATGCCGGCAACCAGGAGAAGCTGGTATCACGATTGCGCTGCAATGGTGGCGGCTTGCAGGCACACCAGATTGCAGAATACCGCGGCTTTGAAGGCTGCCGTGCCGCAGCAGTGGTATCGGGCGGCGGAAAAGGCTGTTCCTGGGGTTGCCTTGGCCTCGGAGATTGCGAAGTCGCCTGCACGTTCGACGCCATTCACATGAATGCAAATGGTCTTCCGCAGGTGGACACCGAGAAATGCCGCGCCTGCCCGGATTGCATCGCAGCCTGTCCCAGGGACCTGTTCGAGCTGGTGCCGCTCAGCCAGAACCTGTTCGTACAGTGCAGTATCCCACTGGCCGGTGAGGCAGCGACACAACTCTGTTCGGTCGCTTGCGACGCCTGCGGTAAGTGTGTCGCGGATGCGGCTCCCGGACTGATACATATGGAAAACAACCT
>Ga0316192_10004015_pt1 | contig 10685 bp, 9 predicted proteins | sample MerIslwburrow_MG_FD_204931 | JGI IMG/M metagenome (GOLD analysis project Ga0316192, IMG submission 204931) | Coastal sediment microbial communities from Maine, United States - Merrow Island worm burrow | ecosystem: Environmental > Aquatic > Marine > Coastal > Sediment | place: USA: Maine...
ATAAGGTCAAAATAATAGAATGTCCACGGGATGCTATGCAAGGAATAAAAAGGTTTATTCCAACTAAAGATAAGGCTAATTACATCAATTCATTATTAGAGGTAGGTTTTGACACTATTGATTTCGGAAGTTTTGTGTCGCCAAAGGCAATTCCACAAATGAGAGATACGGGTGAGGTACTGTCAATGTTAGATTTATCAGCTACCAATAGCAGATTATTGGCTATAGTTGCCAATGTAAGAGGCGCAAACGATGCTTCTCAATTTGAAGAGATCGATTATTTAGGATATCCTTTTTCTATATCTGAGAATTTTCAGATGCGTAATACAAGTAAAACAATTAAGCAATCAATTGTAATACTTGAAGAAATTTTAAATATTGCTGTAAGATCAAATAAAGAGGTAGTGGCATATTTATCAATGGGCTTCGGTAATCCATATGGTGACCCCTGGAATGTGGATATTGTCGGAGACTGGACTTATAAACTTGCTGGTATGGGTGTGAAAATACTTTCGCTTTCTGATACTATAGGTGCTTCTCAACCCGATACTATTGCGTATTTATTTTCTAATTTAATAACAAAATATCCACAGATTGAATTTGGTGCCCATTTGCATACTACGCCTGCCTCTTGGCGGGAAAAAGTAGATGCTGCATATAGGGGTGGTTGTATTCGATTTGATGGTGCTATAAAAGGTTATGGTGGTTGTCCTATGGCTAAAGATGAACTTACGGGTAATATGCCTACTGAAAAGTTATTGGACTATTTTATTGAGAAAAAAATTGATTTACAACTTGATAAAGCTCATTTTAAAAATGCTTACAATGCCGCCGCAAATATTTTTATTTAAGCCATTTTTACTTTACTTTATAATTAAGCTTCATTGTAATTGACGCAGTTTTTTCTTTGTCTGAAGTGTTAAATGTTCCTCCCCAAGAATAATTTTCGTTAGAATTTTGTCCTGTAATTTGAAAAATTCCCATTTTGGCATCAATCAATTCACCAAGCGTAGATCCCGAGTTTTGAGCAATTTTTTCAGCGCGGATCCTGGCATCTTCAGTTGCCCGTGAAATCATCTCAATCTTTAAATCTGATAATTTGGTATAATAATATCTCGGTGGTTGAGAGTAGAATTGAACCCCTTTATTTAGCAATTCTGTAATCTCTCTTGCTATTTTTTCAATCTGTCCAACATTCTTAGATTCTATTTTTATTGATTGTGATAAAACGTAACCAATAAACTTATCGCCCATATAACGTCCGGTTTCAGAATAATTTTGTTCTTTCTTCTCAAGTGTACTTACCGCGTTAAACACAATTTCATCGGTAATTATACCTTTAGTATTTAAATAATCAGTAATTAATTTTTTATTTTTTTCCAAATCGGCATAGGCTTGTTTTAAGTCGGTGTTTATGGTGGAATAACTACCTTCCCAAACAATGAGATCTGAAGTGAAATCAGCCTTTCCTAATCCGGTAACGGAAATGGTTCCATGAGATTTATTTCGATTCATAAATGCATTGCCTAATAATGCTGCAGCAATGATTATTGCTATTCCAAAAATAATAGCATTTAGATTATTTTTCATATGATAATTAAAATTTCGAATGTTAAAAAAATATCTCTTAAATGAAAAATGTATCACGAGAGTATAGTTTGATGACACATTGAATATTGAGCTAAGTTATGATATTTAATGATTTTAATCAAAGAAATTATTAACACAAAATGTATAATTATTGAGTAAATGATTTTATTTTATAATCATGATAAATATCATTTTTTTAAGTCCATTTTCAATGTTATATTTGTCACATAAAATATTATTTATACTAAGTCTAAATAAAAACAATATCAATACGATGAAAAAAATCAATTTAATTTTGGTTGCAATGTTATTGTCTTTTGCTGCATTCAGTCAATCTGTGAAAGATTCAATAAATATTAAATCGACAGTTCAACAAAATGCTGCTGAACGAATCTTATCGGGCAATATTTCTACAGGCGTTACCGTGGGAGGATATGGGGAGATTACGTACAACCAACCTGAAGGAAAAAATGGTGAATTAGATGTTCAGCGCCTAGTATTACTTTTTGGATATAAATTTAACGATAGAACTCAATTCATTACTGAAATTGAATTTGAGCACGTTGAGGAGGTGTTTGTTGAACAGGCCTTTTTAAATTATAGTTTAAACGATAATATTAATTTGCGGGGCGGATTAATGTTAGTGCCTATGGGTATCATAAATGAATATCATGAACCGACAACTTTCAATGGTGTTGAAAGACCTAGTATTGATGGCTCTGTTGTTCCTACAACTTGGCGTGAAATTGGCGTTGGAGTATCAGGTAAGTTCGATGATGCTTCGATACGATATCAAGCCTATATTTTTAATGGATTTGCATCTGTAAATGGCAATAAAGTTTTAGGAGGTAAAAATGGTCTTCGAAACGGAAGACAAAAAGGCATTCAGTCAACCATAAATAAACCAAATTTCTCAGCGAAAATAGACCATTATGGTATTCCCGGATTACGTTTAGGCCTTTCAGGCTATTTTGGTCGTACTCAGGCAGAAGATGATGTTGATGATGTTGATGGATCTGATGTTGGTATTTCAATGTTAGGAGTTGACGCCCGTTATAGATTTCAGCGTTTTACTGCCAAAGGACAGTTTATAAATGCTAATATATCAAATAGTGAGGCCTATAATAATCTGAATAATGCAGAATTGGGAAGTTCTTTACAGGGGTGGTATCTCGAAGCAGCATATAATTTATTGTCTCAAAACAAAGATCAACAACTATTTGCTTTTGTCAGATATGAAGATTACGATACACATGCATCTGTTGAGGGTGATTTATCTGATAATTTGGCCTTTGATAGAAATGAATGGACTGTAGGGTTAAGTTATAAATTAGCACCTGGTGCAGTAGTGAAAGCAGATTATCAAATTAAAGATAATGCGATATCAAATGCAAATGCATCGAATCAGTTAAATTTAGGTATTGGAGTTTGGTTCTAAAATATTGAACTAACCTATTCCATTTGGCTGTAACAGAAATTTTAATTTCTGTATTTGCTTAATTATTAAAATCAATAAGATTCATTCTAAATTTATATTTTTGTTTTATGAATAATATTCAATCTTCTACTTTACTTGTTTTACTCGTTTCTTTCATTTCATTATCATTTCAATTGCCTGAAAAAATTCAAAAAAAGGTTGATAAGGAAATAAAATTAATTTTCAATACGGATGAATTCGTATTAGAACCGGTTATTGTTTCTGATGATATTAATGCCAAATTAAGGACCAAGATTTACGAAAATGATCTTTTTAATATTTCTACGGATAATGTTTCTTTGGGGTATGCCTATCTAGGCAAAGGTTTTGGTAAAGTTGATGACTTTGATTTTTTAGTACTTTTTGATACCAATTTAATTATTGTTAAAAGTAAGATGCTAGTGTATCGTGAAGATTACGGAGGAGAAATTGGAAGCAAACGCTGGCTTAAACAATTTAATGGTAAAGGTAAAAACGATAACATTGAGTATGAAAAAGATATTATTGCTATTTCGGGTGCTACTTTATCGGCAAAGTCCATGACCGTTGCAATGAATAATTTACTTAAAACGATAACTATTCTTCATAATAATAAAGCAATTTAATGGAATTAAACGGACTCATTTACAAACTGCCCAAAGAAATTAAACTTCTAGTAGGTACTTTTCTAATCATTCTAAGTGCAGGCTTTTATACAGGATTATTATTTGTTAATGAAACATCATCAGCAACGCCAAGTGGAATTCAAGAAAACTATTTAGGTAATGAAAATGATGAAGAAGCCCAGGTAATGAAGTTTAAGAAACCAGAAAAAGAAATGCTATCCATTGTACATTCACATGTTTTGTCAATGTCAATGATTTTCTTTTTATTGGGTTTAGTGCTATCAATAACCAATTTACCCAAATCATTAAAGCTATTTTTAATGATAGAACCATTTCTTTCAATAATAATGACTTTTGGGGGTATCTATTTACTTTGGAAAGATATGTTATGGATGAAATATATTGTAATGTTTTCGGGCGCTTTAATGACAATTTCTTTTACAGCCTCAATTCTAATTATTTTGTTTCAATTAACAAAGGCTAAGAAATAATGCTGTTTAACAATACAATTCAATTAATAATCGTAAATTCGCTCGCAATTAATTTATAAAGTGCTAGCAAGATTGGAGAGCATTTTATACCGTTAAACTATCAATCCTGCTCAGGCAGAAATCTAACATTAGTTGCACCATGAAAGCACACGATTCCAAATTTATAGGAGAAGGATTAACATATGATGATGTACTATTAGTTCCAGCATTTTCTGAAGTCCTTCCGCGCGAAGTCAACATTCAAACAAAATTTACTAAAAACATTAGCTTAAATGTACCAATAGCATCTGCTGCGATGGATACAGTTACTGAATCTGCAATGGCCATTGCAATGGCTCAAGAGGGTGGGATAGGAGTGTTACATAAAAACATGACTATTGAAGATCAGGCTAAAGAAGTTCGAAAGGTAAAAAGGGCAGAATCAGGAATGATTATCGATCCGGTTACTTTACCTATAACTGCAAAAGTAATTGACGCACAAAAGACCATGCGAGAATTTAGTATTGGAGGTATTCCAATCGTTGATGATAATAAAAAATTATTAGGGATTGTTACTAATAGAGATTTACGTTTTGAGAAAAATTTTGATCGTTCTATTGCAGAAGTAATGACTACTAAAAACCTGGTAACAGTAAGTGCAGGAACATCTCTTTCAGAAGCAGAAGTAATTCTGCAAGAAAATAAAATTGAAAAATTACCTGTAGTAGATAAGGATTATAAATTAGTTGGATTGATTACATTCAGAGACATTGCGAAGCTGAGTCAGAAACCTACAGCTAATAAGGATCAGTATGGGAGGCTTCGGGTTGCAGCAGCCATTGGTGTCACCCCAGATGCTGTTGAAAGAGCAGGAGCCTTGGCAAATGCCGGTATTGATGCAATAATAATTGACACCGCACACGGACATACTAAAGGTGTTGTAGTAGTTCTAAAAAATATTAAGAAGAAATTTCCAAACTTAGATATTGTTGTTGGAAATATTGCAACCCCTGAAGCGGCTAAATATTTAGTAGAAGCAGGTGCCGATGCCGTAAAAGTGGGTATAGGTCCTGGCTCAATTTGTACGACCAGAGTGATTGCAGGAGTTGGATTTCCTCAGTTCTCAGCTGTATTAGAAGTTGCTGCCGCAATAAAGGGAAGTGGGGTTCCTGTTATTGCTGATGGCGGGATCCGATATACTGGTGATATACCTAAAGCAATCGCCGCAGGTGCAGATAGCGTGATGCTAGGCTCTTTGCTAGCTGGAACTAAAGAATCTCCGGGTGAAACGATAATATATGAAGGCCGAAAGTTTAAATCGTATCGAGGAATGGGATCAATAGAAGCGATGAGACAAGGAAGTAAAGACCGATATTTTCAAGATGTTGAAGATGATATAAAAAAGTTAGTTCCCGAAGGCATTGTTGGAAGAGTTGCGTACAAAGGTGATTTATTTGAAAGTATTCATCAATTTGTAGGTGGTTTACGTGCAGGAATGGGTTACTGTGGGGCTAAAGACATTGCCTCATTAAAAGAAAAGGGTAAATTTGTTAAGTTGACTTCATCTGGCATCAATGAAAGTCATCCACATAATGTAACAATCACTAAAGAATCTCCTAATTATTCGAGAAAGTAAATAGTTCTTAATGAACTTATTAAGTTATATTCTTATAAATTAATGATATGAAATTTAGTAATTTGAATTTTGTTGTTTTATTTTCTTTAATCCTTTTTTTATTGTCTTGTAATAATTCTAAACAAGCAAATGAAATTGATTTAGTCAATAATGAGATTGTTAGTGAAAAATTGCGAAGTGATTTCACAGTAGACGAAATAGCATTAATAGAAACTGCTAATGAAATTATTGAAAGCGCTTATTACTGTACGTTGGTCACAATTGACAAAGAGGGACAACCTAAAGTTCGTGTTATGGAACCCTTTAAACCAGATGATAACTATGAAATTTGGTTAGCTACGAATCCAAAAAGCAGAAAAGTTCAGCAAATAAAGAATAACTCTAAATCAACTGTCAACTACTTCAATAAAACTGAATTAAGTTATGTCTCCCTGATGGGGAATGCATTTATTGTTAATGATGAAGCTATAAAATCACAGAAGTGGAAAGAAGGTTGGGAGCAACATTACAAAAATAGAAAGGAAGATTATTTGTTAATCCGGTTTGTACCTGAATCATTAGAATTAGTTAGTTATACAAAAGGGTATACCGGCGATAAAATCACATGGGCTCCTGATCAAGTGCAATTAAGAGATTAATCGTCCTTGAATAATTTCGAAACTTTATTTTAGCTTTAACTAGTAGATTTATTTTTTATTGCAATTATTTGTGCAGCAATACTCACGGCTATTTCTTCAGAAGTTTGGCTATGTATCTTTAAGCCGATCGGAGCATGCACTTTACTGAGCTCTTTTTGAGTAAAACCTTCTTTTTGTAATACTTCAAACATTAATTCTAGTTTGGCTTTACTTCCTAATACGCCAATGAATTTATAGTTGTTACGAACTAATTTATTTAATGCTAATTTGTCATCGGTATATTTATTGGTCATTATTAAAACATATGCTGACGTATTTTCTGGGATATAATCAAAGACATCATTATAATCAATAACCTGTTTACTATCTGCGTAGTTGTTTTCTTCGAAAGTATTGATATGTAATCTATTATCAAAAACTACAACATAAAAACCTAATTGATTCAGCAGTTTTGTCGTTGCGAGTCCAACATGGCCGCCTCCAATAATATAGACCATATCTTTATGATTGAGCTCCTCATCATATGACCATTCTTTTTCATTAATATGAGTATAACTAAATTTGGAAACTGGTTTCTTATTTGGGGTATATGAAAAATGAGCCGGAGTAATTGATAACAAGCCGCTCTCTTGATAAGAATATGTTGCTAAAATCGCTTCGATTATTGATAAATGTGATCTGTTTAAAGGGTAAAATATAACAGTTTGTTCTCCTGAGCAAATCATGCCAGAGCCGTCAACGATCGTGCCTTTATGAATTTGGTGTTTAAGAAAAGGTGCAGGTTTTTTACTTTTTAGGATTTCTTTACAGAGTTCCACTAAATTATACTCCATAATACCACCACCTATAGATCCATAAATTTCATAGTCATCAGCAACTACCATTTTAAAGCCTTGCCTGCCGGGAGAACTTCCTTTATGTTGTATAACGGTTAAGAGGTAAACTGACCGATCCTGTTCTAGTTTTTGTTCAATAAACTGCCAATGTTTCATGTTGTGAATATGGTTTCACTAAGGGCATAATATACTGCCATTAATGCCGAAAAAATTGCACTTGCTAAAAAGCGGTGATTTAATTTGATTTTATTTTGGATTATAAAATTACCAAAAAATGAAATAGGTATGTTGACTAAAAAGGAGTAAAAAGAAATAATTAATATATTTTTAAAAGAAAACCCAAATTCAAATGAAAATATCTTTAAAAAAAGTAAATGTCTAAAAATCCATATTGGATTAAAATATAAAAGAGCCAACAATGTTTTTCTCATGGCTTTTTTACGTCCAGTATTTGCGTTGGTTTTACTCTCTATCCAATTAAAATAATTTGGTATTTCAAAAGCATAAACAGTTGCGCCAATTAGCATAACGCCTAATAGTCTGGCAATTAGAAATTCTCCTAGTAAAATGGCTGCAATGCTATCACCAATGCTATAGACCAATAACCCCTTAATTATATCAGAACGTTTATATTGTAACTTCAAAATGCATAATTATGATTGAATATTAGGTACTTTAAAATTGCATTTATTAAAAAAATATTATTCCTATCCCACATTATTATAATTTTTTGCAATATCACACGTTATTTTAGAGCATTTAATTCCCATTCCGTGGGTCTTAGTGTACGATATGCTTTTTGGCTTTTTGGATTATTATGTACCTGCGGAATGTTTTTCTCCCCCAAAAACATGACAAGGTGATATAGCATCCTCCAAATCAGCAATTAAATAAGCGTTTTTTTCCAAATATTCCAAACTAAATTTTAAATATTGAATTATTATTGATATAAACCCATTAATACCTTTTCAGGAGTCATGGGTGCGTTAAAATTCAGTTTATAATTAGGATTAAATTCTTTTACCGCATTTTGTATAGAAAAATAAGCGCCTATACCATACATAAGTGGCGGCTCTCCTACAGCTTTTGATTTTAAAACAGCCATTTCATTTCCCTCAGTTTCTAAAGGTAAAACTTCTATTTCTTCCGCGATAGAAAAAATATCAGGTATTTTATAAGTTGATAATGCATTAGACAGTAAAATTCCATGCTCATCATAGGTAATTTCCTCCATGGTCATCCAGCCAATGCCTTGGGCCAAAGCACCTTCAACTTGACCTAAATCTATACCTTTACTCATGCTTTTACCATAATCATGAACAATTTTTATCGAATCAAAAGTATAAGTACCCCGGGTACAATCAACAGTTGAAATAATAATAGCTGTTCCATAAACATGGTAAGCAAATGGATGTCCTTTTTCTTTTGTTTTATCATAATGAATAACTGGGGTCGCATAATGCGCATTTTCTGATAGTGCGACTCTTGCTATCATTGCTTTTGCAATCAGGTCTTTCCAAGAAAGAGATGATTTAAGCTCGTTGACAAAAACCCATTCATTTTGTATAGAAATTTCTTTCTCTTTTACTCCAAGTTCTTTGGCCGCTACAGTTTTTAGTCGTGATAATATTGCCAAACATGCTTTTAATAATGCTTTCCCGTTAAGATCAGCAGTTGAGCTGGCAGCACTTGGTGATGTATTAGCAACGCGTGTAGTATTTGTTGTTTCTATTTTAACTTTATCAGGACGTATAGAAAATGATTGGGAGGCAATTTGTAACAATTTGGTATTTACACCTTGCCCCATCTCCACAGCGCCCGTGCTGATGCCTATACTGCCATCCTGATATATATGTATTAGAGCTCTGGCGTGGTTCATAGGAGTATTGGTAAAAGAAATACCAAAACAGATCGGCATGAGTGCAATTCCTTTTTTAAAGTCAGAATTGTTTTTATTAAAAGCCTTGATATCGCGAGATAATTTTTTGTAATTGAACTCATTTATGGCTGATTTCCATGAATTAGCAGCTTCAACCTGAGTCATTATTTGGCCGAAAGATACCTCGTCATTTTCTTGAAGTAAATTTACTTCTTGAATTTCTTTAGCACTAACGCCTATTTCATGAGCAGCTTTGGCTATAGCAGCCTCAATGACAAACATACCTTGTGGACCTCCAAAACCTCTAAAAGCAGTATTCGGAGGTAAATTTGTTTTACAGCTATAAACGGTAGTTTTTACATTTTCAACAAAATAACTGTTAGTTGCATGAAACAATGTTCTTTCAGCAATAGCAGGAGATAAATCTGCAGCAGCTCCAGAATTTTGGTAAAATTCTGCTTCGAAAGCTAGTATTTTAAGGTCCTTTGATAATCCAATTTTAAAATTACTCTCATAAGGATGTCGTTTGCCAGTCATTCGCAAATCATCATGACGACTTAAAATGAGCTTTACAGGTTTTTTTAGATGATAAGTTGCCAACGCAGCCATCACAGCCCAAGGTGTCGCTTGATCTTCTTTACCTCCAAATCCACCACCTAATCGAATAACATCGACTTCAATTTTGTGCATACCTATTCCTAAAACATTGGCAATTGCTTTTTGAACTTGTGTCGGGCCCTGGGTAGAGGAAGTAATTTTAATATTACTATTTTCCATTGGCTCTGCATAAGCACCTTGGGTTTCTAAATATAAGTGTTCCTGTCCGTTTGTAAACACTTCATCTTCAAATATATATTCGCAACTATTAAATGCTTTAATAGTATTACCTAGACTAACGGTTCTTGGCGCATTTATGAACTGATTTATTGCTGCGGCTTCTTTTGCTATGGTAATAATAGGAAGTTCATCTATTTCAATTTCTATGCTGGCCCTGGCTTTCTTTGCACTTCTTTCAGATGTTGCAATTATTAAAGCAATGGGCTGTCCAACAAAATGCACTTCACTTTCAGCTAATAATGGTTCGTCGGGTAAGATGCCTCCAATTTGGTTTTCACCAGGAATATCTTTATAGGTAATAATTTTGACCACACCTTCAATTTTTTCTGCCTTAGAAATCTCCAAATATTTTATTTTACCATGGGCTTTTGGAGAATCAAAAACGAGTGCAAACAGGGTATTCCGTTTAACAACAATATCGTCAATAAAAAGTGATTCACCTCTTACATGCCCAAATGAATCTATGTTGGTCATACTTTTCATAAGGTGACTAATTCGTTTAAATTTACTTTTTTAGGGAACAATTTAATAAAATGAGCATATAATAACTGTCTGGCAAGTAATCGTTTATATTCTTTTGAGCCTCTTATGTCACTTATTGGAGAAATTTCTTTTTGCATTATTGTATTTGCTTCATTTAGAACTTCCATGTTGAGTTCCTTATTTGTAAAAAATGAGGATGTTTTAGGTAAATATTTTGGTACAGGAGCCACTCCA
>Ga0316192_10004018_pt1 | contig 10678 bp, 9 predicted proteins | sample MerIslwburrow_MG_FD_204931 | JGI IMG/M metagenome (GOLD analysis project Ga0316192, IMG submission 204931) | Coastal sediment microbial communities from Maine, United States - Merrow Island worm burrow | ecosystem: Environmental > Aquatic > Marine > Coastal > Sediment | place: USA: Maine...
GAGTTTAAGCAAGAGCGTTGTTTTACCGCACCCCAAAAATCCAGCGATTTGTGTAATCTTCATGCCTTCTCCCCCATTGGCCTGCGCATAAATTTGCAATTCATTTGTAAGGTGAACCTATCGTTAAATAGTCTGACACAGACGACGGGCACGTGTAAAGGAGTAATTACAGGTAAAAAACAGGTATATTTATATACCCGAAAAGGTGATGCCATCGCACAACGTCAGGCCTTTATCAGTCTCTTTCTGACAACATGTTGTAAGAAAGTGCAGCATTAAGGTTTCAGGTGTCAGGTTTCAGTACTATCCCTGGCGGCCGAAGCGGTCAGTTTGATCGAAAAGGAAAATTCGGCATTGCGGAGTTTCATAAAAGAGCCGCCTGGCCGCGAACGTCCAGTCTGATCGTAGAAGAAACATTGTTGATTCATACTAGGCCTAACATGAACTTAATTTTTGTATGATACTCCGAATTGCCGAAAAGCGAACTGCAGAATATCGAACCCGCAGAATTTTGAAAGGTGATTTCGCTTTGCTCAGTTTAATTAACATATAATAGACCAGAATACATTCCCTCGATATTCGATATTTACTTTTTTAGCGATTCTTTTTTGATTAGACCGGCCGTTTTTGGGCCAGCGGCTGTGCTGACATCCGACACCTGAAACCTATAGTTTGTGATATTAAATCTTCAATAGTCAATTCTCCGCAGTGGATCCGGGTTAGGCATCTATCAGAAATACCGGCATTCAGGGGATCAATAATTGCGATCTCACGAATTTAAAAATTTCCACCAGAGTTTCAGAAAAGTATTTGACAGGGTTTTGATTGGATAGGTGAAAAATTGTTTTCAAAAAGCGTTTGTCTTCCGGCGCTATATAGGCATGGCAGTCCCACCAATAGGACTCCAGTTCGGCGGCGATACCTTTATCGGCCAATAAAGCCACCGGCGTAAATCCCTTATTTTTTTTACATAGAAAGATTGCCCGTATCCAATGATGGGGAAAAAGCCGCTGATAATTTTCCGTTTCTTCAACCGAAGGACTGATTTTGTAGGTGTAATAATACAATAAAGGCCTGCTGTTGCCTATTTCGATGACCATTTGGGCGGCGATCAGATTTTTTAAACTGGTTTCCAGATGCGCTACCATGTGACGCACCAGGTGAAGGCCGGACCCCCCAGTGTTAAAAAGAGGTCGGATTTCTTTATTGAAATTAACCCGGTACGTTGACGGTTCAAGCTCTAATTGACGACGCGCTAATTCCATGTCCAACCACCCCTGCAGAGCTAAAGGTGGAATGCCCATCAGGGCCTCATCGCACAGATGAATGGTCAATTTTTGGTTTTCAAGCGATGCGTGTACGGGACTGGCTTGGGGTGAGCGATGATCATTACCTTTTGGATGTCGGTCGATCTGAATATCCACGGCGGATGGAAAGGCCATCCGGCTGCAAAATTGATCGATAAAACGGGTAGTGAGGTTTGCAAGCTCTGCTGGAGTTGATATCGTCGATTTGCCTAAATCCTTTTCCATGGCGGCACTCCAATTCCTTGATCCGGTCGTATAGGCCCTTATCGGGTTTTATCTGACAACATGTTGTCAGATAATGAAGGTTTCAGGTGTCGAGTGTCTGGGAAAGGAGATGTTAGATACTGAAACCTGACACCCGACACCTGAAACCTATATTAATTATCAGCATGCTTGCTGCCCTTCAGGGGCCACTCTTTCCAAGCGTAGTCTCGGGAAAAGCTTAGTTTGTTATTTAACCGATTTTCTCAGCTATGTCGAAAAAAAGATTTTGACATCAATAGCGTGTGCAGATTGATCTTGCGGCCGCGTAGTCCCAACTTGTCACGAATATTACGCCGGTGGGCTTGGACCGTTTCAAATGAAATATTCACGGCTTGCGCGATTTCCTTACTCGAAAGGCCGGTCCGAATGAATTTACAAATCTTCATTTCTGTGCGCGTTAAGCGCAGAAACCTTCCATCAAGTTCTTTGGAAAAGCCTCGGGTTAAATTGACAAGCTGATCGCGCATCACATCCAGATATGTGTTGCGCACATCCGCCGATGACTCGCGCTTTATTTTATCGATGGTCGGTAAAAGCAGCGTTTCTATCCGGTGTGAAATGCCGGTTTCGATGCCACCCCTTTCCTTTTCGAATGCGCGCATCACATTTTTCAAAGTCACATACATTTCTCTGCGGTGTGATTTTTCTTGGCGCAGTAGTTCTTGTAAAGTTTTATATTCGGTCAAATCCTTTATCACCAAACAAAAGAGGGTTCGATTGAATAAAGAAAATTTTTTGATTGTGATATCGATGGGAAAAGTGTCATCATCTTTACGCATCGCAGTCATTTCACCTGCCCAGCTTTCGAAGTCGTTTAGATCTCTGAAAGCTTGATTTAAAAGGCGCCTGTGTCCAGTTTCAATCAAATCGCGGCAATCCAACCCAACAATATTTTTACGTGTACTTTCGAATATTTCACAGGCACGATCATTGATCTCAATGACTTTCATGTCATGGGTAATGAAAAAAACACCGTCACCAATATCATTTAACAGCGAATGCAGTAATTTTTCGAAAGAATCGAATGTCAGCTTATATTGGTTTTTCATGGCCGTAGTGGTACGCGTTGGTTTGGAAATGCCTGTGACCCGCAGAAAAAAGTCTTTTTAAAAATAATTTCTAAGCGGATAAACCGGAAATAACAGATTACAAGCACCAAATTACAAATAAATTACAATATCCAAATCTCAAATAAGATCATAAACCAATTGTTTGGGATTTTGAATTTCAGTCATTGTAATTTGTTTGATATTTGTGTTTTGTTATTTGATATTTTTTAATTGCTGACACCTGAAACCTTCAGTTTCTGACAACATGTAGTCATATGAAATCCCATAAAGGCCTGATGACAAAGCACCCCATCAGACCCATCAGAAGATTTCTGCCTGACTCCGCAATTACTCTTTTGAAACATTATTCTGATATGATTTAAGAACCTCTAAAGCTTCCCCGGCCGTCACGGGGATCTGATCTTTATTCGTCGAATTTTCAAAGAATTGTTTGAAAAGCAGCGTTAAAATCGGCGGCTCCAGGCGAGCGCTTTTTAAGAGTTGATCATCGGTCAGAATTTGTTTGGGAGTTCCATCGGCCGCGATCTCGCCATCGTTTAAAATAATTATTCGTTTGGCCAACAACGACGCCAGGTTGATATCATGGGTGACGATGACCAATGTATAACCGTGATGACTATTTAAATGCTTAATCAGCTTAACCAGATGTCGTGTTGTGGCGGGATCTAAACTGGCACTCGGTTCATCTAAAAGCAGCAGTGGGGGTTGCATGGCGATCAAACCCGCGAGCCCGACGCGCTTCATTTCGCCATAGCTGAGTCGATGAATGGGGCGATCGGCCAGGTGCGATACTTCCATTAATGACATGGCGGTCGTGACCAGTCGGTCAATCTCTTCTTTGGGCAAACCCAAGTTGGTTGGACCGTAAGCGATATCCTCGCGGACATGGGTGCAAAACAGCTGATCATTGGGGTCCTGGGCCATCATGCCAACGAATTGGAAAGCATCATAACGCGATTTGTGGTCAAGCGGATTTCCGCATAAAAATATTTTGCCCTCATGGGGTGGGAGTATACCTGATAATAATTTAAGCAGGGTGGTTTTGCCGGCACCGTTGGGACCGCACAAAACAACGAGTTCCCCCTTATCGACAGATAGTGAAATGTTATGCAAGGTTCTTCCGCCGGCAAAGCCATAGGAAACCCCCTCGCAGCGAAGTACCGGCGCATCCGGATCAACGGCTTTGGGCGTGATATCGCACTTATTCGGGCAAGCAACTGATTCGGTATTAAATGACGGGCGTATTTCCGAACGGGCGGATTCACCCCGGGCCGTCATGGATTCTTGGATACGGTTCGCCCGATCATACGCTCTGAAGATCACTTGGGTGAGAATCATCGCGGTGCTGCGCAGAGCGATCCGGTAGTTGCGAAATCCGCCTTTTGAGCGTGCCGCATCACGCATCTTAAAAAATTCATCAAAAAGTAAAAATGCATAGCGGTAGGCTGTAGCGATGACATCGATGAGCACCATCGGAATTTTGAACCATTTAAGGGCATCCAATACTTTAGCAAACGGCGTGGTCAAGAAGACTGCCGCCATCCAGGACATATCGCACGCCACTCGACTGGCGGCTGATAAGCCCTGGAGGACGCCCTCGCGATAGATGGTCAGCGGGCCTAACGAAAAAATCGGCGTAATTCCGAAACCGGCTGAAAAACCGGCAAAAACAACGAGGGTGGCCCATGCCGGTGCGAGGAAAAATAGCGCAAAGAGCCGATAGGGAATATTGGATAAAATGACCATCGCCAAACTAACGCCAAATAATCCAACGGAAAGCCACAGTCTGGCAGCCACCACATTCAACCCGATTGCAATGACCAACAGGGCTAATTTAATCCTCGGGTCCCAGCCGTGCAGTCCCCTGTTCCGGTTAATTTCCTGATAATCATTGATAAAAGAAGCGGCGCTAGATGAAATTATATCTAAAATTTGGTTGAATCCCATAAAATTATTCTTTTCTACGATTTCCCCATAACAAATGCCACCAGCGCCCCACAATGAAGCCGCACACGCCACCGGCCGCGAGCATCAAAAAGCTCCAAAGATCGCCCATTGATTCGGTATTGATGTAAGGGTCTCTGGCCGGTCGGCCGGCGGCTTCGGCCAGTTTTTCATTAACCGCTTCATCCATTCCCGCAAATTTTCCCAGTTGCGTGGCTTGGGTATTGCTGGTGCGAAGATCGGATTCGGTAGAAATCTGTTTTTCATCGACGGCGTCGGCGATGGGCCCGGGAAAGAGCAGCAGTCCCGTAAAAGCCATTGCCAGTAATACATTTATCGAACTGTTTTTTTTTGAAATCGGCTTGGTTTTAATGATTCCGAGTTCTTGCAGTACTTCAGGTCTTTGACGGTAAGCATATTGCAACGCCAGACCGGTGACCACCATTTCACCGATGGCTATCGGAAGCTGTGTGGGCACGTAGGCGGAGTAGATGGCAATTAAATAGCCTGCCAGAGAATATTGGGGATTGGGTGCCTGCGCAAGGGTTGTGCCCAGGATCAGGCCGGAAGCGACATAGACCATAATATCGCCAATCAGACCACCGGCGAAACCGGCAGCCCATATAGGCAAGCCGATCATGCGGGCCAGACGAAACGCCAGCCAGCCAAAAAAACAGCCAAAAAAACCGAGTGCGACAACATTCGCACCCCAGGTTCCAAATCCCCCATGCGCAAAAAAAGCAGCTTGCAGCAACAAGCTGACACCGGTCAAGCCGAACCCAATTAATGGACCGAGTAAAATGCCGATTAGCGGCGTGCCACATGGGTGTGAGGTAGTTCCCGTAAAGGCAGGGATCGGAATTAAAGAAATAAAGAAAATTAGAGCGCCACCCATACCCAGCAGGGGTTTTTTGTCCGGAAAATCTCTTACGAATTTTTTCATCCGCCATACACTGCATCCTACAAGGGCGAGGCCGGCACCGGTATACATCACGGCCTGGCCACCTGTGATAATACCTTCAGTAATATGCACGCTTATTCTCCTTTTAAGCCCGCCGCAATTATTAAAACTAAATGGCTGAATCCCTTTTATAGGATCTGGTGGGAGTATTTCAGCCCGGAACGTTGAACCCCTGGCCCAGACCTGGATCAGATGTGAAGGCCTTAATTCCTGCGGTCACATCGGTTTAACGTCACCCAAAAGAATGCAAAGCAGTCGCGCCAGGGCAGGCCTGAACCGCTCAACCCTGGTAACAATATAAGCCCAAAAACAGTCTTGCAAAGCCTTCATATTTTGGGTGCTATCATGTGCGTCTTGAAAAAGAAATCAAAAGGCTTATCATATATTATTGGCTTAAAAGGTTAAGTCTATGTGCATTAAGTTACAGGTGAATTTTCATCACCCGAGGTTAACACCGATTATCCAATAAACAAATGCCCCGCCCAACCAATTGAAAGGAGGTCGTTATGTCAAAAGAACTGATGGAATATTTCAACACGCAACCCCGGTTAGGGACCCTCAGCACCGCCAATAAAGAGGGTAAAGTGGATGTGGCATATTTTGGTTCAGCGCAAATGACAGATGAAAAAACAGTCGTTGTCGGCTTGGGCCACAACCGAACTTTCACAAATCTTCGCGAGAATCCCTATGCCGTATTTATGATCATGCAACCCGGCAAAGAGGCTAGCTCCTGGAAAGGGGTGCGCATTTATCTTAAAATGACCGAGTTCCAGGAATCGGGGCGAAAACTCGATGTGATCAGAGCCCGGGTCGCCGAAAAAGTCGGTCAAATGACCGCCAATAAAATGATTCACGCCTATGTGCAATTTCAGATTGAGGAAATCCGGCCTTTTGCAGATTTTGGTCAGACCTGGCGTAAATCAATCGGAGCCAAGTAGTTATAAACGATTTGAAGCGGGAGGATTCAATCGGTTGGAATTAATTTTTCCGGCTTTATTTGGGAGAGCAGATTCTTAAGGCGTTTGTCGGTCCCCGACCGGGATAGCTCCTTAATAACGGCAAATTTACCCAAAACCGCTTTCTTGGTGCTCAACGCCAGAGACGCAATCAGGAAACTAAAATCGGAGTAATATTCATTTTCAAATTTGGTTTGTAAATCGGCCAATTCATTATCGAGGAGATAAATTTCCTGTAAAATGGTCATAAGTCGGTCGTCCGAGATTTTTAGGCCTGATTTACAGCCGACTTGATCACAATAGTCCATTTCAGCGGCTGTCGCTGCGGGCTCCATTTCAATGCCGTAACGTTGCCACATTTTTACAAACCTCATTTTTCCTTCACGGCTCTGTTGGGTGAGCTCCTGTCCCATTGTTTTGCTCCACAATCCGTAAGCGCGGCAGGCAAAGGCGCGAAATTCGTAAATGCCGCAGTGGCCTTCAGATAAAAAAGGGCAGCCAATGTGTCGGATTGGATTGGTGAGATAAAATTCAACAAATTTACGGATCAAGGCCACCCGTTCGGCATCCGGCATTTGCTGCATCACCCGCAACCACTGTAATGCCTCCATCAGTGTGATTTCAGGCAGAAATGCACAACAGGTACCCGGTTCTTCGCAAGCACAGGTCGTATCCGGTAGCTGCTGATAGAGGCTTTGGATTTTCTCGAAAACCGGCTGGGCTTTATGAGCAGCTTCTTGAATTTCTTTATTTGAAATCATGCTTGGTCCTGATTGTATATCGAATTGAATTGAAATCCCTCAAACTGTGTACACAGCCGAACCGTGCGTATAATTGAGATGCTTGAGTTGCAGAGCTTGCAACCAAATCGGCCTTCGGACCGAATAACTCAAAAAACCGCTGCAAGGGTAATTGCGTTAACAGCACTTATACAATCGCAGGAGTCTTTCATCCATAACAAAATAAAATTTCATAAAGGATGAGCCGTCAAAGCGGGTTCGGACGCCATGGAGGGTATCCGCCAGCGCAATAGTACTGCGCAGGTGGGTAATCATAATAAGTTGTTTATTTTGAGCGACATCCTTGAGAAACGATTGCATGGATTTGTGGTTGGTGTAGTCCAGAGATGGCTCGACCTCATCCAGCAGGAAAAAAGGACTTTCCAGCTGGTGAAATAAAGCCAGCTTCAACGCCAGGTTGGTGATGGACTTTTCACCGCCGGACAGCTGATGGGCCCTGCGAACCCGATTGCCGGGCAGGGTCACCTCGATGTCCACCCCCATTTGGTTGTCTTGTGAAATAACATCCAGCCGTACCCGGCCCTGGGGTATTAGATAGGACATATAGCGCCTTAAACACGGATCAATCGTATCTCGAAGGCATCTAACCGTTTCATCCTCAGAATCCGCATCCAGTAGTAATTGAATCGCTTCAAACCGCCGGAAGGGATTTAACAAAAGAATATCATTGATCTGTTCCTGCCGGACAATGGTTTTAAGCGAATGCCTGAGGTTGAAATCATCCAGTTTTTGCCGGTATGTTTGTCGATCGTAAGGAATCTCTGAAATCCAGTAGTGATCCGAACCGGCTTTGGATTGCTCACGTGTCAGGTAAATTGTCGGCGCATTTTTTTCATCCCCTTGCTTTAATACCAGTTCCACCCTGATATCGGATGCCGGGGAATAATCCTTGCTGCCGGCAAAAAAAAGTTCATCGCGTTCATAACATCGAATACGCTCGAGGTCGTTTTCGCCGAGAGCCCACACGATGGCATCCAAAATATTGGATTTTCCCACACCGTTGTTGCCGACAATAACGCCGATTCCGGGCTTAAAGCTCATGCTGGTTTTTTCGGAGAACGACTTGAATCCCGCTATGTTGATGTCTTCCAGATAAATCTTAGGCATCCTGATTTTTTTCCTTATATCTTTTCTCAATTTCCGCGATTAACTCTTCCTGCATGGGTATGATGCTTTCGTATATCAGCTCGCCGTCCAGGGCGACAGTCGGCAGGGATTTGGCCTTCAGCTGTCTGAAACGCTCTACACCCTCCCGGGTGCGCATGTCCCACTCCTGCACCTCAATAATTTCCTGGATGTTATCCGGTAAAACCTTTACCGATTCCGCCATATAGACGCAGGCGATTCATTGATTAAAATCAGTCAACAGGACATCGACGGTTACGGGCTCACTCATATTGACCTCCTTCGACTTCAGCGTCCATGACTTTGAAGTGAATGGTTTCCGAATCTGCTTCTAAAATACCCCAATATATTTTGTCGTCATCCGATGCCGGCCCCACACTGATGAAATCTTTGCCTCCCACCTGCCAGTGGCCCCACTTTTGGGTCTGGCTGAATAAAACAATATCTGTCTGAATCTGCGGCAGCATAGCCTCCAGAGCTGGAAAGACGGTTTCATCCTGCATAAAATCTGCCAAACCGCACACCATATTTATTTCCAGTGCGAAGGGCTCAAAGTCTGAATAGTCAGGCAGTGACTGAATAAAATCACCGAAAAAAGCCATCCCTTTTCTCTGATCCAATTGAAAGCTCAGCACCTGAGGCAAACGAAATAGCCAGTCCCTTTGCGACTGATTTATCGGCGGCATCCCTTTTTCCTCCTTGCTGCGGGCGTATTGCCAATCCCGCTCGCCTTGCAAAGCAATAATTTTTTGCTTTCGAAGGGCCTTTATGACATCCTGATTTTGAATGGAATCCCCGGTTAGATTGCCGAGCCAATAAAAGGTCTCCACATTGCTGGCCTGTATGTGTTGAATGAGTTTATCCACAATATCCGCTTTGCCTTCAATCGCGCCGATCAGACCGATTCGGCGTTTGGGAGAAGCGTCGTTTGCCACTCTAAAAGACTCGGCAGAATGCAGCTGGCCCTTGTTAACTTCATGAAGTGCCGAGGCAAGTTGATCAGAGCAGGATGTCCCATTGCGGCAGTCGATTCCGACAAGACTTTCCAACACTTCGGCAACCGGTTTCCCTTCTAATAAACGGGTGACCAGTTGGGCGTTACCCGAACACCCACCCCCCACAAAGCGAATATCCTCAATGGTTCCACTATTGATCTTAAAATGAATTTCAGGCGGACAGACACCCCGGGTGTGATAGATATATTTATTTTTTTGGGCTGTATTTTTCATTTTTGTTAATGAATTCATATCAGTATCGAATAAAGGTTAATCAAAATTTAAAAGTTAAAAAGCAGGGTAGATGGTTGTAATTGAAAAGAAAATGTACACCAACGTCTTTGTGCTGGATATCGTCCAACAGTTGATTTTTCTACAGTAAAAAGACGATTTTATTGGCTTAAGAGTCGCTGAAAGCGCTCAAAAGCAGGGAGCGCTTAATCAAGACCGGTTTTCAAGAATGTTTTTGCCGATTTTAACAATCGTAACATTCTAAAATTATGACTATAATTAACCTAATCAACCATTCAACCAGTAAACTATTCAACGAGGTCTGAAATTAGCAAAGATGGCCATTGTTTTCAAGCTAGGTAAACTGCAACCTAAAGTGATCAGTTCCAGGTTCAGGGGTTCAAGGTTCAAAGGTTATAAGATGCTGATATCCATAATCTATACTCCCTTGTTAGGATTGGCCGCATTCACCCATTGGGAGAAACATGGAATTCGAACCGATTGATGCGTAGTACGATCGTTAGAGCCTAGTTAAGCCACTTTAACCGGGAACCGTGAACGTTGAACCGCTTAACCAAAGTGTGTCATTGACATTCTCGGCAGCTTTTAATAAACATCTGAAATTCTTTAAGCAGGTTGAAATCAGGTGGATAGCTACCCATCGGTTCAGACGCCTGTTGCTTTAGCCCGTAAAACTCAAAAAACGATATGCATGCCATTTTTGGGTGATTCGGCAGGATATCGCATAAAATATAGCACGGACCATTGAGAAAAGAAGATTACTCAAAATCGAAATAGAGCCTTATTTAGACTGCCGTTCAAAATCGGCGCACCATCCATGGTATTTGGAGAAAATCTCCTCGAGAATGCATATCTGCTGGCCGGTATGGTGGATCACATTGAAATCGTCCTCTTTTATACGCCGACACTTCACAACTTTCTCTCAGTTGGTGAGGTTAGAGCTTTAAAGAAATTAGGAGTCGAGGAGGATATGAGTTTTTCAGTTCACCTCCCCGCCTTTTTGG
>Ga0316192_10004019_pt1 | contig 10675 bp, 8 predicted proteins | sample MerIslwburrow_MG_FD_204931 | JGI IMG/M metagenome (GOLD analysis project Ga0316192, IMG submission 204931) | Coastal sediment microbial communities from Maine, United States - Merrow Island worm burrow | ecosystem: Environmental > Aquatic > Marine > Coastal > Sediment | place: USA: Maine...
GCCTCCGGTGGCGAGAATGGTTCGACCAGCTTTGATCGTCAGGATTTCATTATCGGCAGACAGTACATATGCCCCCAAACATTGCTTGCTGTCAGTTTCCCCCATGCGTCTGGATGTAATCAGATCAATCGCGGCATGGTGTTCCAGGTGCTGAATGTTGTTATGCGGAGCGATGCGGGACAGCAGAGCCCTGGTAATGGCCTGACCTGTGGCATCCTGGGCATGTGCGACACGGCGGTTACTGTGGCCACCCTCATGTGTGAGATGCAGTTTACCGTCGCGGATATCAAATCCGGTACCGATATCAATCAGTTCCTGAATAATTGCATTGCCATGTTTGACTGTAGCCCTTACGACATCTTCATGGCACAGGCCTGCTCCACATTTCATGGTATCCTGAACATGTGATTCAACTGAATCACTATCTGAGCATACACCGGCAATGCCGCCCTGTGCATGCCATGTACTGGAATCCTGGCTTGTTCCCTTATTGATGATAATGACACGGCCATGCGGGGCGAGCCGGGAAGCAGTCAGCAGGCCAGCGGCACCGCTGCCGATAATAAGGTAATCTGTTTCCAGCTGTAATCTGTGCTTTGGCATAGCGACAATCTACTCTGGTGATAACTACTAACAACAATATAAATAAACCATATGTTGTTGTTAGTATTGGCTGCTGTGTAAGATGCGCAGCATAAGGCATGGTCAACCAGATCAAAGATGGATGTTAAGGCTTCATCAATGACAGATTAAGGAGAAAGTTTGGAACAACAGGTTACAGTTATTGCCATCGAAGGTGACGAAGCAATTGTCTCTGGTCGTCGAGCCAACTCATGTGGTGATTGTGCCGGCAAGGCATCATGCAGCACGCTGGGCTCATGGAAAGACCGCTTCGTTGAGATGCGGGTGAAGAATTCAATTCATGCACGTATTGGCGATGAAGTGCTGCTGGAATTGCCGGATGCGGTATTAATGCGCGTTGCTTTTCGCCTTTATGGTTTGCCAATGCTGGCTTTTGTATTTTGTGGTCTGATTGTTCGCAGTCTGGCTCTGTCTGCTGCATGGCCATTGCCGGAAGTGTGGGCTGCAGCGGCCGGTGTGCTGGGTGTACTGGCTACTTATGGCTGGATTTTGTATGAGTCGAAGGATTCTGCATCGGCTACTGTACAAGCTCGTATGGTGCGGGTTACCCAGCCTTGCACGCAATTTCCAATCAAGGTTGTCAATGAAGATACAGTTCAGCTTCATTAATCTTGCATTCATCTAAAGGTATAAAAATTCACTTTTCATCTTAGGTAGCAAAGGAGTTCTGGATTGAGTTTGAGTAAGCATTTTGTCCCATTATTAGTTATTTCATTGATGGCAGCCTGGCCAGCACATGCCATGCCTGAAAGTTTTGCAGATCTGGCCGAAGAACAGGCTGATGCTGTGGTCAATATCAGTACAACTAAACTGGCTAAACAACACCAGAGAATGCCTCCGGGTTTTGGTTTTCCTCCGAATTCCCCGTTTAATGATTTTTTCGAAGATTTTATGCGCAATATGCCACGGCATCAGCGTGAGCAGCATGCGCTGGGAACCGGTTTTGTAATTTCAGCTGATGGTTATGTGGTGACCAACAATCATGTTGTGGCGGGAGCCGATGAAGTCGTAGTTAAGATGCGCGATGGCACCGAGCGGGAAGCCAAAGTGATCGGTACCGATCCGAAACTTGATGTAGCGCTGGTCAAGGTAAAAGCAAAGGGTTTAAAAACAGTAAAACTGGGTGATTCTGAAAAACTGCGTGTGGGTGACTGGGTCGTGGCTATTGGCAACCCGTTCGGTCTTCAACAGACCGTCACTGCAGGTATAGTCTCAGCCAAGGGGCGCGTTATCGGCTCGGGTCCTTATGATGATTTTATTCAGACAGATGCGGCCATTAATCCGGGCAATTCCGGTGGCCCGTTATTCAATACTAAAGGTGAAGTTGTCGGTATCAATACGGCTATTTTTTCACGTAGTGGCGGCAGTAACGGCATAGGTTTTGCGATTCCGATCAATTTGGCCAAGTCAGTGCTGGATGATTTACGTGAACATGGCCACGTTTCACGCGCCAGGCTCGGAGTCCATATCACTGATGTGGACAAGGAAACCATGGAAGCACTGGGACTGGAGAGCCGGGAGGGTGCGCTGGTGCCTCAGGTTGAGTCAGGTTCGGCCGCCGACATGGCAGGGATCAGGGCAGGTGATGTGATTGTTTCGATTGATGGAACGCCTATTCGAAAGGCCCATGATCTGCCGATTCGCGTGGCACGCCATACGCCGGGTGATAAAGTGAAAATCGGCCTTATTCGTGATGGTAAAAAGAAAACTATTACTGTAAAAGTTGAAGCCATGCCGGAAGAGAAAACGGCTAAAAATGGCGGCCCTCAGGGTGAACGCAGTAATGTTCGCATAGGCATTGTGGGCGAAACTCTGACCCGCGAACTGGCGTCTCAATTGCAGTCACGGGTGAAAGCGGGCGTGGTTGTGCAGCAGGTTCAGCCGGGATCGCCGGCCCAACGTGCAGGCATTAAACGTGGCGATGTTATTTTTCGGATTAATGGCGAAAATGTAAAGGGAATGCGCAGCTTCTCCAAGCTGGCTAAAGGCTTTAAGCATGGTGATGTATTGCGTGTGATGCTGGATCGCCGGGGCGATCAGGTGTTTGTGCTGCTTAAACTTCCCAAGCAACGGGAAAAAGGTGTCGATTGAGCGCTCTGTGAGCTTGCCACATATTCAGTTGATGTCCCGCCGTGATTGTTGCCTGTGCGATGATGCCAAGGCAGTTCTGGCTGCAGTTTCAGAGCAGGGTTATTGCACATGGGAGACTGTAAATGTGGATCAGGATAAAGCTTTGATGGTTCGATTTGGTCTGGATGTGCCGGTGCTGCTGGCACAGGGTAATATTATTTTTAAACATCGGGTGACTGCTGAACAGTTATCAGCCTTTCTGGCTGACTGGGCGGAAACTTCCGGGGAAAAGGGATTGTTAATATGAAACAGCGCTGGCTGATTGTCATCAGTATTCTTATAGCATTGGGGGCGGGATTCTGGTTTGCTTTACCGGAAGCTCCCGGCACAATAGGTGAGGGTGATCAGATCACTGACCTGAACCTGCCTGATTTACAGGGTTCGATGCAGACGCTGCCTAAAGGTGAGATTATTTTACTGAATTTCTGGGCCACATGGTGTCCGCCATGTCGCAAGGAAATTCCATCTATGGTTAAGCTGCATAAAAAACTTTCTTCGCAGGGCTTGAGAATTGTGGCTGTATCTGTGGACAAAAATCTCGATGATCTTGAAAACTTTGTGAGTGAGCACCAGATGCCGTTTATGGTGTTACACGATGCCGATAGTATTGCAGCGCGGCAGTATGGCGTGTTCCGGTTTCCGGAGACATTTCTTATCGATCGCCAGGGCAGGGTTCGCCATAGGCTGGTTGGGGAAGTAGAGTGGATGTCGGAGCCAATGATTCAGGTATTGACGCAAATGCTTGAAGAGCCAGAGCAAAACAGGGACAGGGAAGTGCGAGGGGTTTCAGATGAGCAAAGCGGATCAGGCCCGGGCTAATCGCAATGTGCTGCTACAGCGCATAAACAGCCTCCGCACAGAATTAACAGAACACAATTATCGTTATTACACACTGGATGCGCCGCTTATTCCAGATGCTGAGTATGATCGTTTATTGCGTCAACTTGAGACGCTGGAAACAGAACTGGGCGAGCCGGTGCCACAGGATTCACCAACGCAAACCATTGGCGCAATTCCATCACAAACTTTTACAGCCCGAGAACACGGCGAGCCGCTGTTGTCGCTGGCCAACGCCTTTGATGAGGAAGAAGTAGAGGCGTTTGTTCGCCGCATAGGTGAGGGCTTAGAGGAAGAAAAGCTCAGTTTTATTATCGAGCCCAAGATTGACGGGCTGGCCGTCAACCTTCGCTATGAGCGGGGCGTTTTGACGGTTGCAGCAACACGTGGTGACGGCACAAGTGGCGAAGATGTCACTGATAATGTTCGCACTATTAGTGATATTCCCTGGCATTTGAAAGCTACTGATACATTGCTGCCGGATGTGCTGGAAGTGCGCGGGGAAGTGTATATGTCCAAAGCCGCATTTGCCGAGCTTAATGAACGGCAGGATGCGGAAGGGGCATCTCCGTTTGCCAATCCGCGCAATGCGGCAGCGGGATCGCTTAGACAGCTGGATGCGAAAGTAACAAAAGAACGCGGCCTGCGCTTTTTTGCTTATGGCGTGGGGCTTGGCGGGCAGAAACTGGCAGTCAATCAGTCCGACCTACTGGACCGGTTAAAGCATTTCGGATTTGCTGTGCAGGAAACGACCATGGTTGATGATGTGGAATCACTGCTGGCGCGCTATCAGAGGCTACTGGAGCAGCGTTCCAGTTTGCCTTACGAGATTGATGGGGTGGTCTATAAACTGAATGATTTTATCTTGCAGAACCGTCTGGGAGCAGTTGCCCGTTCACCGCGCTGGGCTATTGCTCATAAATTCCCGGCTGAAGAAGTCAAAACAACAGTAAAGAACATCATCTGGCAGGTAGGCCGCACCGGTGTGATTACGCCGGTGGCTGATTTGCATCCGGTGACTGTTGGCGGCGTCGTTGTTTCGCGTGCAACGCTGCACAATATTGATGAATTGAAGCGTAAGCAGGTCTATGCTGGTGCCAGGGCGATTGTGCGCCGGGCTGGTGATGTGATTCCGGAAGTAGTGAAAGTCGTGGATGTAGATGATCAGGCTAACTTTCCCGAGCCGCCCGATCATTGCCCGGTTTGTGGTGCAGCAGTGTTTCGCATTGAGGGCGAGGTGGCTATTCGTTGTAGCGGTGGTTTGTCCTGTTCAGCACAGTTAAAAGAGCGCTTGTGCCATTTTGTATCACGCGTTGCAATGGATATCGAAGGCATGGGCGATAAGCTCATTGCCAGGCTGGTGGATGAGAGTTTATTGGGTGATATCGCTGATTTGTATGAAATGAATTATGCATCCATTGGCGAATGGCCAGGCATGGGTGAGAAGAAAATATCCAACCTTCAAGCCGCAATAAAACAAAGTAAACAGCGTCCACTGGGCCGTTTTCTGCATGCGCTCGGCATTCGCCATGTTGGTACGGCTACTGCTGCCGGGCTGGCAACTTATTTCGGTAAATTGGATGCCTTGATGCAGGCTGATGAAGAGGCTTTGATTGCTGTGCCGGATGTCGGACCTGAAGTGGCGGCAAGTATCCGTAGTTTTTTTGCCGAATCGCATAATCGTGATGTGATTCAACGATTATTGGATGCAGGTGTGAAGCCTGTCGCAGCGAAACCGGAAGCAAGTGACCATCCGCTGGCTGGTAAAACGGTGGTACTGACAGGCAGCTTCGAAGCTATACAGCGGCGAGTGGCGCAGGAGCAGCTGCGTGCTCTGGGAGCCAGGCCGTCAGGCTCGGTGTCAAAGAATACGGATGTGGTGATTGCCGGTGAAAAAGCGGGTTCCAAACTCAGTAAAGCGCGTGAACTGGGCATTGAAGTGGTTGATGAAGCACAACTGCTGAGTTGGCTGGGCAGGCCCTGAACTTGCTATACATGGCTTGCATTGTAGGCTTGGCACTCCTATAATAAGAGTGCTAAACAAAAATCTGTATGCTTTTAAGCACAGATTTTTTTAATTTCGGAGGTACTGCGTGGCTGCTGCAACACTTGAAATGTCGAGTATGGCGTTATTTTCCCGTGATGTGAGGAAGATAGATAAACTCGATCGAGAGGAAGAGGTTCGTCTGGCCAGACTGTGGCATGATGAAGCTGACCGTGAGGCCGCGCGACAGCTTGTTGTAGCCAATCTGAATGGTGTGGCGGCTATTGCTCGCGAATACCGGCATTTCGGTCTGCCCGAGATGGACTTGATTCAGGAAGGAACCATGGGCCTGATGCATGCCGTGAAGCGCTTTGATCCGGATCGCGGGTTTCGCCTGATGACTTATGCATCATGGTGGGTGCGCGCTGCTATTCATGATTTTATTCTGCGTTCCTGGAGCATCGTTAAGCTTGGCACCAACAAACTGCAACGCAGAGTGTTTGCCGGTCTGCAGAAAGCCAAAAATGCCATTGCCGCACTGGATGGTCGCAAGGCAGATGAAGTGGGTGCTGATTTTGGCATCAATGGTGCGGAATATCAGGAAGCAGCAAATGCTTTCCTGCAGCGTGATGTGTCCCTTGATGTTGAACTGGATGAGGGTGCTTCCATGGTGCATAGCCTGCCTTCTGCTGACGCATCACCAGAAGAGGTTGTGGTAGAATCCAACTGGCAGGATCACCAGAAATCAGTTTTATATACAGCCATGAATGAGCTGGCTGATCGTGATCGTGTCATTGTGAAACGGCGCCATCTGGCTGAAGAACCAGCTACCCTGAAAGAGTTATCTGAAGAGTTTGGTGTTTCCATTGAGCGCATTCGCCAACTGGAAGCCCGCGCTCTGAAGCGCCTGAGAGAAACAGTTAGCCAATAATTCCGTTTGGAATCTCTGTTAGTATAAAATTGACGGGTTTTGAAAAATCCCGTCTGCCCCTTTTCATTCGTCACCTAAGCCCTCATTATCCGCAGTTCAATCTACCTGCTAAGGGTTCAGGAGCTATTGTCAGTGTCAGAGCATTACCAAGCACAGGAAATTGAAGCCAAATGGCAGCACAAATGGGCGGAGTCGGGTTTCGATGCCGCTTCTGACGATGTCAATGACAACGGGGAAACCTATTACTGCCTGGTGATGTTCCCATACCCGTCCGGCAATCTGCATATGGGCCATGTACGCAATTATTGTCTGGGTGATGCAGTGGCGCGTTATAAGCGCATGCGTGGGTATAATGTCCTGCATCCCATTGGTTGGGATGCCTTTGGCCTGCCAGCTGAAAATGCCGCCATCAAGCATAAACGCCCACCGGCAGAATGGACTTATGCCAATATCGATCAAATGCGGCAGCAGTTGAAAGGTTTGGGGTTTTCTTATGACTGGTCACGTGAAATTGCAACATGCCACCCTGAATATTATCGCTGGGAGCAGTGGTTATTTACCAAGCTGATGGAGAAAGGCCTGGCCTATCAGGCGGAAGCCGAGGTTAACTGGTGTGATCCCTGCCATACTGTTCTGGCTAATGAACAGGTGGTTGATGGGGATTGTTGGCGCTGTGATACGCCGGTCATTCGCAAAAACCTGAAACAGTGGTTTATCAAAATTACAGACTATGCCGAAGAACTGCTATCTGATCTGGATGGGCTGGACGGCTGGCCTGAAAAAGTGGTTGGCATGCAGCGCAACTGGATTGGTAAATCGAGTGGCGCCGAAGTGTCTTTCCGCATGGAAAACTCGGACGAGACACTGGATATTTTTACCACGCGTCCGGATACGCTGATGGGTGTAACCTATATGGCTGTGGCAGCAGGACATCCGCTGGCCCAAAAGGCAGCCGAAAGCAATATTGAACTTGCAAAATTTCTGGACGAATGCAGCAGGATTTCAACCAAAGAAGCTGATGTGGCGACGATGGAAAAGAAGGGCATGCCGACCGGTTTTAATGCCGTTCATCCGGTTTCCGGTGAGAGTATTCCGGTGTGGGTAGCCAACTTTGTATTGATGGGATATGGCACAGGTGCGGTGATGAGCGTGCCTGCCCATGATCAGCGCGATTTTGATTTTGCAAATAAATATGGATTGCCAATTAAGCAGGTCTTTCAAGATACAGGTTTTTCGGTGCCTGGATGGGCAGAAGAACATCCAGAAGAAGATTATCCTGACCGCTATTTTGATAATAATATCTGGAAAGGCTGGTATGCATCCAAATCTCTGAATGATGTGTGCCTCATAAATTCTGACCCATTTGAGGATGGCCTGTCATCTGATGAGGCAAAAAAACAGATCACCGAATGGCTGAGCGAACATGGCAAAGGCAGCGAACGCATCCAATATCGACTGCGTGACTGGCTGGTATCGCGTCAGCGTTACTGGGGTGCGCCGATTCCTGTCATTCATTGTGAGGATTGTGGCATTGTGGCTGTGCCGGAAGCGCAGTTGCCGGTTGAACTTCCAACGCATCTACAACCGACGGGTGGTGCTTCTCCGCTGACTGATTGTGAAGCGTTCAAACACACCGAATGCCCTGAATGTGGCAAGCCTGCGATGCGTGAACTCGATACTTTTGATACCTTCATGGAATCATCCTGGTATATGAATCGCTATACCAGTCCGCGCAATAATGATGTCATGGTGGATGCTAAGGCTGTTCATCGCTGGGCACCGGTTGATCAGTATATTGGTGGCGTGGAGCATGCTGTGTTGCATCTGCTTTATGCCCGTTTTTATCATAAGCTGATGCGCGATGCCGGATTGTTTACGTCAGAGCAGGGTGGGGATGAGCCGTTCAAAAATCTGCTGACGCAGGGTATGGTGCTGAAAGACGGTGCCAAAATGTCTAAATCCAAGGGCAATACGGTTGATCCCAATATCATCATTGAACGCTTTGGTGCTGATACCGCTCGATTGTTTACCCTGTTTGCAGCGCCACCGGAGAAGGATCTGGAATGGAATGATGCCGGAGTGGAAGGGGCATACCGTTTCCTGAAGCGGGTATGGCGATTACTGGAGAAGCTGGAAGTTGAGCCCGGAGACGGCGAGAATGAGGAAGCGGTTCGAGAACTGCGTTTTGTGATTCATTCCACCATTCAGCGCGTAACACATGCCTTTGAGCATGGTTTTGCATTCAATGTGGCTATTGCTGCCCTGATGGAGCTGGCCAATGCCTTGCAGGCATTTGAGCCGGAAGGTGAAACCGGAGTAGCTGCTTACCGTGAAGGCATGCTGGTGTTGGCTAAGATGCTGGCACCATTTGTTCCCCATTTTGCTTGCGAAATCGGCGATAAGCTGGGTATGAAAGAAATTGCTGTGATAGCGTCCTGGCCGGAAGTGGATGAAACAGCACTGGAACAGAATACGATAGCGCTGGTTGTGCAGGTGCAGGGCAAGAAGCGAGGAGAGATTAGTGTGCCCAAGGACGTTGATCAGGATTCGGCACTGGCTGCGGCACAGGCAGATGAAGCCATCAATAAATGGCTAGCTGGCATGCAGATTGTGAAAGTGATTCTGGTGCCGGGAAGATTATTAAATATTGTAGTGAGGCCAGCATGATGCGTATTTTCCTGCCTGTTTTGATGCTATTAACATCCTGCGGTTATCATCTCGTTGGTCATGGCGATGGCACGGATGTTATTCCTGCTGATGTGCGCACCCTCAGTATTGTTGGCAGTGGCGAGGCACACCAGCTGCTTTCCCCATTGCGACAGCGTTTGAGTTCAGAGTCATTCTCATTGATTGCGCATGATGATATTGCTGATGAAGAGCACCATGCCACGCTTCGACTTCATCTTTCTCCGCCTGCTTATAACCCTTCTGCTTATGATGCGGCAGGTGTTGCCATCCAGTATACTATGGTGGTCAGTGGTTCGTTGCAGGTTGATCGGAGGGGTGAAATCATATGGCAGAGCGGGACGATTCAGCGGCAGGGCGATGTGTTTGTTACTGGCGATCCAACCAGTATTGAAGCATCACGCGAGCGATTGTTACGTGACTTGCGCAAACAATGGCTTCAGGACGCAATAGGTCGTTTGCGTTCCGGTTTCTAGGGCCCGGGTTCTGTTTAAGTAATGAGGCTGCCACCTCAACAACTATTACCCCCCCAACACAGTAGCTATTACCTGCATGGTGAAGATCAGGATGCAATATTTGAGGCTGCTGAAGCATTATTGGCAGCGGGAGAGCCGGAGGCTGTTCGCCTGCGTGTGGATGTGAAAGAACTTTCCAGAATAGAGGCGGAATCGAAAAACCAGGGGCTGTTTGGGCCTTCCTGCTGTTATGCGCTGGTGCGCAATGCGCAGTCGGCAAACCCCAAGCAGACTGAACATCTATTGAAACTTGCGCATTCTGTTCTGCCTGATAATCGTCTGATTATCTGTGCTGCCGGCATCGACTGGAAAAAAGCGCTGCATAAGAAAATGAAAGCGGAAAGCGCATTGGCCCAGTGTGAATTCCATCTTCCCGATGAAGCTGGATTCCGTCGCTGGCTGCAAGAAGAAATCAGAAAATCAGGTCTCAATATATCTGCTGAAACGGTGTCATGGATGTCCGAACACCTGTGCGGTATGCGTCTGGCGGCCAGACAGTCGATACAGCGCTTGGTCTGGTATGATGGTGGTGCGGGTGAAGCATTGACGCTGGAGGTGATCGGCGAATTGCTGGGAGAGAGGGCGCCGGATGCGCTGGAGGACTGGTGCCATGCGGTTGCTAAACGGGATGCCGGAGCATTGGGTCTGACGAGGCGATTATTATACGATCAGCATCTGGCGGAAGTGCAGATGTTGTCCTGGCTGGGAACGCGCATGCAGCAGGTTCTGATGTATCGCTGGTATCAATCCAGGCAGGAACGTAATCCTTTACAGGCGGCAAAGGTGTTCGGTGCTGCACGTGGCAAGGTTGCCGATGAATCCAGGTGCTGGAGCGGCGCAGAATTGAATAGGGTTGTGAATCGTATTGTGGCAGCGGAGAAATTGATCAAGGGCGCTTCGCTAGAGGATAAACCCATAGTGATTGAACGTCTGGTATTGGATTTGATTGCC
>Ga0316192_10004020_pt1 | contig 10674 bp, 12 predicted proteins | sample MerIslwburrow_MG_FD_204931 | JGI IMG/M metagenome (GOLD analysis project Ga0316192, IMG submission 204931) | Coastal sediment microbial communities from Maine, United States - Merrow Island worm burrow | ecosystem: Environmental > Aquatic > Marine > Coastal > Sediment | place: USA: Maine...
CTTGATGATCGAAAGATCAGCGTCTTTATCATAATAGACGTTTAAAGCCATGGGTTGTTCTCCTGTACATGAGTTATTAAATTAAGAGGCGGCGCAGCATAAACATTTCTGCGTCAAAGTTCACCTTTTAAGTGTTTGGATTAGTTTAAGATGTCATGACGCCAGCGGATGTAATCCAATCAGGAACGATGAGCAGGCTTCTCAATTAGATCCAGTTCCTCAAGGCGAATAGCCATTGCTTCAACTGAAACACGGAACTGATCTGCTAATGAATAAAGATTTCGACCACCATAACTTTTGGTGCCAGCGAGTAATCGAGAGATATGCCGTAGCGTTTTGTGTTTTTTCTTTACTTCCATTAAAGAACTGCAAGATAGCGCAAAAGCTGTATCTTCAGTTAACGAGAAGCTTTCAGTGCCGAAGATCTCAACAAAGCGTGATTTAACCAGCTTGGCCGGCATGAGGAAGAAGGTGGCGAATTTATCAGCCTCAAGTTCGATCTGTTCTCGTGACAAAATTTCGCCATTTAATGGTTTGTCGCGATGAATGGAAGTGCTGGTGTCATGGAGGACGGCATGGCCCAATTCATGTGCAGCAGTGAAACACAGCGTGCTTTGCGGGAATTGCCTTGAAACGTGAACGGATCTTGTTTTACCGTTAATCACACCTGCTATCTTAACATTACCACGATCAGAATAATAAGACCCTAAATCCTCCTCGTAAGTGATGCTGAAACCTAACAGTTCGAGCCCTTTGGCTGGATCAATTACGATTGTTGGGTCAGATGGAGCCCATCCCCACATCTGTTCCCTTTTTAGCCACAATTCTTTAAGCAGCTTATTTGCCTGAATCTCAATTTGGCTATGTGAGAAGCGCTGAGTCTTGTGTGTCATGTTTGAAAACTTAGAACGATATCCCTCGGTTTCGTTTAAGAATGCATAGGGGTTTTTTGAAATTGAGCGAGATTCACTCATTTGGGCGCTGAGTAACTCTCTCTCATTGTCGACATGCTCAGTATTATCTTTTGTTACAGGGTAGTCGATGTGAGCATCTGGATTTTGAGGCATGAGTCTGCTCTCGGATATCTGAGATGTTGTAACTTTGCCCATGCATTCCCTCCTGACCTCACGAGCTTTCCCTGAAACGGGTCGCTGTTTGTCCCATGCGGTTGCTACCTTATATAGCTATAATCCCATTGTTTATGGCTGAACAAGATACATTATGTCCTGTTTTCTTATTTGGCAACTCTAAGCTCTGTGCTGTCCTAGTCCGAGCAAAGCCGGAGATCTGGATTTTTTAGCTCTGGTAGCAGGGCCTAAGGGCAGTTTAATCCTTGCTGAAAACGCTGCCGACACCCTCATCGGTGAAAATTTCCAGCAGCAGGGCATGTGGCACACGGCCATCAATAATGTGCGCCTGTGATACTCCGGATGCGACTGCATCCAGGCAGCACTGAACCTTGGGGATCATGCCGCCGGCGATGGTTCCATTTTCAATCAAAGCTGTTGTTTCAGCCGGCGTCAGTGTTGAGCATAATTGCTTGTCCTGATCCAGAACACCGACCACATCGGTCAATAGCATCAGCTTTGCTGCGCCCAGCGCCTCGGCAATCGCGCCTGCCACCAGATCGGCATTGATATTATAACTCTGACTCTCTTCTTTATGATAACCGACAGGTGCGATAATCGGAATAAACCGATCCTGATCCAGTAGATCGAGTATACCTGTATTGATAGCATGCACCTTGCCGACATGACCGAGATCGATAATTTCAGGCACATCCAGCTCTGGAGCATTGCGTTCTATTTTCATTTTCCGGGCACAAATCAAGCCGCCATCTTTGCCGGACAGTCCGATAGCTTTACCACCTGCTTTGTTGACATTGCCTACAATCTCTTTGTTGACCAGGCCTGCTAGTACCATTTCAACCACATCCATGGTTTCGCTGTCGGTGACCCGCATGCCATCAATGAATTTGGCTTCTTTGCCAATCTTGGCCAGGTGTTTACCAATCTGAGGGCCGCCACCATGCACCACCACCGGGTTGATGCCGACCTGCTTGAGCAGGGTAATATCGGTGGCAAAGCCAGCTTTTAGTTCCTCATCAACCATGGCATTGCCACCATATTTGATGACGATGGTCTGACCGGCAAAACGCTGCAGATAGGGTAGTGCCTCGACCAGCGTACCGGCGCGGGCTCCTGAATGTTTCATTGCGACATCTCTTCCAGTGGCACTGTTTTCCTTTTATGTGCGGGCTCACAGTCCAGCATCATGGACCAGATCCACAATAGGCCGCAGATCGCCAGCGTTACACCAAGACTGAAAAATAACCGATTGTTTTCCGGGTCATTCAGTTGTGCGCCCAATGGAATAAATACAATCAGTGCCGTTGCAAGCACCCCTAACCTTGTCCAGTCCACACTCTGCCGGAACAGTACGCTGGCGGCGCCGGGAATCGACAGCAGGGCGTATAGCGTTACCACAATCCAGTGGTTTTCTATATTCACCGATGTCAATTTATTCAGAACACCGGAGCCTCCAGCCAGCCGTAATTCAATGATTGCACCAACAAAAATAATTAGAATTGCACTGGCACTCCACATCAGCCAGCCCAGCCATGGTTTTTGCCGCGCCAGATGATTGGTCCACACGCCATTACCAATAACATACATCAAAGCTGCATAGATCATGCCCCATGGGGCGAATGTGAAATCTGTGTGCATATAAAAACCTTTCTGAAATAAAGTGGCGAAAGCCTAGCTTGGATGTTGCATGAAATCACCTGTGGCTGTTTGTTATTCCTACTGCTTATAAAGCAGCCCCCTCTCTCCTGCATAATATTTAATCACTTCTGCATAATATTTAATCATGCATGCGCAGGCCAAAGCGGGGCGGGTTTGTTTAACTACTTGATTATATGGGGTTTTCATAATTCTACATGTTTGGCATATGGGCTGCTCTATAAGGGTAAGCGGCTTTCGACTGTATGACTATATTAAGGAGGTATACGTGAAATTGAAGAAACATTATTTAACAATGATAACGGCTTCTATGTTGATTTTGACCGCTGGTAATATGCAGGCCCAGGCTGAGGAGATCAGCATTTCAGGCGACATTGGCGTGGCAAGCCAGTATGTATGGCGCGGTTCCGTTCAGAAAGGGCAGCCGGCTGTCCAGGGTGATCTTGGCGTTTCCTATGAAGGGCTTTCAGCCTCTGCCTGGTTCTCCAATTCATATGCATCACCGGATCCGCAGACGCTGGGTAAGGAAGTGATCGAATTTGATTTCACGGTTGATTACTCAGGCCACGTCGGTGATCTGGGTTATTCAGCTGGCAGTATCTACTACACTTATCTTTATGATGCCCATTCCAACTTTGTCGAAGCATATGCAGGCATATCGTACGACGCCCCGGTTTCACCCTCGGTGACGGTTTATTATACAGCCAAGGGCGTGGATAGCGGGTTCTATAAAACTGGTGATGTCTGGATTGATCTGGGTCTTTCCACTGCAATTGCCGGTTTTGACCTCTCGGGCACCGTTTCGTTTGTAAGCTGGAAAATAGATGCTGTAAATCGCGCAATTGCTACTGGTGTGGATAGGTACAGAAACGGTGTATCCCTGGTTCAACTGGCGATCAGTAAAGATGTCGCTGTTGGAGATGTGACCATCACACCCTCAATCGGCGTTTCCATTCCGGTTATTGGCAAGTCCAGTGATGGTGAGCAATATATTTATGGTGCTGCCGTTAAAAACGAATTCATTGCGGCAGTGAATATTGCCTATTAACAGCAGACAAGCTTGCAGCTGACAGAATTGCAGAGGGCACTGAATCACCCGGCAGTGAACATTGCCCTCTGCATATGGGCTGGGAGCGGAGTCCTCTCCGCTCCCAACTCATAAAACATCAATTTCAGGTGAATAAATTACAGGGAAAAGGAGAAAACAGCATGAAAATGATTCGAGCTATTATCAAGCCATTCAAGCTGGATGATGTAAAAGATGCCTTGCTGGAGATTGATATTACCGGTATGACAGTGACAGAGGTGCGCGGACACGGTCGCCAGAAAGGGCACACAGAGCTGTATCGCGGAGCCGAGTACAATGTGGATTTTGTGCCGAAAACAGAAGTGACCATCGTTATTCCGGATGAGCGGGCAGATGATGCAGTCAATGCCATCCGGGAAGCGGCATGCAGCAGTAAAATCGGTGACGGAAAAATATTTGTTTCTTCAGTTGAACGCGTGGTGCGTATCCGTACCGGCGAAGAAAACGGGGATGCGCTGTCTTAATGACTATAATTATTTGGGAGATACACAGATGAATACGGCAGGATTTGATGTTTTTTTTCTTACCATGGGTGCAGCTATGGTGCTGGCGATGCATGCAGGATTCGCCTTTCTCGAAGTAGGGACAGTGCGCAAGAAAAACCAGGTGAATGCACTGGTTCGGGTGATTACTGATTTCGGTTTTTCAACAGTATCGTATTTCTTCATTGGCTTTGCCGTGGCTTACGGTATTAACTTCTTTGCTCCGGTATCTGAGCTGAACAATCTCGGTGGTGTTTCCAACGGTTATGAAATGGTGCATTTCTTTTTTCTGCTGACCTTTGCAGCTGCAATTCCAGCCATTATTTCAGGTGGCATAACTGAGCGCGTGAGATTCTGGCCCAATGCGCTGGCTACGATTGTATTGGTGGCTCTGATTTACCCTTTCTATGAGGGCCTGATCTGGGGTGGAAATTTCGGTTATCAGTCCTGGCTGAATGCCAGCTTTGGTGCTGAGTTCCATGATTTCGCCGGTTCTGTTGTCGTTCATGCCATGGGCGGTTTCTTGGCTCTGGGGGCTGTTGTCATGCTGGGGGCCCGCAAGGGGCGTTATAGCAGGAGTGGTCGGGTCAACGCCATACTGCCTTCAAATATTCCATTTCTGGCTCTGGGATCGTGGATACTCTGTGTCGGTTGGTTCGGCTTTAATGTCATGAGCGCGGGCAATGTTGAGGGTGTCTCAGGCCTGGTGGCGATCAATTCATTACTGGCGATGGTCGGCGGCCTGCTTGCCGCACTCGTTGTCGGCAAAAATGATCCGGGTTTTGTTCATAACGGAGCATTGGCTGGGCTGGTGGCGATCTGTGCCGGTTCAGACATTGTGCACCCGATTGGGGCGCTGGCTATCGGCGTTGCAGCTGGTGTGATCTTCGTCTTGGGTTTTTCTTATATTCAGAACAGATTGAAAATCGATGATGTGCTGGGTGTTATTCCTTTACACGGCATTTGTGGCGCATGGGGTGGCATTGCAGCCGGGATATTTGGTTCGACTGCTCTGGGTGGCGCCGGAGGTGTGACATTTCTGGCTCAACTGGTAGGCACACTGACCGGTGTAGGTATTGCTGTTGGCGGAGGCTTTGTTGTTTTCGGGGCTATTAAGGCAACACTGGGTATCCGCTTGAGTGAAGAAGATGAATATCTGGGGGCGGATATTGCCATTCACAACATCAGCGCCAATCCTGAACTGGATATGGCTAACCACTGATGTAAAAGTCGAAGATGCGGTTCGTTTGAAAATAAACGGACCACATCTTATTTCACCTTGTTTTCCAGCATGGCAAACGCTAGAAAGCCGCCATGCGATTGCTTACCCTAATTCTAGTCTTCTTTATAAGCGGTTTTCAGGCTGTTGCCGCTGAATTTAACATCTATCAATCCACTTACAGGCCCCTTCAGGTAGCATTGATACTGGATGCAGAAGAAAAAGTGGAGAATAAGCGCCTGTTTTACGATGTGATGAAAAATGACCTGACATCCAGCCAGTCTTTCAAAACCATTGATCCTCTCGCTTTTCTGGCCAGCCCCGAAGAAAGTTGGGTTAAAGTCGATTATGAAGACTGGCGCATTATTGGTACGGATATTCTGGTTCTATGCCGGCTGACTGCAACCGATTCTGGATGGCGGGCTGAAGTGCAGGTGTATGATCCCTTCAGGGCCAAAGAGTTAGCCTCGACAACAATCACCAGTTCCACCACAGGACTTCGTGTACTGGCCCATCAGGCCGCTAATGTGATATATACTGCAGCCTTGGGTATTCCGGGCTATTTCAACAGTCATATTCTGTATGTGCATAAACGTGGCAAAAAATCCGATCTGCTGTACATAGATCAGGACGGTGCCAATCGCCAGGTTATCGGTAAGGACTTCACCTTGCTGCTGTCTCCTGACTGGTCGCCGGATGGAAAACAGGTGGCGCTCAATACTTATGTTGGTAATCACCCAAGATTGGAATTTTTCAATCTGCAAACGGGCAAGCGCACAGCTTTCGGTAATTTCAAGGGTCTGAACAGTACTCCGGAATTTTCACCGGATGGCCGTTTTGTTGCAGCGACTCTGTCGTATACCAGCAACATCGATATCTATATCTATGATATTGCAAAGAAGACATGGAAGGTGTTTACTCGTCATAAAGGCATAGATACCACGCCAACATGGTCACCGGATGGGAAGTGGATCGCCTTTGTCAGTAATCGAAGCGGTCAGCCTCAGGTATATCGTAAAGCTGTGGCCGGAGGAAAAGCACAACTGGTCAGCACTCAGGGCACCTACAACACCTCTCCGTCATGGTCACCAGCCGGAGACCGGATAGCGATGATTTCATTAAAGAACTGGGCCTTTGCGCTTGCCACAGTTCGGCCGGATGGAAAGGACATCCGGTATTTAACAACAGGAAAGCGCATTGAATCACCAACATGGTCGCCGAATGGCCAAATGCTGCTGTTTTCTGCGGAAGAGAATGGCATCCGCCGCGTTTATCGTGTGCCCAGTTGGGGCGGCAGAACAGAGCCCATAACATCATCTGCAATAGACGCATCAGATCCGGTCTGGTCGCGTCATTGAGGCACATTGCAAGATTGCACAGATGTTCAGTGGCGCAACGGTATAGTTTAACCAACTGGGTGCATCAGCGGGAACAGCAAGATAAGTAACTGGAGAGATTAGCTATGTCACAGATTGAATGGGATGAATCGTTCAGCGTAAATAATCCTGTAATTGATGATCAGCATAAGAAGTGGATCGATATCTATAACAAGATGGACAGGGTATTGCTTGAAGGTAATCTTGATTCACAAAGGGACATCAATGCTGAATCACTGCAAGCGATGCTGGATTATACCAGATATCATTTTGAGTTCGAAGAAGAGTATTTGTATAGCATTGGTTATTCCGACATAGTGAAACATGTTAGGTTACATAAGGATTTCGACACGCTTATTTATCAATACTATAGAAAAATTTGCGATGGAGACATCGTTCTGAACACAGAACTGCTAAAGGTGATTAAGGGCTGGCTGTTGAATCACATTTTGGTTGAAGACAAAAAATACATCTAGTTCGCCAGCAATCATTAACAAAGCCGAAAAACACTCAGACTGAGCAAACATTAATTTTCAAAAGATCGCATAATGGATGGTAGGGAGTCGCTACAATGTAGCTACCAATTACCTTGCGACTGGCTTTCAGGTACTTTTGCAAAAGCGCTTTGATTAACCAACTATGTGTACAAACAGGGGCAGCAGGGCGGGGTAGATGCCGACTTTTTTTTCAAGGCATGCAAAACATGGTTGACTCAATCGCAACAAATGTCACTATACGCTGAACACTATTGCTTCTAGGGGATACGAGACATGAGTTATAAACATTTTACAAAAATTATCTGGATTGCCGTTGCTACAGCAGGATTGCTGTTTGGCGGTTGCTCAAAGAAAGTAGAAGTTACGACAGACGGATCTTCAAAATCATCAGCTTCAGCATCAACTTCAGCATCTACAGCGCGGGTTTCTCCTGTTGAGCAGGCACATGGCACTCATATGCCGCCAAAAGAATTAGAGAGGTCTGTTTATTTCGCCTTCGATAAATCTGACCTGGATGCTTCGGCAAGAGCCGTACTGGATGCCCAGGCTGCATGGTTGAGTGCTAACCCTAATGCCACCATCAAGATTGAAGGCAATTGCGATGAGCGCGGTAGCCGCGAATACAACCTCGCTCTGGGTCAACGACGTGCTGACAGCGTGGGTGACTATATGACTGCTCGCGGAGTCAACCCCCGCAATGTAGAAACGATTTCCTTTGGTGAAGAGATGCCACTTTGTACCAGAAGAACTGGTGAGTCCTGCTGGGCCCAGAATCGCCGTGCGGATATCGTTACCCGCTAAGAACTTACTGTGAAGACTATCAGGTGGCCATCGGTTTTTCCGGTGGCCTTCCTTTTGTTGTGCGGCCTTAGTCTGGCTGCATGCGGCAGTGATGATAAGAAGATATCGTGGGAGCAGGATAAGGAATCAATCACGAAATCGATTCAGGCTCTGGACGAAAGTCAGAAAAAAGAAGCCGTTTCAACAAAAGCGTTGCTTGCTGTAATAGATTCACGGCTGCAAAGCCTGCAAACATCAAGTCAGGCTCAACAAAAGAAGATTGAAGCTCTATCCGCACAACTCGAAGAACGGAAACGTGCTGAGCAAAAACGTATTGAAGAAGAACATGCGGCTGAATTAAAACGAATTCAATTGCAGAAGAAGAAGCAACGGGCTTTGCAGAGGGCGAAAAAAATTGCTGCCGTTGTAAAAAAGACATCTGAACGAGAGCAGGTTGACGTGCTGGCAAAACAGACTGTAACCCTGCCTGCTTCCGCCGTGCCTGCTGCTACGGTAGAGACTGAAAAGAATGCATATACAGCGGCCTATCTGGCATTAAAAAGCGGGCGCTTCGATGAGGCTTCAAAAGGTTTTAACGAGCAACTGGATTTATATCCGGATGGTGAATATGCTGATCAGGCTTGGTATTGGCTGGGTGAGACCCGCTATGCACAGCAAGCCTATGCCATGGCAGCTAATGCATTCAAATTTGTAATAAACAACCATCCGAAGAGTGTTAAATTTGATGCGGCGCTGCTCAAGCTTGGTCAGGTGTCTGAAGTGTTGAAGCGAAACAATAATGCAATGAAATATTATAACCGGCTGATCAATGAATATGGGGACAGTAAAAGTGCTGAACAGGCTCGTAAAGCTTTAGCCAGGATGCAGCATAACCCAGAGGGGAAAAAACCATAAGCGATCCTCCGCTTTTGCTTCGGATTCATGAAATTTATGACAGCATTCAGGGTGAATCCACATTTTCCGGAATGCCGTGCACCTTCATTCGTTTGGCGGGTTGCCCGCTGCACTGCAACTATTGCGATACGCAACAAGCTTTAGCAACCGACAGTGGTACTTTGATGGCTATTGAGGATATTGTGCAGGCAGTCGTGAACAGACAGCGCCCGTTGGTGCTGGTTACCGGCGGTGAACCACTGGCACAGCGCAACTGCCTTGCCTTGCTACAGGCCCTGGAGTCACTGGATTGTGAGGTGCAGCTGGAAACATCCGGGTCATTTTCTATTGCTTCAGTTCCTGCAAATATCCGCCGCATCGTGGATGTCAAAACACCCGACAGTGGCGAAGCAGAGCGAAACAAACTGGAGAACATTCCTTTGTTGCGCGCAGATGATGAAATCAAATTTGTACTGTGCAGCCGTCAGGACTATGAATGGTCCAGAGCGTTTATTACCGAGCACCAACTTGTCCGACAGGGTTGTAACATTCTATTTTCACCAGCCTGGGGATTACTTCCTGCTGCTGATCTAAGCCAGTGGATATTGCAGGACCAGCTTCCTGTTCGGCTGCAAATTCAGTTGCACAAGGTGATATGGGGAGCAGAGGCGACAGGCGTATGACCACAGCTGTTGTACTTTTATCCGGCGGACTCGACTCCAGTACCGCGCTGGCCTGGGCAATCAAAAAGCAGGGGTGGGACTGTCATACAGTAGCTTTTGATTATGGTCAGCGTCATCGTAATGAATTAGAAGCATCCGTTAATGTTGCCAAGTCTCTACAGGTGAAAAATCATCGTGTCATTCAGGTGGATTTGCGTGCCATTGGTCATTCTGCACTGACATCTGATATGCCTGTTCCCAAGGATGAAGTCGGTCATGCCGGTGTGCCCAGTACTTATGTGCCAGCCAGAAATCTGATTTTTCTGTCGCTGGCTGCAGCTCTGGCTGAAACGGTTGGCGCCACCCGGCTGGTGATTGGTGCAAATGTTGTTGATTACTCCGGCTATCCCGATTGTCGGTCTGAATTTCTTGATTCCTTTGTGCAAACAGCTGTGCTGGGAACCAAGGCGGGCAGTGAGGGAGGTGAGCTGGAAATTGCTGCCCCACTGATTCATCTCAACAAATCGGAAATTATATCCATGGGGCTGGAGCTTGGGCTGGACTATAGCCTGACACGCTCGTGTTATGATCCATTGTCCAATGGATTGCCTTGTGGTCATTGCGATTCCTGCTATTTCAGGCAACAGGGTTTTATCGAACTTGGACTGCGTGATCCGCTGATTTATCCACCAGTCTGAATATCGAAGTAACAGACCTTTTCGGCTCTGAGAATTATATCATAAGTATGGAATTATCTGACCTTGGAAGTTGGAGTGGGCTGCACTAGAGTGCCGCTCCCGCAGCAGGAAAAAGCTGCAACAATCATGGGGGAGGATGTCAATATGGCAGTTCAACGTACACTATCAATCATAAAACCGGATGCGATCGCCAAGAATGTAATCGGTGATATTATCCGTCGTTTTGAAGAAAACG
>Ga0316192_10004023_pt1 | contig 10672 bp, 6 predicted proteins | sample MerIslwburrow_MG_FD_204931 | JGI IMG/M metagenome (GOLD analysis project Ga0316192, IMG submission 204931) | Coastal sediment microbial communities from Maine, United States - Merrow Island worm burrow | ecosystem: Environmental > Aquatic > Marine > Coastal > Sediment | place: USA: Maine...
CGACGGCCAGGAGGTCAACACCTATAGTACTGACCCGACAGACTCAGATTCGGACAATGACGGCCTCACGGACGGGGACGAAGTCATGCTCTACGGGCTTGATCCCAATCTGTCCAATCGCGGTGATCTCGCCCCGCGCGGCGTGCCCGACGGCCAGATCAATGCCGGCGACCTGGTGGTTATGACGCGCCTGGTGACCGGTGTCGTTACGGCCACGGCGCTGGAATTGGCATTGGCCGATATCAACGGCGACAGCCAGGTGAACGCGGCCGACCTGCTGCTGCTGCAGAAGGCCTTGCTGGCGGGCACGACCCCCTAAGCAAAAAACCAGCCGCTGGGGTAAAATGGCGGCTTTGATTACCCGGCACCCTTATAGTATGAGCAGTATCATCGAAGAGGCGCAGCGACGCCGCACCTTCGCCATCATCTCCCACCCCGACGCGGGCAAGACCACGCTGACCGAGAAGCTGCTGCTGTTCGGTGGCGCCATACAGCTGGCGGGTACCGTCAAGGGCCGCAAGGCGGCGCGGCACGCGACCTCGGACTGGATGACGATGGAGAAGGAGCGCGGGATTTCCGTGACCTCGTCCGTCATGCAGTTCCCCTACAGAGAGGCCATGGTCAATCTGCTGGATACGCCGGGGCACGAGGATTTCTCGGAAGATACCTACCGTACCCTCACGGCAGTGGATTCGGCGTTGATGGTGATCGACGTTGCCAAGGGTGTGGAAGCCCGCACTATCAAATTGATGGAAGTCTGCCGACTGCGCACCACGCCGATCTTTACCTTCATCAACAAACTCGACCGTGAAGGCCGTGACGCTATTGATTTACTCGATGAAGTCGAGGACGTTCTGAAGATCGACTGTGCGCCGATTACCTGGCCTATCGGCATGGGGAAGCGTTTCAAGGGTGTGTACCACATAGAGCAGGACAAGGTGCATTTGTACAAGTCCGGAGACAGCAGCAAGCGACAGGATGCGACCGTTATCAACGGCCTTGATAATCCGTTACTTGATGAAGTGCTGGGTAGCCAGGCACAGGAACTGCGCGAGGAGATCGAACTGGTACAGGGTGCCAGTCACGCTTTTGACAAGCAGGCCTATTTGCGTGGTGAGCTGTCACCGGTGTTTTTCGGCTCGGCGATAAACAACTTTGGTGTGCAGGAGTTGCTGGATTACTTTATCGAGTACGCCCCGCCACCATTACCTCGCCAGACCACGACGCGCGATGTGGATCCACTGGAAGACAAGCTCACGGGCTTTGTATTCAAAATACAGGCTAATATGGACCCACAGCACCGTGATCGCATCGCCTTTTTCCGTGTCTGTTCGGGCATGTATAAGAAGGGAATGAAGATGCGCCACGTGCGCATCGGCCGTGATGTGCAGGTGGCCAATGCACTGACGTTCCTGGCATCCGACCGGGGGCACGTGGATGAAGCCTGGCCGGGCGACATTATCGGCCTGCACAATCACGGCACTATCCGCATCGGCGATACCTTCACCCAGGGTGAAGACCTCAAGTACACGGGAATACCCAACTTCGCGCCGGAACTGTTTCGTCGTGCTGTGCTGAAAGACCCGCTGAAAATGAAAGCCTTGCAGAAGGGGCTCGACCAACTCAGCGAGGAAGGGGCCACGCAGTTGTTCCGGCCCCTGAAAAACAATGACCTGATCCTGGGGGCCGTCGGTATATTGCAGTTCGACGTTGTTGCACAGCGCCTCAAGGATGAATACAAGGTTGAATGCATTTTCGAAAACGTCTCGGTGGCCACAGCGCGCTGGATCCAGTGCGACGATGACAAGGTACTGCAGAAATTCCGTGACAAGGCCTACGACAACCTCGCCATCGACCAGGCCGGTGAGCTGGTCTACATCGCGCCGACGCGTGTGAACCTTGAGCTGGCTATGGAGCGTCACCCTGATGTGCGCTTCCACGCCACCCGGGAGATATAGCCCGGTCCCATTGTCTGAACCGCTGCAGGTTGCACTCGTTTAAAGCCTGAAACAGCTTGTCATGCCTTATGGTGGGGCGTCCTGAGCTATGCGAATGTTTGAAGGTATTCGCAAGCTATTGAAAAATATGGAGGCGTGTTTCTGGCACATGAAATGCAAAGGAGTAACATGTAGTCATTAGTAATATCTCCTCCAATCGTAAGATGTTCGGGGTGCCTTTCCTTCAAGGCACCCCGTTTTTTATTTCAGAACCAGTGCGACAAATGTGGTTGCCATAAAGAAGATCGCCAGCGCGCGCCGGAAACCGACACCGGTCGTGTTCGATCACAGGTGGCCGGTGTTCACGGCTGAACACCGGGTTGGGGTGTGACAGATCTTGGATCAGCTCCGACTAACAAATCCTTAATAGTCTGCGAGTGCACTTGACCTGTAAGTGTGCAACAAGCAGGTTTGTGGAGCATCTTAGGGCATGCTTCAGGATGTACGTTCAGTTAACTCATTGCTAAAAAATATATTACAGGCTGGCCTGGAATTTGCTATTTCAATAATAGCTTATATTCTTAAGGAACTGTGCGATGAAGAACCTCGTGTCAGTGGCAGTGGTTTTCATGCTCATCCTGGGCTCCACCCCGTCTGTGGCATCGCTGCTCGAGGATGAGGCGGTGGTTGCCAGGACATCAGCGCTCGAGGGTGAACGTATGGGGCTTGACCAGGAGACCTTTCGGACAGGCTGGAAAGCCGACCACGAGGGAATCAGCATCTTATGGGTGCTCGGTGGTGGGCTGGTCGCGGTTAGCGTGGTCGCGAGAAGAATGTCCGCATAGGTCAGGTTTTGAGCCAGGGCGACAGGCAGCAAAAAGGCACGGTCTGGCGAGGCACGGCGACTGCGAAGTCAGTCATCCTCGGGCTATCTGCCCCAGTAACGCGCGTGAGTTTATAAGGATGCACTAATGAAGTGCGCAGGTACCGGGCAGGGTCGGTGCGAGGGCGCTCGAAACAGGTGCAACGTCTTGAATTAAAAATAAATATATAGACTTCAGGTCGCTGGCACGCACGTTGCAATCTGCCCATGGTTAATTCGATGGGAAAAGTATTTATGAAAGAAAAGCTTGTTCTTGTAGGTAATGGCATGGCGGGTGTGCGTGCGCTGGAAGAGTTGTTGAAGCTTGCACCCGACCAGTACGACATTACCGTGTTTGGTGGTGAGCCCTACGGTAACTACAACCGTATCCTGCTGTCGCCGGTCCTGGCCGGTGAGAAGACCATCGACGAAATCATGCTCAACGATGAGCAATGGTACGTTGATAACGGCATTACACTGCACAAGGGCAAATGGGTCGAGGAGGTGAACCGTGCGCAGCGTGTCGTGCGCGCCTCTGACGGCACCGAAGAAAAGTATGATCGCCTGATCATCGCCACCGGTTCCAATCCTTTCATTATTCCGATTCCCGGTAACGAGCTGGACGGCGTGATTGCCTTCCGCGATATCGCCGATGTCGACACCATGCTGGCAGCTGCGAAGAAAGCGGGTGGCAAAGCTGTTGTAATCGGCGGTGGTTTGCTCGGTCTCGAAGCAGCCAACGGCCTGATGAAGCAGGGCATGGATGTCACCGTAGTGCATCTCATGGATACCCTGATGGAGCGTCAGCTCGACAAGCCGGCCGGTGCGCTGCTGAAAGCCTCACTGGAAGAGAAGGGCATGAAGTTCCTGATGGAAGCGCAGACCGAGGCGGTGCTGGGCAAGGACAAGGTCGAGAGCGTGCGTTTCAAGGACGGCCTGGAAATTCCCGCCGACATCGTGGTCATGGCGGTCGGCATCAAACCCAACATCGAGCTGGCCAAGAAGATCGGCCTGCACTGCGAGCGCGGTATCGTGGTCAACGACACCATGCAGACTTTTGACCCGCGCATCTATTCCGTTGGCGAGTGCCTGCAGCACCGCGGCCTGACTTATGGCCTGGTTGCACCGCTGTTCGAACAGGCCAAGGTCTGCGCCAACCATCTTGCGCACCTGGGTATCGCCCGCTATGAAGGCTCGGTGACCTCCACCAAGCTGAAGGTGACCGGTATCGATCTGTTCTCCGCCGGTGACTTTCATGGTGATGAAGGCACCGAGGAACTGGTGTTGCAGGATCCCGGTCGCGGCATCTATAAAAAAGTCGTGCTGCGCGACAACCGTATCATTGGCGCCGTGATGTACGGCGACACTATCGACGGCACCTGGTACTTCGAACTGTTGCGCGATAACACCGATGTCTCTGACATCCGCGATAACCTGCTGTTCGGCCAGGCGCACCTCGGTGATTCAGGTCACGGCGACGACAACCGTGTTGCTGCAATGGCCAATACCGCCGAAATCTGCGGTTGTAACGGGGTCTGCAAGGGTGACATTGTTGATGCCATTACAAAGAAGAACCTGTTTACGCTGGACGACGTGCGAGCACACACCAAGGCATCCGGCTCCTGCGGTTCCTGCACCGGGCTGGTGGAAGCGCTGCTGGCGCACACCCTGGGCGGTGACTATTCCGAGTCGCCGGCCAGGAAACCGCTGTGTGGTTGTACCGAATTCACGCACGATGAAATCCGCGCCGGTCTTCGCGATAAGGAGCTGAAGGATATACCGGCGGTACAGAGGTTTTTCGAGTGGAAAACACCGGACGGCTGCGCCAAGTGCCGTCCCGCCCTTAATTATTATCTATTGTGTCAGTGGCCGGGCGAATTCAGGGATGACAGCCAGTCACGCTTCATCAACGAACGCGCGCACGCCAACATCCAGAAGGATGCCACCTACTCGGTTATTCCACGTATGTGGGGCGGCGGCACCTCACCGCGCGAACTGCGCGCCATCGCCGATGCTGCGGAGAAATACAACATCAAGACGGTACACGTTACCGGCGGTCAGCGTATTGCACTTTACGGCCTCAAAAAGGACCAGCTGCCGAAGATCTGGGGCGAACTGAACGAAGCCGGTCTGGTTTCCGGGCACGCCTACGGCAAGGCCCTGCGCACGGTGAAGACCTGTGTGGGCCGTGAGTGGTGTCGCTTCGGTACCCAGGATTCCACCCGGATGGGCATAGATCTTGAGAAGATGACCTGGGGCAGCTGGACGCCACACAAGTACAAAATGGCGGTATCCGGTTGTCCGCGTAACTGTGCCGAGGCGACTATCAAGGACTTCGGCGTGGTGTGTGTCGATTCCGGTTACGAATTGCACGTTGGCGGTAACGGTGGCATCAAGGTGCGCGCCACCGACTACTTGTGCGCGGTCAAGACACCTGAGGAGGTCAAGGAGTATGCCGCGGCCTTCATGCAGCTATACCGGGAGCAAGCTCACTACCTGGAGCGTACCGCGCCCTGGCTGGAACGTGTTGGCCTGACCTATGTGAAGGAAAGGATCGTAGAGGATGACGAAGGCCGCAAGGCATTATCCGAGCGTTTCCTGTATGCACAGACATTCGCGCAGGATGACCCGTGGGCCGAACGCGCCAAGGGTGGCGAAGCGCACGAATTCACCCCGATCACGCAGGTAGGTTAAAGACATGGGTAACGATAACTGGATTGAAGTCGGCAAGGTCGATGAAGTTCCGCGCCAGGGTGCGCGCGTGGTGAGCCGTGCCGAGGGTGATATTGCAGTGTTCCGTACGGTGGATGATGAAATCTTTGCGCTGCGCGACAAGTGCCCGCACAAGGGTGGGCCGCTGTCGCAGGGTATCGTGCATGGCAAGCGGGTCGCCTGTCCGTTGCATGACTGGAAGATAGGTTTGGACTCGGGGGAGGCGGTGGCGCCGGATGAAGGCTGTGCGGCGAGTTATCCAGTGAAGCTGGAGGGCGATGTCATCATGCTGTCGTTGACACCGAATGAAGGCTGTCCGAACACTTGAAAATAACGAATAGGGTCATGTTATGACATTTGAAGTGAACGGTAACCGGGTCAGTCTCGATAACGAGGGCTATCTGCTCTGCCCGGAAGATTGGGACATGGACGTTGCCAAGGAACTGGCAGTGCGTGAACGGCTCGACATGAGTGAGGATCACTGGACGGTTGTCCACTTTGTGCGTGGCTACTACGAAGAACGTCAGTCGGTACCCGAGGCGCGTCATGCCTTAAAGGCACTACGCGAAGCGCTTGGCAAGGAAAAGGCCAGCCGCAAGTTCCTGTACTCGCTGTTCCCCTATGGTTATGGTCAACAGGCATGCAAGATTGCCGGTATGCGCAAACCGCTCAAGTTAATGCTGGATATCTGATGTTGCCTATCGGCTCGTAGGTGTAACAGCCGAATGACTGAACACGAAACCCGGACCACCTGCCCTTATTGCGGTGTCGGCTGCGGCGTGCTGGCCAGCGTCGACGGGGCGATGAACGTCACTGTGCGTGGCGATCCCGATCACCCTGCCAACTTCGGGCGTCTGTGTTCGAAAGGCGCAGCGCTGGGTGAAACCACGGACTCCGATAACCGGCTGCTGTATCCGACAGTAAGTGGCAAGGTCACCGACTGGGACAGCGCGCTGGACCATGTCTCCGGTGAATTCAAACGTATCATCGACACGCACGGCGCAGAAGCCGTGGCCTTCTATGTCTCCGGCCAGTTGCTGACCGAGGATTACTACGTCGCTAACAAGCTGATGAAAGGCTTCATCGGCTCCGCCAACATCGACACCAACTCGCGACTGTGTATGTCGTCGGCGGTGGCGGGCTACAAGCGCGCTTTCGGCACCGACACGGTCCCGTGCAGTTACGAAGACCTGGAACGCGCCAAGCTTATTGTGCTGACCGGCTCCAATACCGCCTGGTGCCACCCGGTGCTGTTCCAGCGCATACGCAAGGCGAAGGAAGACAACCCCGACCTGATGGTGGTGGTGATCGATCCGCGCCGTACCCCGACCTGTGATATTGCCGACATACACCTCGCCGTGCGTCCCGGTAGCGACGCTGCGTTGTTCAATGGCCTGCTCTGTTACCTGCAGGACAGCGGTGAACTGAACATGATGTTTGTCGAACGCTGCACGGACGGTGCCGACGAGGCACTGGCAAGTGCGCGCGCGACCGCGGGCGATCCTGATGAGGTGGCCAGACGCTGCAGCCTGGGACCCGATCAGCTGCGCGAGTTCTATCGCCTGTTTGCCCGCACCGAGCGGGTGGTGACCGTGTTCTCACAGGGCGTTAACCAGTTCTCCTTCGGCACCGACAAGGTCAACAGCATCATCAACTGCCATCTGCTGACTGGCCGTGTCGGTCGGCCGGGTATGGGCCCGTTTTCTTTCACCGGACAGCCCAACGCGATGGGCGGGCGCGAAGTGGGCGGCCTGGCCAACCAGCTGGCCGCACACATGGAACTTGATAACCCCGAACACCGCGAGCTTGTACAGCGGTTCTGGCAGTCACCTCAAATCCCCCAACAACCCGGACTGAAAGCGGTGGAACTGTTCCAGGCCATTGAGGCCGGCAAGGTGAAAGCACTGTGGATTATGGCCACCAACCCGGCGGTCAGCCTGCCCGACACGCAACGCGTGCGCGCCGCGCTGGAGCAATGCGAGTTCGTCGTGGTATCGGACTGCGTGGAACACACCGATACCACCGCCTATGCCGATGTACTGTTACCGGCGCAGGGCTGGGGCGAGAAAGAAGGCATGGTCACCAACTCGGAGCGACGCCTGTCGCGCCAGCGCGCCTTCCTGACAACCCAGGGCGATGCAAGGCCGGACTGGTGGATTGTCAGTGAAGTGGCGCGGCGTATGGGGTTTGAAGCCGCGTTCAACTACCAGAGCGCGACTGAGGTGTGGCGCGAACACGCCGCACTGTCCGGTTTCGAAAACAACGGTGAGCGCGATTTTGATGTCAGCGCACTGGCCGACATCAGCGACGAAGATTACCAGTACCTGCCACCGGTGCAGTGGCCGGTCAGCCCTGCTGCGCCACAGGGCAGTGCGCGCATGTTCAGCGACGGCCGTTTCTTTACCCGCAACGGCCGCGCGCGATTGGTCGCCGTCCAAGATCCGCAACCGGCGCACGCCGTCAGCGATGACTACCCGTTGGTACTGAACAGCGGCCGGGTCCGTGACCACTGGCATACCATGACACGCACCGGAAAATCGCCGCGCCTGTCCGGGCATATTGTAGAACCGTATGCCGAACTGCATCCTGACGATGCCGCGCAGTACCACATCGCTGACTATTCGCTGGTGAAACTACGTAGCGCATGGGGCGGCATTTTGGTGCGCGCCCAGGTGTCTGATGCACAGCAACGTGGCAGCGTGTTCGTACCCATACACTGGAGCCTGCAATTCTCCAGCGTGCCAAGCGTTGATTGTTTAATCAGCCCCGCGACCGATCCGGTATCCGGTCAGCCCGAGTTCAAACACACCCCCGTGGCTATCGAATCGTTCCCGGTTGCCTGGCATGGTTTCATCCTGTCGCGCCGCCGACTGGAACTCAAGAACGCCGTACCCCAGGGCACCTTCTCTGGCTCCAAAGGAGCCATTCACCTTGCCTACTGGTCCTGCGCCAGGGGGCAGGGCATGTGGCGCTATGAAATTGCCGGCGAACAGGCACCCGAAGACTGGGCCGGCTGCGCACGCGAATTACTTTGCAGCCACGAAACCGACGTGGACTGGGTTGAATACTTCGACACTGCCGTCAATCGCTACCGCGCGGCAAGATTGGTGGATGGCCAGCTGGAAAGCTGCATCTTCATTGGCCCGGGTATCGACCTGCCTTCACGCGACTGGTTATCAAGGCTATTCGAACAAGGCCCGCTCGACGTTGCGGCCCGCACCAGTCTGCTCATCGGCAAGCCCGCCGTCGGGCAGAAAGACGCCGGGCATATTGTGTGTGCCTGTTCCAGTGTTGGCATTAACACGCTGGTTGAAGCAATACAGACACAAAATCTTACCAGTGTTGAGCAGATTGGCGAGGCGCTGAAGGCCGGTACCAACTGCGGATCCTGTGTCCCGGAGCTCAAGGTGCTGCTGGCTGAAGCGCAAAAAACCGGCTGACACCTACCCCAGTGCTTGCAAAGGACTGCGCACAGCATTTCCGCCGCGTTTGATAACGTGAGTATAGATCTGGGTTGTCTTAACATCATTGTGCCCGAGGAGTTCCTGTACTGTGCGTATGTCATAACCATCTTCAAGAAGGTGTGACAGGAAGCAGGCTTTCCGATCTGCGCCTGCACGACGGCGTGCTTAACTGCTCGCTGAATGCTGGTTTCAAATATATGATGCCGTTTGATATCGCCGGATACGGGATCCCTTGAGCGCCGGTCGGCGGCAAACAGAAACCGCCAGTGCAAGGATCGCGCTTCGCCCGGATATTTCTTCGCAAGTGCATAAGGCGTCTTGACTTCACCAAACCCTTCGGCAATATCGCGCTTATGGAGTGTTCCCGCGCGCGCAATAGCGTTTTTAATATCAGGCTCAAGTGTGTCAGGTAGTATCGTCACTCGGTCTTTATTACCCTTTCCTGCACGCACGAGAATGACGCGCCGATCAAAATCAATATCCTTGATGCGGAGCCTGAGGGTTTTCATTACCCTGAGTCCACTACCGTACATAAGACCGGCCATCAACAAATAGGGCTGCTGAATAAATCGGAATACCTGGCGGATTTTCTCGCGTGACATAACAACAGGTATGCGCCGACTCTGTTTAGTGCGAATAACATTCTCAATATCATCCAGAGGCACTTCCAGCACCCTTCGATACAGGAATACAATTGCGTTCAGTGCCTGGTTTTGCGTAGATGCGGAAACCCTGCGCTTAACCGCCAGAAAGGTCAGAAAGCTTGAAACGTCCGTACTGTTTATCTCCCGGGGATGCCGGTTGCGATGAAAACGGACAAGAATCGAATCCAGTAGCAATACGCATGTTCGGTTTTCCTGCTGTAATGCAGCGCCCGTATCGTATTCCGAACCTGGTCGAGAAGGCGTATATTGCCATGCCATGTTTCCTCCCTGAAACAACAAGAACTGTTAATATATACAGTATTAAACTGTATATCAATTCAAGGGAGTGAAATAATTCGCCTTGCTAATACAGGCAATATCGAGGCGTTCCTGTGTTTATGTATAGTTTTCATTTTCTTACAGCGCCGTGTTTGCATTTGAAATGGGGTTGATATACGGCGCTTGCCGTCGATCCACCGAAAACCGCAATATCAAGGCGCGCGCTGCTTAGTATTGCTGCTTGAAAGTTGAGGATAATTTGTATAAAACGAACAACAGGTTAAGGGGGTTCCGCAGCGTTAAGCCAGGGTGTGATAGACGGCATATGCCGCCTATCTGCCTAAATGGGTGTACTAGATGGCGAGCGCCGCGGATTATTGGATATACGGCGAAAGCCGTCTAACTATAGTTATAGGTCGGCAGACAACTCGCAAATGAGCCCAAGTGAGTTTCTCCAACTAACGATAATTAACCTAATAGATTACTGTATCTACGGTAACATTTTACGAAGGAGCATCAGATTATGAATGCATTAAAAGCAACAACCTTAATTGCCCTAGGCATTTTTCTGGGCGCATGTTCCGACAATGGCTCGACATCTCAATCTGATGTATTAGTACCGCCCAGAATGAAAATGACGACAGATATTCCCGCAGGTATCGAAACACCTGACAAACTGGAAACGTCTATTGGAACACTTATTGGCTTTGATGGTGTTCCCGATAAAAAAACGACACAAAAACTCTATGACAATTTAGATCTGCAACGTGCTAC
>Ga0316192_10004024_pt1 | contig 10672 bp, 7 predicted proteins | sample MerIslwburrow_MG_FD_204931 | JGI IMG/M metagenome (GOLD analysis project Ga0316192, IMG submission 204931) | Coastal sediment microbial communities from Maine, United States - Merrow Island worm burrow | ecosystem: Environmental > Aquatic > Marine > Coastal > Sediment | place: USA: Maine...
GGTGCTGGCGCCGAGTGCGCCGGCAAACTCGTACAGCCGCGGGATGTGCCAATCGGTGTCGCGCAGTTCGCCGGCGATCTCGCTCAGCCGCGGGCGCAGATCCGCCGGCAGTTCGATGCCGGCGTGGGGCATGCTGATCAGCAGCGGCAGGTTGCCGCGGTGCAGTTCGAAGGTGCTCATGGCGGCCCCTGTTCCCACTCCGATCTCTGTTTCGATCCCGATCCCATCAAATAGCCGGCGACGGCGCCATCGCCCAGCTCGCCGCGGCCGATCAGCGCGCTGATCGCGGCGATGTCGTCGGCGAAATAGCGGTCGCGATCCCAGCGCTCGACGCGCGCGCGGATCGCCGCGTGGGCGCGCTCCAGCGCGTCCGAGGAGCGCAGCGGGCGGCGCAGATCGATGCCCTGGGCCGCGGCCAGCAGCTCCACGGCGAGGATGTGGCGCAGATTGTCGGCGATGTCCGCCAGGCGTCGCGCGGCGAAGGTGGCCATGCTCACGTGATCCTCCTGATTGGCCGAGGTGGGCAGGCTGTCGACGCTGGCCGGATGGGCGTAGCTCTTGTTCTCGCTGGCCAGCGCGGCGGCGGTGACGTGGGCGATCATGAAGCCGGAGTTCAGCCCGGCGTTCTCTTCGATCAGAAACGGCGGCAGCTGGCTGAGGTGGGCATCGATGAGCAGCGCGATGCGCCGCTCGGAGAGCGCGCCGATCTCGGCCAGCGCCACGGCGATGCCATCCGCCGCCTGGGCCACCGGCTCGGCGTGGAAGTTGCCGCCGGAGAGGATTTCTCCATCGCTGTCGCCCTGCCCGGGAAACACCAGCGGATTGTCGGACACCGCGTTGGCCTCGGCCACCAGCACCTGCGCCGCGGCGCGTAGCTGATCGAGGCAGGCGCCCATCACCTGCGGCTGGCAGCGCAGCGAGTAGGGGTCCTGCACCTTGTCGCAGTCGGCGTGTGAGGCGTTGATGGCGCTGCCGGCGAGCAGTTCGCGGTAGCGCGCCGCGGCGAAGATCTGCCCCGGCTGGCCGCGCACCGCCTGGATGCGCGCGTCGAAGGGCACCGTGCTGCCCAGCGCCGCGTCCACCGCCAGACCGCCGGAGATCAACGCCGCGTCGGCGCAGTCCTGCGCTTCGAACAGGCCGCGCAGCGCCAGCGCGGTGGATACCTGGGTGCCGTTGAGCAGCGCCAGCCCCTCCTTGGCGCGCAGGCTCAGCGGTTCGAGGCCGAGATCGGCCAGCGCCTGCGCCGCCGGCAGCAGCTGGCCGTCGCGGCGCACCCGGCCCTCGCCGAGCAGCGCGCAGCCCAGGTGCGCCAGCGGCGCCAGATCACCGCTGGCGCCCACCGAGCCCTTGGCCGGGATCGCCGGGTAGCAGCGCTTGGCGAGCAGTGCGATCAGCCGTTCGATGACCAGCGCGCGCACCCCCGAGTGGCCGCGCGCCAGGCTGTTGATTTTCAGCAGCATCACCAGCCGCACGCAGGCGTCGTCGAGCAGCTCGCCGACGCCGCAGGCGTGGGACAGCACCAGATTGCGTTGCAGCTCGTCCAGCGAGCCGGCATCGATGCGCGTCTGCGCCAGCTGGCCGAAGCCGGTGTTGATGCCGTAGACCGTCTCGCCGCGGGCGATGACGCCCTCCACCGTGAGCCGCGCGGCGTGCACCCGCGCCCAGTCGGTGGCCGCCAGTTGCAGCTCGAGAGCGCCGTGCGGCTCGCCGCGCCAGGCGCGCTGCAGGGTGGCCAGATCCAGTTCGCCGGCGCGCAGTTGCAGCTTCACGCTTGCAGCCCCAGCTGCGCCAGCGCGGCGCGAAAGCGCCTGCCGACGGCCTCGCGGAGCGGGTGACGGCCGCCGGCGACGCGGCTCTCGCCGGCCACGATCACCTCGCTGATGGCGCTCGCGTCGGCGGCGAACAGCCAGCAGTCGAGCAGCGACTCGGCGCTGCCCGCGGCGAGTCGCGGGTGCTGCGCGTCGAGCACCAGCAGATCCGCCCGCGCACCCGCGGCCAGCCGGCCGATGTCGCGCCCACAGGCCGCGGCACCACCGGCCAGCGCGCCGGCGTACAAGCGCTGGCCGAGCGCCTGGCCGTCGGCCAGCACCGCCCGCCGGCGGCCGATCAGGCGCTGCGCGTACTCCAGCCAGCGCAGCTCCTCCACCGGGCTGAGGGAGATCTGGCTGTCGCTGCCGACGCCGAAGCGGCCGCCGGCGGCCAGCCAGTCAACGGCCGGAAAGATGCCGTCGCCGAGATTCGCCTCGGTGGTCGGGCAGAGCCCGGCGATGGCGCCGCGCGCGGCCATGCCGGCCAGTTCGTCGGCGTCGATGTGGGTGGCGTGGATCAGGCACCAGCGGTCGTCCACCGGGTAGTGGTCGAGCAGGTGCGCCACCGGCCGCTGGCCGGACCACTCGATGCACTGCTCGACCTCGGCGGTCTGCTCGGCGATGTGGATGTGCACTACCCGCTGGCGGCGATTTTCGACGGCCAGCGCGAGTGCCCGCGGGCTGGCGGCGCGCAGCGAGTGGGCGCAGATGCCCAGGGCGCGCTGGGCGTGGCCGTCGCAGTCGCCGGCCAGCGCTTCGATCAGCCGCAGATAGTCCTCGCCGGAGTTGAAGAAGCGCCGCTGGCCGTCGCCGATGGGCTGCGCGCCGAAGCCGCCGGCGTCGTAGAGCACCGGCAGCAGGCTGATGCCGATGCCCACCTCGTCGGCTGCCGCCAGCAGGCGCCGCGACAGTTCGGCGCGATCCGCGTAGGGCTTGCCGTGCACGTCGTGGTGCAGGTAGTGGAACTCGGCGACCGCGGTGTAGCCGGCTTCGAGCATCTCCAGATAGCACTGCGCGGCGACCGCCTGCAGCTCGTCCGGGCCGAGTTGCGCCAGGCAGCGGTACATCAGCTCGCGCCAGTGCCAGAAGCTGTCCGCACCGCGGGCGCGCTCGCCGAGGCCGGCCATGGCGCGCTGGTGGGCGTGGCTGTGCAGATTGGGCAGGCCGGGCAGGGCCACGCCGCTGCGTCGCTCGGCCCGCGGCAGCGCCGCGCCGGGGGCGATGGCGGCGATCTCGCCGCGCTCGTCGATGCTCAGGTTGGCGCCGTCGCGGTGCCAGTGGCGGCCGTCGAAGAGTTGCTCGAAGTGCAGTGTGCGCATGCTTGTGGGTTCCGCTGTGCCGGCATCGCTGCCGGTGTGTCGAGGAGGTTTGTCGGTGGCTAAGGTGTCGGTGGATGCCGCGCGATGCCTGCGATGCGGAGATCCGGGCTTGTCAGTGCGAGCGATTCGTCTTAGCTTGTATATACAAGTTAGATCAACTCGACCGCCACGGGCAATCCCCGCGCTCGAAAATCCTCGCGGAGAGGCGCGCTGGGAAGGCCCGGCGGCGGCCAGTGGTGGAGGCCCATCGTGGACACCTTTATTCACAACGCGCGGATCGCCACCCTCGACCCCGGCCGCGACGGCTACGGCCAGGGTGGCTACGGCCTGATCGAGGGCGGCGCCCTGGCCATCGCCGCCGGGCGCATCGCCTGGGTCGGCGAGCTGAATGCGGCGCCGCCGCAGTGCCGCGCCGCGCGCCAGGTGATCGACGCCGGCGCTCGCCTGCTCACCCCGGGGCTGATCGACTGCCACAGCCACGCGGTGTTCGGCGGCGACCGCTCGCACGAGTTCGCCCGCCGCCTGGCCGGCGAGGACTACGCGCAGATCGCCGCCGACGGCGGCGGCATCATGGCCAGCGTGGACGCCACCCGCGCGGCCGACGAGGAGACGCTGCTGCGCGCCGCGCTGGCGCGGGTCGACGATCTCTGCGCCAGCGGCGTGACCACGCTGGAGATCAAATCCGGCTACGGCCTCAATCTGCGCGACGAGGCGAAGATGCTGCGCGTGGCGCGGCGCATCGGCGAGCTGCGTCCGCTGCGCGTGGTGACCAGCTTCCTCGGCGCACACACCCTGCCGCGCGAATTCGCCGGGCGCGCCGACGAGTACATCGAGCACCTCTGCGACGCGGTGCTGCCGGCGCTGCACGGCAAGGAACTGGTCGATGCGGTGGACGGCTTCTGCGAGTCGATCGCCTTCTCCGCGGCGCAGATCGCCCGGTTGTTCGCCCGCGCCCGCGGGCTGGGCCTGCCAGTGAAGCTGCACGCCGAGCAGCTCTCCAACAGCGGTGGCAGCGCCATGGCGGCGCGCTTTGAGGCGCTCTCCGTCGACCACCTCGAATACCTCGATGACGCCGGCGTCGCCGCGCTGGCCAAGGCCGGCTGCGTCGCCGTGCTGCTGCCCGGCGCCTTCTACTGCCTGCGCGAGACGCGCCGCCCGCCGGTGGCCGCGCTGCGCGCCGCCGGTGTGCCGATGGCGGTGGCCAGCGACCTCAATCCGGGCAGCTCGCCGCTGCGCTCGCTGCCGCTGGCCATGCATCTGGGTTGTCTGCTGTTCGGCCTGACGCCGCTGGAGGCCCTGGCCGGCACCACCCGCCACGCTGCGCGCGCCCTCGGCCTCAACCGGCGCTGCGGGCAGGTCGCCCCCGGCTTCGACGCCGATCTGGCTTTTTGGGATCTGCCGCACCCGGAGGCGCTGGTCTACGAGTTCGGCCACAACCCCTGTGCCGGGCGCATTGTCGCCGGTCGCCCGGTGGCGCTGGATTTCGTCGGGACGCCAGCGTGAGCGGTTCGCGCGGCAGGCGGCGCGATGCGCGCATCGCGGCCATTCCGCCGCTGCCCGAGAGCGCCGTGCCGAGCCCGCTGTACCGTCGGGTGATGGCGCACATCGAGGGCCTGATCCGCGACGGCCACTGGCCGACCGGGCGGCGCATCCCCTCGGAGAACGCACTGGTCGAGGCCCTCGGGGTGAGCCGCATGACCGCCAATCGGGCGCTGCGCGAGCTGGCCCAGCGCGGCCTGTTGCAGCGCTTGCAGGGGGTGGGCACCTTCGTCGCCGAGCGCAAGCGCCACGCCAGCCTGGTGGAAATCCGCAACATCGCCGAGGAGATCCGCGCCGAGGGCGGCGTGCACAGTGCGCGCATCCTGCGCCGCGAGCTGGCCGCGGCGGGCGCGGAGCTGGCTACGCGCATGGGGCTTGCGGCGCGCGACGCGGTACACCACCTGCTGCTGGTGCACTGCCGCGACGGTGCGCCGATCCAGCTCGAAGCGCGCGCTATCAACCCGGCGCTGGCGGCGGATTTCGCCGCCGTGGATCTGGCCCGGACCACCCCGGCGGAATACCTGATCGGCCAGGTGCCCGCGGACGAGATCGAGCACACGGTGCGCGCGGTGATGCCCGACGCGCGCACCCGCGAGCTGCTCGAACTGCCGCCCGGCGAGCCCTGCCTGCAGCTCGACCGGCGCACCTGGGCCGGCGATGCGGTGGTCTCCTGCGCCACCTTCAGCTATCCGGGCAGCCGTTACGACCTCTACGCCCGCTACCGCACCCAGGGTCGCCAGCCCTACACCGCACTGCCCGGCGGCTTTGCGCCGCGGCGTTGAAGATGAGATTCACCACTGCAGGCACAGAGACACACAGGGCGGGGGGATGCCCCGATCTCTCAAATCGTCACTCCCGCCTTCGCGGGAACGACGAAGAAGGATCTCTGTGTCCTCCGTGTCTGGGTGGCAAACATTCGATTTTCGGAGAACTGAGATGAGCACCGATCCCCGCATCGACAGCAGTCGAGTCATCCACGCGCCGCGCGGCAACAAACTCAGCGCCAAGAGCTGGCTCACCGAGGCGCCGCTGCGCATGCTGATGAATAACCTCGATCCGGCGGTGGCCGAGCGGCCTGAGGAGTTGGTGGTCTACGGTGGCATCGGCCGCGCGGCGCGCGACTGGCACTGCTACGACGCCATCGTCGCCGCGCTGCGCGAGCTGGAGAGCGACGAGACGCTGCTGGTGCAGTCCGGCAAGCCGGTGGGGGTGTTCCGCACCCACGCCGACGCGCCGCGGGTGCTGATCGCCAATTCCAATCTGGTGCCGCACTGGGCCAACTGGGAGCACTTCAACGAGTTGGATCGCAAGGGCCTGATGATGTACGGGCAGATGACCGCCGGCTCGTGGATCTACATCGGCTCGCAGGGCATCGTGCAGGGCACCTACGAAACCTTTGCCGAGGCCGGCCGCCAGCACTTCGGCGGCGACACCCGCGGCAGGTGGATTCTCACCGCCGGGCTCGGCGGCATGGGCGGCGCGCAGCCGCTGGCGGCGACCATGGCCGGCTACTCGATGCTGGCCATTGAGTGCGATGAGACGCGCATCGATTTCCGCCTCGGCAACGGCTATCTGGACAGCCGCGCCGGCGATCTCGACGAGGCGCTGGCGATGATCGAAGCGGCCTGCGAAAAGGGCGAGGCGCTGTCCGTCGGCCTGCTGGGCAACGCCGCCGAGGTGTTGCCGGAGTTGGTGGCGCGCGGCGTGACGCCGGATCTGGTCACCGACCAGACCTCGGCCCACGACCCGATGAATGGCTATCTGCCCATCGGCTGGACGGTCGACGAGTGGCGCCGGCGGGCCAAATCCGACCCGGCCGCGGTCGGCGCCGCGGCGAAGCGGTCGATGGCCGTGCACGTGCGCGCGATGCTGGACTTTCACGCCCGCGGGATTCCCTGCGTGGACTACGGCAACAACATCCGCCAGGTCGCGCTCGACGAGGGCGTGGACAATGCCTTCGACTTCCCCGGCTTCGTCCCCGCCTACGTGCGCCCGCTGTTTTGTCGCGGCGTGGGGCCGTTCCGCTGGGCGGCGCTGTCCGGCGATCCCGAGGACATCTACCGCAGCGATGCGAAGGTGAAGGAGCTGATTCCCGACGATGCGCAACTGCACAACTGGCTGGACATGGCCCGTGAGCGCATCCAGTTCCAGGGGCTGCCGTCGCGCATCTGCTGGGTGGGTCTCGGCCAACGGCACCGGCTCGGCCTGGCCTTCAACGAGATGGTGCGCAGCGGCGAGTTGAAGGCGCCGGTGGTGATCGGCCGCGATCACCTCGACTCCGGCTCGGTGGCCAGCCCCAACCGCGAGACCGAGGCGATGCGCGACGGCTCGGACGCGGTCTCCGACTGGCCGCTGCTCAACGCCCTGCTGAACACCGCCAGCGGCGCTACCTGGGTGTCCTTCCACCACGGCGGCGGGGTCGGCATGGGCTTCTCGCAGCACGCCGGGGTGGTGATCTGCTGCGACGGCAGCGAGGCCGCCGACGCGCGCATCGCGCGGGTGCTGTGGAACGATCCGGCCAGTGGGGTGATGCGCCACGCCGACGCCGGCTACGAGGCGGCCATCGACTGCGCCCGCGAACACGGCCTGAAGCTGCCGGGCATCCTCAACACGGCCGGCGGCGAGGGCTGACGCGACCGCGACAGCGGCGCGACACGTCGCTGGACAGCCGCCGCGGCGGCCCCGCATGCTGCCCGGCTTTGCCATCGTGGGGGCGCGACATGCGCTTGCGGGACTGCTTGCTGGCGCTGTCGGTGCCGATGATCTGGGGCATGGGCTTCGTCTTCGCCAAGGCGGCGCTGGAGTACTTTCCGCCGATCCTGCTGATGGCCTTTCGCTTCACTGTCACCGCGCTGGTGATGGTCTGGTTCGTGCCGCGGCCGCGCGGGCTGATGGCGCAGATCTTCCTCATCGCGCTGGTTTCCGCGGCGCTGCAGTACGGCTTCACCTTCTACGGCCTGAAATCGCTGGACGCCTCGGTGGCGGCGCTGGTGGTGCAGCTGGAGGTGCCGTTCATGGTCCTGCTCGGGGCGATCTTCCTCAAGGACCGCCCCGGCGCGCGCAAACTGCTGGGCATGCTGCTGGCCTTCGCCGGCGTGCTGCTGATCGCCGGCGAGCCGCAGTTGCAGAACGACTGGCTGCCGCTGCTGCTGCTGGTCACCGGCGCTTTTCTCTGGGCCTGCGGGCAGGTGATGATCCGCCGTCTCGGCGAGGTCGGCGGCTTCGCCCTGATCGCCTGGGTATCGGTGTTCGCCGCGCCGCAACTGTTCTTTGCCTCGTGGCTGGTGGAGAGCGAGCAATTGCGGCTGATCGCCGAGGCCAACTGGGTGGTGTGGGGCACGGTGCTGTATCTCGGGCTGGTGATGACCGCGCTGGCCTACGGCGTCTGGTACCACCTGCTGGGGCGCTTCCCGATCAGCAGCGTCGGCCCCTACCTGCTGCTGCTGCCGGTGTTTTCGATCCTCGGTGGCGCGCTGCTGCTCGGCGAGCGGCCGACGGCGCAGGTGCTGATCGGCGGCGCGGTGGTGGTCGCCGGGGTGGCGGCGATCGTCGTCGAGCGCCGCCGCCTGACGCCCGCCTGAGGCCCGCCCGGCTGCGGGCGCCGCCGCGGCCATTCACTCCGCGCGGCGCAGGCCGCACAATATGCCGCCAGCCCGCCACCGACCCATCGCCTTGCACGACGCCGACAGCAGCCCCGAGCCGACCCGCTACGACTGGGCCTACATCCGTCGCGTGGCGCTGCAGCACCGCCGCGAGCTGGCCATCGCGCACATCGTCGCCCTGCTGGCGACGCTGGCCGCGGTGCCGCTGCCGCTGCTGATGCCACTGCTGGTCGACGAAGTGCTGCTGGACAAGCCCGGCCCGACGGTGGCAGCCATCGAAGCGCTCGCCCCGGCGGGCTGGCACGGGCCGGTGCTGTACATCCTCGCCGTGCTGCTGCTGACTCTGCTGCTGCGCGTCACCACGCTGCTGCTCAACGTCTGGCAGGCGCGCCAGTTCACGCTGATCGCCAAGGACATCACCTTCCGCATCCGCCGCGACCTGCTGCAGCGCCTGCAGCGGGTGTCGATGGCCGAGTACGAGACCCTCGGCGGCGGCACTGTGGCCAGCCATCTGGTCACCGATCTGGAGACCGTGGACAAGTTCATCGGCGAGGGCCTGAGCAAATTCCTCGTCGCGGTGTTCAGCGTGATCGGCACCGCGGCGGTGCTGCTGGCCATCCACTGGCCGTTGGGGCTGTTCATCCTGATCGCCAACCCGGTGGTGATCTACTTCACCACCGTGGTCGGCAAGCGCGTCAAGCATCTGAAAACCCGTGAGAACCGGGCCTTCGAGCTGTTCCAGCAGGCGCTCGCCGAAACCCTGGAGGGCATCCAGCAGATCCGCGCCAGCAACCGCGAGCAGCACTATCTGGGTCGGGTGATCGACGCCGCGCGCGGCGTGCAGCGCAGTTCGGCGGCCTTCGCCTGGAAATCCGACGCCGCCAACCGCGCCAGCTTCGTGCTGTTCCTGTTCGGCTTCGACATCTTCCGCGCCGTGGCCATGCTGCTGGTGCTCTACTCGGATCTGAGCGTCGGCCTGATGCTCGCCGTGTTCGGCTACCTGTGGTTCATGATGGGCCCGGTGCAGGAGGTGCTGGGCATCCAGTACGCCGGCTACGGCGCCTCGGCGGCGCTGGTGCGCCTCGACCGGTTGCGTCTGCTGCGCAGCGAGCCGGACTACCCGGCGCTGCGCGATCCCTTCGCCGGCAAGCGCACCGTGGGTCTGGAGTTGCGCGATGTGCACTTCGCCTATCGCCGCGACGCGCCGGTGCTCAACGGCGTCTCGCTGCGCGTCGCGGCGGGCGAAAAGGTCGCCCTGGTGGGCGCCTCCGGCGGCGGCAAATCGACCCTGGTGCAGGTGCTGCTGGGCCTGTATCCGGCGCAGCGCGGGGAGATCCTTTTCGATGGCGTGCCGGTCAGCGAGATCGGCTTGCAGCGGGTGCGCGAGCACGTCGCCACGGTGTTGCAGCAGCCGGCGCTGTTCAACGATTCGGTGCGCAACAACCTCAGTCTCGGCCGCGATATCGACGACGCCGAGCTGTGGCACGCGCTGCGCATCGCCCAGCTCGACGACACCGTGGCCGCGCTGGACGAGGGCCTGGATACCCTCGTCGGTCGCCAGGGGGTGCGCCTCTCCGGCGGCCAGCGCCAGCGCCTGGCGGTGGCGCGCATGGTGCTCACCGAGCCGGCGGTGGTGATCCTCGACGAGGCCACCAGCGCGCTGGATACGCAGACCGAGCAGCGCCTGCACAGCGCGCTGGCCGATTACCTGCAGGGGCGCACCACGTTGATCGTCGCGCACCGCCTGTCGGCGGTGCGGCAGGCCGATCGGGTGTACGTGTTTGAGGACGGCCGCATCGCCGAGCAGGGCAGCCACGGCGAGCTGATCGAGCAGGGCGGTCTGTACGCGCGGCTGTACGGTCAGCGGCAGTCGCACTGAGCGGCGGGCGCGGCGATGCCACAGCTGATCCTGTTCAACAAGCCCTTCGGCGTGCTCTGCCAGTTCAGCGGCGGCGACGGCCGGGCGACGCTGGCCGACTTCATCGACCTGCCCGGCGTCTACCCGGCCGGGCGGCTGGATCGCGACAGCGAGGGCCTGCTGCTGCTCACCGACGACGGCCGCCTGCAATCGCGCATCGCCGAGCCGCGGCACAAGCTGGAGAAAACCTACTGGGTGCAGGTGGAAGGCGAGATCGACGCCGCAGCGCTGGCCGCGCTGCGCGCCGGCGTGCGCCTCAAGGATGGGCTTACGCGGCCGGCGCGCGCCGAGCGCATCGCCGCGCCGGATCTCTGGTCGCGCGATCCGCCGGTGCGCTACCGCAAGTCGGTGCCCACCAGTTGGCTGGCCTTGGGCATCGTCGAGGGGCGCAACCGTCAGGTGCGGCGGATGACCGCGGCGGTCGGCTTGCCGACGCTGCGGCTGGTGCGCGCACGGGTCGGCGACTGGTCGCTGGGTGATCTGCCG
>Ga0316192_10004025_pt1 | contig 10671 bp, 12 predicted proteins | sample MerIslwburrow_MG_FD_204931 | JGI IMG/M metagenome (GOLD analysis project Ga0316192, IMG submission 204931) | Coastal sediment microbial communities from Maine, United States - Merrow Island worm burrow | ecosystem: Environmental > Aquatic > Marine > Coastal > Sediment | place: USA: Maine...
CTGGCTGCGCCACAACGAAGGCAACTGGAAACCATTGGCAATTCTCGGTTCGGAAATTCCGTTCCCGTTCGAGCTTCAGGAATCATCGCTCGCCGTTGATGGCGTGAACGATGACGTGAACAGCACGATGCCGTTGCTCGAGAGCTGGGGTATCCCGGCGAGACTGACCAGCCTGCAAGGATATGCGGGATGTAAGAACGGCTACGTCACCGACCTCGCAGACCAGTGGCTTGCAACGCTTTCGGCAGATGACCTCGCCAGGGTAGAGGTCTTTGCCTGCGGACCGACGCCGATGCTCAAGGCTGTTGCCAATCTTGCCGCACGCTACGACCTGCCCTGCCAGGTATCCCTCGAGGAGTTCATGGCCTGCGCTGTTGGCGGCTGCGCCGGATGCGCCGTAAAGATCAACACGCCCGATGGCGAAGTGATGAAGCGGGTTTGCGTTGACGGACCGGTTTTCGACGCGGCAACAGTCGTCTGGTAGGGCGACAGACGACTATCAGGGCGGCGGCGCCTCGATGTGCATCAACTTGTGTTTGAGGTCGAGCGTGACGACAAAGTGCTTGAGCACGTCATAGCCCAGGATGCCATCTGAGGAATTGCCTCTCCTGCGCGAGCCATAGACCCAATCCTCGCCTATTCGATTGATATTCGTTGCTTCACCTGCAGCCGGCACGGTGACAATCACGTTCTCCAACTCATACGGTCCGAAGCTCATCAGCGGAACATTGAATCTCTCGACTCTCGCTGTCTTATTCACGCCCCGCGCTTTTGACTCGACCAGCGAATACTTTTCCAGCCAGCCGAGCGCATCCACTTTCGACCTCTGTAGAAACACGCCGCCATTGCTCCCTGTATCGAACAAGAGCCACGGTTTGTATTCGTCTTCGAATTCGACCTGCACCTTCACCTGCGGACTCGCGTGGGCACGCCTGAGCTTGACATTGGCGAAGCTCTTGAGATCCAGCGACCCGTGCTCGATGATCCTGAGGCGCTTGTTTGGGTAGTCAATTTGCAGAATGAAGCTGTCGAAGAAGGGCATTCCGATGACAAAGTCGGCGAACTCAATCTGCACCGGATACAGCCGGTCCAATTCAAACTCGACCCCGAATATGCCAAGCCGTACGTCGTTGATGAGGTTCGCCTGGCGCTGACTATTGATGCCCTCGAGTGTGATTTGTTGACCGGTCGAATATTTCCCCTCATGTTGGCTCAGAAAATGCTCCGAGACAGCACCGCCAGCGGCGCCGGAATCGAGCAACGCCCGCGCTTCCTCGCCGTAGATAGTAATCGGCATCAGAATGAGCCCATTATGTGACTCGAATGGAACCCACTCGGAAACCGCCGCCGACGAGAATGTCGCCCAGAACAGGGCGACGACTATGATAAATGCTCTCACGCCAATTCCCCACGATGGCAGCGGATCACTCTTGATTTCTTGTAGCATCAATTTGCGGACAAAAGGAATACGGATTTTGCACACGCGCTTACTAATGTCGACCAGTGCCGCATTCATGGGCACGCTTGGAATCACGGCTTCGTTCTTTTCTCACGAGGTTCTGGCGTTCGTCGGAGCATCCGTCGAAACGCAGACCGTTCTGATCGTGCAGGTGCTTGGCGCCTTGTACCTCGGCTTCGCTTTCCTCAACTGGTACACGCGCGGTTTCGTGATGGGCGGTATCTACAATCGACCGCTCGGGCTAGGCAATACGCTGCATTTCGCCATTGTTTCGGTAACGCTGATCAAGGCTGCCCTGGCATTGGGCTCGATCACGATATGGGCGCTTACAGCGGCATATGTCGTGTTCGCGATCTGGTTTTCGCTGGTTTTGTTTCGATCACCGCCCTCGTCATGACCAGGTTCCCTCGCCACCAGGCTTGGCGGAGCCGATGATAATGTGCGTGATTTAGCCGCCGAAGTTGACCTTCGCTTCGAGGTTAGACCGCGAATCGGCGTGCGACATCGCTTCTTCGAGCGTGATCGTGCCGTCTTTGTAAAGCTGCAGCAGCGCATCGTCGAAGTTCTGCATACCGGCCTCGCCCGATTCCTTGTGGGCTTCCTTCACAGACGAGATATCGCCCTTCAGGATCAGGTCCTTGATGTGCGGCGTATTGAGCATGAGCTCCACAGCTGCGACACGCTTGCCGTTGCGGGAGCGTACGAGGCGTTGCGACAGGATGGCGCGCAGGTAGTGCGCCAGGTCCATGAACACCTGCGAATGCTGTTCCTGCGGGAACAGATTGATAATTCGATCGAGTGTTTCTGCCGCGTTGTTGGAGTGCACCGTTGACAGCACCAGGTGACCCGTACCAGCCATATCGAGCGCGGCCCGCATGGATTCAGTGTCACGAATCTCGCCGATTAGAACCACGTCCGGCGCTGCCCGCACGGCACTCTTGAGGGCACGACCGTATGAATTTGTATCCAGCCCAACTTCGCGTTGGTTGATGATTGACTGCTTGTTCGGGTGCAGGAATTCAATCGGGTCTTCAATAGTCAGAATGTGCGACGAGGTCTTCTCGTTGCGGTGATTGACCATTGCGGCCAGCGTCGTCGACTTACCGGCACCGGTTGCACCCACCATGAGAATCAAACCGCGTCGCAGCATGACCAGCTCCTTGAGCTGTTCGGGCATGCCGAGTTCATCAAGCGTCGGCAAATCGGACGTGATGTAACGCAATACCATCGCGACATTGCCACGCTGGTGGAAGACGTTTACACGAAAGCGCCCCAGCCCTTCTTCGGACAATGCAAAGTCGATCTCGAGTTCCCGGGTGAACGTTTCCATCTGCTCTTCGGTCATGAGCTCGAGCGCCGCCTGCCTGACCATCTTCGGCGTCATTTCGAGTTTGTTGACCGGCATGATCTTGCCTTCGATCTTAATCTTGGCCGGCGCGAATGGAGCGAAGAAAAGGTCCGAGGCCTTCTTCTCTACCATCAACTTGAATAGCGGTTTAACGTTCATCTATCGGGCGTCCCTTGTACTCAGAAAGTCTGAGCTGTGTCCTCTTCCATGATGCGCAGGCTCTCGGACTGGTGGTCGGCAATCGATGAGTCGCGCTTACTCTCAAGCTTGATACGCAGGCGCAGCTCGTTCTTCGAGTCCGCGTTGCGCATGGCTTCTTCGTAGGTGATTGTGCCTTCCTCGTACAGGGCGAACAGCGCCTGATCGAAGGTCTGCATGCCAAGGCGCGTTGATTTGGCCATGATCTCCTTGATCTGCCCGACCTCGCCTTTGAAGATGAGATCCGCAATCAACGGCGTATTCAGCAGAATTTCCATTGCCGCGATGCGGCCGATGCCGCCTTCGCGAGGAATCAATCGTTGCGAGACAAGCGCCTTGGTGTTCAGCGACAAGTCCATAAGCAACTGCTGGCGCCGCTCTTCGGGGAAGAAGTTGATAATACGATCCAGCGCCTGGTTGGCGCTGTTGGCGTGCAGCGTGGCGAGACACAGGTGACCGGTCTCGGCAAACTGAATACCGTATTCCATGGTTTCCCTGTCGCGTATCTCACCGATCAGAATTACATCCGGTGCCTGTCGCAGCGTGTTCTTGAGCGCCGCATGCCAGGATTCCGTGTCGACACCTACTTCACGCTGCGTGATGACACAGCCTCTGTGCGGGTGCACGTACTCGACGGGATCCTCGATCGACACAATATGTCCGCGCGAGTTTTCGTTGCGGTGACCGATCATGGCCGCGAGCGTGGTCGACTTACCCGAACCTGTACCACCAACGATGATGCAGAGGCCGCGCTTGTTCATAACAACGTCTTTCAGGATCGGCGGAAGCTCAAGATCCTCGAGCGTCGGAATCTCGGTAGTGATAGTACGCAGTACCGCGCCGACCATGCCCTGCTGAATGAACGCGCTCACACGGAAACGACCAATGCCCTGCGGCGCGATAGCAAAGTTAGCTTCCTTGGTCGCGTCGAATTCCTTGATCTGTTTGTCGTTCATGATCGAACGCACCATCATCGCCGCCTGGTCGGGCGACAGTGGCGTGTCGGTTGCTTTGTGGATCGTACCGTCGACCTTGATGGCCGGCGGAAAGGCGGCTGTCAGGAACAGGTCCGACCCTTCGCGTTCGACCATTTTGCGAAGCAGGTTTTGTGTCAATCGTACCGCTTGTTCGCGTTCCATTATTCCAGTCTCCCATCAGGCTGCTTGAGCGCAGTCTTTTAGAAATTTTCCTTGTTGACGGCCCTGAAGCGCGCCTCTTCCTTGTTGATCAGGCCCTTCATCATGAGCTCGGCGAGGTTCTGATCGAGTGTGTGCATGCCGGAGCCCTGCCCCGTCTGGATCGCCGAGTACATCTGCGCGATCTTGCCTTCACGAATCAGGTTTCGAATAGCCGGCGTACCGATCATGATTTCGTGGGCCGCAACTCGCCCGCCGCCGATCTTTTTCAGCAGCGTTTGCGAAATGACAGCGCGCAACGACTCAGACAGCATGGCGCGTACCATTTCTTTCTCGGCTGCCGGGAACACATCGACAATACGGTCAATGGTCTTGGCGGCCGAACTCGTATGCAGCGTGCCGAAAACAAGGTGGCCCGTTTCGGCTGCGGTCAGTGCCAGGCGAATGGTCTCGAGGTCCCGCATCTCACCGACGAGGATGACATCGGGGTCTTCACGCAGTGCAGAGCGCAGGGCTTCGTTAAAGCCGAGCGTGTCGCGATGCACTTCGCGCTGGTTGATCAGGGACTTCTTGGACTCGTGCACAAACTCGATTGGATCCTCAATGGTGAGGATATGGTCCGGTTTGTTCTCGTTGACGTAGTCGACCATCGCGGCAAGCGTCGTTGACTTACCGGAACCCGTTGGTCCCGTAACGAGCACGATGCCTCTTGGATGCATCGAGATGTCCTTGAAAATGGCCGGCGCGCCCAGATCATCAAGCGTCAGGATTTCAGAGGGAATGGTACGAAAAACGGCGGCTGAACCGCGGTTCTGGTTGAATGCGTTGACACGAAAGCGAGCGAGCTTCGGAATCTCGAAGGAGAAATCGGTCTCGAGGAACTCTTCGTAGTCCTTGCGCTGCTTGTCATTCATGATGTCGTACACCATGCTATTGACGTCTTTGTGGGTCAGCGCCGGCATATTGACGCGCTTGATGTCGCCATCAACGCGAATCATGGGCGGCACCCCACCAGACAAGTGCAGGTCAGAAGCGTTGTTCTTTACCGTGAACGACAAAAGCTGGGCAACGTCGACGGCCATATTTTTCCCTCATTTTGACGCCCGGACTTACCATAACCCGGGCAGAATTGAACCTAGTATAGCGAAGCAACCGGACTAAAACGTGATTGGAGTCACGGAAAACTTGCGAAAAATCCGCGATTTGCTGCACTTTGCCGCAATCGAAGCCAACCGCGACCCGGCGGAGGTCCGATTGCTCGCCGTGAGCAAGAAGCAGTCCCTGGAAAAGATTCGCGAGGCGTACGCTGCCGGGCAGCGCGACTTCGGTGAGAATCTCGTCCAGGAGGGGGTCGAAAAGATCAAGGCCATGCCCGAGAACGACCTCACCTGGCACTTCATCGGCCATCTGCAGAGCAATAAAACACGCGTGGTCGCTGAATACTTTGACTGGGTGCACACTATCGACAAACTCAAGACCGCACGGCGTTTGTCGGAGCAGCGCCCGGACGGCTTGCCGCCGCTCAATATATGCCTGCAGGTCAATGTAGACGACGAGGAATCCAAGTCTGGCGTGACGCCCGCCGCACTGCATGAACTCGCGGTAGCTTGCGCGGAACTCCCCAACATCCGGCTGCGCGGACTTATGTGCCTGCCAGCCATTCGCGAAGAACTCGACGAGCAGCGTGTACCGTTTGCCGCGTTGCGTGATCTCGCTGAAAGTCTGCGGACAGGCGGAATCGATATGGATACGCTGTCTATGGGAATGACGGCGGACTTCCGGGCAGCAGTTCTCGAGGGCGCGACGATCGTGCGCATCGGCACGGCGCTCTTCGGAGAGAGATAAATGGACTATGGAAAAGTAGCTTATGTAGGTGGCGGCAACATGACGCGAGCCCTGGCCGGCGGCATGCTCTCGGCCGGCTATGAGCCGAATCACATCCTGATTTCGGAGCCGCTCGCAGCGCACCGTGACACCCTCGCTGCCGAGCTGCCCGGCGTCGTCATCTATGAACACAACGAAGACGCGGTGCGCGATGCTGAGTGCATTGTGCTCGCCGTCAAACCGCAGATCCTCTGTGAGGTCTGCAAGCCGCTGGCGGCGATTGCGCAGAGAACCAAGCCGCTGGTTATTTCCATTGCGGCCGGAGTTCGTGCCGGCGACATTGAACACTGGCTCGGCGGCCAGCTCCCCGTGGTGCGCGTCATGCCCAATCAGCCCGCATTGCTGCGACTCGGTATCTCCGGTTTGTTCGCCAACGAGCACACATCAGAACAGCAGCTGCGCGCGGCGACGAACATCATTTCGACAACCGGGCCTGTCATTAAGGTCGGCTCCGAAAAAGACATCGACACAGTGACGGCCGTTTCCGGCACGGGACCAGCGTATTTCTACCTGCTGACCGACATGCTCGTGAAGGTCGCCGTCGATCTGGGCCTCAGTTACGAAGATGCGCTTGCACTGGTACTCGAGACCGCGCGCGGCGCGGGAGAGATGGCTGAGCAGTCGGGCGAAACCATGGACTCCCTGATTGCGCGCGTGCGCTCGCCCGGCGGCACTACGGCGGCCGCCTTCGACTTCCTGGATGGCACCGACTTCCGTGATATCTTCAGCAAAGCCGTTGTCGCTGCGCGCGACCGTGCTGTCCATCTCGCCGACCAGGCGCACGAAGCCGGTAAGGACTGATTCATGCCTTCGAACATCGCCTCCGCCGTCGTTTTCATCGTCAACTCGCTGGCGCAGTTGTACCTGTTCGTCCTGTTGCTGCGTTTGTGGCTGCCGTGGCTGGGCGCGGACTTTCGCAACCCGATCGCACAGGCGATCCTGAAACTGACTTCGCCGATCGTAATCCCCGTGCGGCGCATCGTGCCGCCTCTCGGCAGGCTCGACACGGCGACAGTGCTGGTCGCTTTCATTATTCAGTACATTACGATTCTGCTGATCCTCCTGATCCTGGGGCAGGCTGCGGGTTTCGCTCCAATAGCGATTACCGCACTGGTCAACCTTGTACTGCTGTCACTCAAGCTGTTCGTTTTTGCGATCATCATTCGCGTGATATTGAGCTGGTTTGCGCCCGCCGGTTACAACCCGGGGATAGCGCTAATACAGACGATGACGGACCGCATCCTTGCGCCATTTCGCCGCATCATTCCGCCGATGGGCGGCCTCGATATTTCACCGATATTCGCGATCATCCTGATTATGGCCCTGACCATCGTCGTCGCCGGACTAAAGCCATTGCCAATCTGACGACCGAACTCGAATCCTGCACCCGGACACACGGTGATGACATCATTCTTGCCGTACGCGTCACACCACGCGCGAAACACAATGGCGTTACCGGTGTAAGCAATGGCTTCCTGCAGGTGCGCACGACCGCGCCACCCGCCGACGGCAAGGCCAACAAAGCCGTTGCGAAACTGCTTGCCGATTACCTGGACATTCCCGTCTCGCGCATTGAGTTGCTGCGTGGAACAACCCACCGCAACAAGCAGTTTCTCGTCAAACAAGCCGCTAATGGTCTATAGTCGATGAAAATCTATAGTCGATGAAAAAGAAGGCCTGGTTTCATGAAATTGGTTAGAACTCTGATCTCCTTTTCGCTACTGGCGCTGTTTGCTGCCTGCGGTGGACCCGGTGACTCGGCAAGCGTTCCGGAAGCACAGCCGGCTGGCGCCACATCAGCGGATATCGGCGACTACGTCGTGCATTTCAACGCTCAGTCAACAGACCAGTTGCCTCCCGAAGTCGCACGCGCATACAACATTGTTCGCAGCAAGAATCGCGCGATGCTCAATGTGTCGATCATCAGGAAATCGGACAACAGCCCCGTTGCCGGCACTGTCGCAGTGAAGACTGTCAACCTTACCGGACAGCTCAAGAACGTGACGATGCGCAAAATTGAAGAACCAGGCGAGACGAAGGCCATATATTTCATCGGTGAAACCGCTGTAGCCAATCGTGAAACGCTGATATTCGATATCAGCGTCACACCCGAGGGCGAAGACAGAATGTCCGAGGTTCGCTTCAAGCGACAGTTCTACACCGACTCCTAGTACTTTTCTTGTCAACAAAACGCAACAAGACGGGCACTTTTGTGCCCGTTTTTTTATTCAAGGCAATACAGCAAAAATACCTACAAAAAAAGGGCTTTTTGCAGTTACACAGCATTCAAAAAAGTGTTATCGTCCCTGCGCTTTCATAGCGGGCACACGCCCGTTTCGTTATTTTCTAGGAGTCAGTTTTTCATGGCAGCGAATACCAAAAAGCCACCGACCAAGTCTGAGATCTACGCAAAGATTGTTGACGACACCGGTCTCACGCGCAAAGACGTAGCGGCAGTTTTCGAATCACTCAACGGCCAGATCAAAAAGAACCTTGGCGGCCGTGGCGCACCGGGCATGTTCACCGTTCCCGGACTCTTGAAGATGCGCGTCGTGAAGAAGCCGGCCCGCAAAGCTCGCAAGGGTGTAAACCCGTTTACGGGTGAAGAGATGATGTTCAAAGCCAAGCCGGCAACGAAAGTTGTCAAAGTTTCGGCTCTGAAGGGTCTCAAAGACATGGTTTAATCGGAGTTCCCGATTTGCCAATGAGAAGCCGGGCTCTGCCCGGCTTTTTTTATTCGCCAATAAACTCCATTACCGCCTTTTTGAGCTCTGTCAGCCGGCCGTGAAAAAAATGCTCGCCTTGCGGCACGATCAGCAACTCCGGCCCGGGCTCCAGGCTATCGACCCATTCGACCGTTTCATCAACATCCACAAGTTCATCCTGGTCGCCCTGAATAATGAGCCAGGGACAATCCGGCTGCGATTCGAGACCCGCGGCAAACCGGCTGATTGCCGGCGCCACGCTGATGAGGCCATCCACGTGTGTCACAGCAGCTGCTTTCACGGCAATAGCTGCGCCAAACGAAAATCCTGCCAACCATAACGGGTACGATCCGTGCCGTGCACGCATCCATTCGATAGCGGCCAGAGCGTCGTCGAGCTCACCCACGCCATTGTCGTACTGCCCTTCGCTTTGCTCAGTACCACGGAAATTGAATCGCAATGCTTCAAATCCGGAACGGGCAAAAGCGCGCGCCAGCGTGTGTGCAACCTTGTTGTGCATGGTGCCGCCATGTTGCGGATGCGGGTGACATACAACCGCACAACCTTGCAAGGCACCCTCACCCGGGCGGTCGACAATAGCCTCCAGACGGCCTATCGGACCTTCGATAAACAGCTTTTCAGTGACAGGGTGTTTGGACATTTGTGACGACCAGGGTGGATAGACTCGTGATTATTGCTGTAAAATTATGACCTTATGTAACCTATGGTGGTGCCATGAGCGACAGCATGCAGCTCGAAGCACAGTATTGTGCCCATAATTACCATCCGCTGCCTGTCGTTCTGACACGCGGCGAAGGCGTTTTTGTCTGGGACGAGGACGGCAAGAAGTATCTCGACATGATGAGCGCGTACTCGGCGGTGAGCCACGGCCACGCCAATCCGCGGCTGGTCAAACTCGTCCAGGAGCAGGTTGCGACACTGAATATCGTGTCGCGCGCATTCTATTCGAATCGCCTGGGCCCGTTCCTTGCCCGCGCATGCGAACTGACCGGCCAGGACATGGCATTGCCGATGAACACGGGCGCCGAAGCCGTCGAGACGGCAATCAAGGCAGCGCGCAAGTGGGCATATACAGTAAAGGGCGTGGCAAAAGACCAGGCCGAGATCATTTCCTGTAATGGCAATTTCCACGGCCGCACGATGGCGGCGGTGGCCATGTCGGATGAACCGCAGTACCAGAGTGGTTTTGGTCCATTCCCTCCGGGTTTTCGCAATGTTGAGTACGGCAATGTTGACGCGCTTGCCGATGCCATCAACGAAAATACGGCTGCGTTCATTGTGGAGCCGATCCAGGGCGAAGGCGGCATCATCATTCCCCCCGATGGCTACCTGCAAGAGGTGGCGGAGCTGTGTCGCCGTAACAACGTGTTGCTCATTGTCGATGAAATACAGACCGGCCTTGGCCGCACCGGCAAAATGCTGGCCTGCGAGCACGACGGCATCAAGCCTGACGGACTGATCCTGGGCAAAGCCCTCGGTGGCGGCATCCTGCCCGTCTCCATGTTCCTCGCCCGACGCGAGGTCATGGAGGTCTTCACGCCCGGCGATCACGGCAGCACCTTTGGCGGCAACCCGCTAGGCGCCGCGATTGGACTCGAGGCACTGAACATCCTCGTCGAGGAAGACCTCGCGGGCAAGAGTGCCTCCATGGGTAGCTACATGCTCGAACAGCTCATGGAAATCGACAGCCCGCTGATTGTGGACGTGCGCGGTCGCGGCCTGTTCATTGGTCTCGAAGTGGATCCGAACCTCGTGAGCGCGCGGGCCATTTGCGAGGCACTTATGGTCCGCGGCCTGCTCAGCAAGGAAACGCATGAGACAGTGGTGCGACTCGCTCCGCCGCTGGTCATCAGCAAGGAAGAGATCGACTGGGCCGTACAACAGATTCGCGAAGTCATAGCAGAAACCGATAAAGTACGA
>Ga0316192_10004027_pt1 | contig 10668 bp, 8 predicted proteins | sample MerIslwburrow_MG_FD_204931 | JGI IMG/M metagenome (GOLD analysis project Ga0316192, IMG submission 204931) | Coastal sediment microbial communities from Maine, United States - Merrow Island worm burrow | ecosystem: Environmental > Aquatic > Marine > Coastal > Sediment | place: USA: Maine...
CTGGCAAGACAGCAGCAGATTACTCCGCGCTGGCCTCCAGAGGAGCTTCTTCGGCCGGCGCTTCGTCTTCCAGCAACTCCTTGATGGAGAGCTTGATACGACCGCGCTGGTCGACGTCCAGGACTTTGACCCGAATCTCCTGGCCTTCTTTCAGGTGGTCGGAAACATTCTCCACACGCTCATTGGCGATCTGGGAAATGTGTACCAGGCCATCCTTACCCGGGAGGATATTGATGAAGGCGCCGAAATCAACGATGCGAGCCACGGTGCCGTTGTAAACCGCACCAATTTCAGCCTCGGCAGTGATTTCCTCGATCATGGCCACAGCTGCATCGCGCGCAGCCATATCCTGGCCAAACACGCGCACAGTGCCGTCGTCATCAATATCGACAGTAGCGCCGGACTCCTCAGTGATGGAGCGGATCATTGCACCGCCCTTACCGATGATGTCGCGGATCTTGTCGGAATCGACTTTCAGGGTAACCATGCTGGGCGCATTTTCAGAAGTCACCGTGCGAGCAGTCGACAATACCTGGTTCATCTGCCCCAGGATATGCAGACGCGCTGTCTGGGCCTGTTCCAGAGCCACTTCCATGATCTGCTCGTTGATGCCCTCGATCTTGATGTCCATCTGCAGGGCGGTAACACCCTCGGCAGTACCGGCGACCTTGAAGTCCATGTCGCCAAGGTGATCTTCGTCACCCAGGATATCGGTGAGCACAGCAAACTGGTTGCCGTCCTTGACCAGGCCCATGGCAATACCTGCAACGGGTGCCTTCAGCGGCACACCGGCTGCCATCAGCGCCAGTGAGCCGGCGCACACAGAAGCCATGGAGCTGGAGCCATTGGACTCGGTGATTTCAGACACAACACGAATGGTGTAGGGAAAGTCGTCTGCAGAAGGCAGTACTGCGGCCAGGCCGCGACGGGCCAGACGGCCGTGTCCCACTTCGCGACGATTGGTAAAGCCTACCCTGCCAGCCTCACCCACAGAGTAGGGAGGGAAGTTGTAATGCAGCATGAACGGATCGCGACGCTCGCCTTCCAGCGCATCGATAATCTGTGCATCGCGGGTGGAGCCCAGGGTCACGGTGCCAATAGCCTGGGTTTCGCCGCGGGTAAACAAGGCAGAACCGTGCACCTTCGCCAGCAGGTCTACTTCACAGGCTATCGGGCGGACGGTGCGATTGTCACGACCGTCGATACGCGCTTCGCCAGCCAGGATGCGCTTGCGCACCAGGCTCTTCTCAACGCTCTTGAATATGTCCTTCACATCATCAGCAGTAGGCCCGCCCTCGACAGCCAGCGCTTCAACGCAGGCATTGCGGATAGCACCGACACGCTCGTAGCGCTCGGCCTTGTCAGTGATGCGGTAGGCATCGCCCAGCTCGGCCTTGGCCTGGGATTCGACAGCAGCCAGGAGCTCCTGGTCTACGTCGGCTGCCTGCCACTCCCAGCGAGGCTTGCCGGCTTCAGCGACCAGCTCGTTGATGGCCTGGATCGCCACCTGCATTTCCTGGTGAGCGAACAATACCGCACCCAGCATCTGGTCTTCGGTCAGTTCCTTCGCCTGGGACTCCACCATCAGTACCGCGTCCTTGGTGCCGGCGACAATCATGTCCAGCTTGCTATCGGCCAGTTCGGGGTATGTGGGGTTGAGCAGGTAACCGTGCTCCTCGGTAAAGCCGACGCGAGCGCCGCCGATAGGTCCGTTAAACGGGCAGCCCGAAATGGCCAGGGCAGCCGAGGTTCCGATCATCGCGGGAATATCCGGATCGATGTGCTTGTCGGCAGACATAACGGTACAGATAACCTGTACCTCATTCATAAAGCCTTTGGGGAACAGTGGACGGATAGGGCGATCAATCAGACGAGATGTCAGCGTTTCTTTCTCACTGGGACGCGCTTCGCGTTTGAAGAAACCGCCGGGGATTTTACCCACAGCATAGGTTTTCTCGGTGTAATGCACAGCCAGCGGGAAAAATTCACGGCCGGGACGTTGGGTTTTTTCTGCTACCACGGTACAAAGCACCGAGGTGTTTTCGACGGTCACCAGAACCGCGCCGGAAGCCTGCCGCGCAATACGGCCTGTTTCCAGAGTGACCGTCTGGCCACCGTACTGGAATGTTTTAGTTACTGGATTCACAATTTTTCTCCAATTCTTTATATGACGACCGGGGCCTTATTGCCCCGGTATCGGATACAGCTTATCGACGCAGGCCGAGTCGCTTGATCAGGCCGGTATAACGCGTGGCGTCCTTGCGACGGAGGTAATCCAGCAGCTTGCGGCGCTGGTTTACCATGCGGATCAGGCCGCGGCGGGAGTGGTGATCGTGCTTGTGCGACTGGAAGTGCCCCTGTAGCTGCTCAATATTCGCTGTAAGCAGCGCTACCTGTACCTCCGGAGAACCTGTGTCGCCCTCACCTACCTGGTACTCTTTTACAATCTCTGCCTTACGTTCAGCATTTAAAGCCATGTTACTTTCCTCTCATTGAATCTGCCCTGGGTAGTATTTCTACCCGTTAGTAAAAAGAGCCTGTCCGTGCAGATCTACAGACAGGTTCACGTCACCTTCTTACGTTCCGGTGACTATCAGTCGACGCGGCGCCACGCGCCCGTCGTCCAATATCTCTCCAATCCCCAGAAACTCACCGGTTTCCAGGGCGACGCGCACCATACCATCACAGGGCGCGTTTGGCACCAGTACCGGCTGGCCCTGACGGATATAAAAACCGCCTGACTGGCTCAGCTTTACCAGTGGCAGGCCCTCGACAGCTGCGTCAGCACTCAGCAGCAGCGCATCCATATCCGCAATGCGGTCGTTGGCATGCAGCGCCTCCAGGGTGGCCATGGTGACGCTATCTTCTATGCCGAAGGCCCCTGCCCTGGTACGCCGCAGGCGGCTTACATGCCCGCCGCAGGACAGCATGCTGCCCAGGTCTTCCGCAATCGAACGCACATACGTCCCCTTACTGCACTCGAGGTATATATCCACCTCAGCCTTCGCTCCACTGCGAAAGCCCCGCAACTCGAGTTGTTTTATGACAACCCGGCGGGCTTTGCGTTCAACTTCCTTCCCCTGCCGTGCCAGCTTGTACAGGGGCTGGCCCTGGTGCTTGAGGGCCGAATACATCGAGGGAATCTGTTCGATTTCCCCCCGGAATGTCTCCAGGGCCGCTGCCACATCCGCCTCAGTTACTGCCGAGGCATCAACGGCTGCCAGCACCTCGCCTTCGGCGTCACCGGTAGCGGTGGCAACACCCAGCACAAAAGTGCTCTCATAGGCCTTGTCCGCGTCCAGCAGGTACTGCGAAAACTTGGTGGCCTCGCCGAAACACAGGGGCAATACCCCCGTTGCCAGCGGATCCAGGCTACCGGTATGGCCCGCCTTGGCTGCACCGTAAAGCCGCTTGGCCATCTGCAGGGCGCGGTTAGAACTCACCCCGTGGGGCTTGTCCAACACCAGAATGCCATCGAGCGAGCGACCACGGCGACGCCTGGCCACCGGCTATTGATCCTCTCCGGGTTCCTCGTCATGTAAACCCAGGTGCCGGTCGGCATCGGCGGCGCGTCGGATCAGGTCTTCCAGATGGCGGCCCTGGCCCACGCTGCTGTCAAAATAAAACCGCAGCTGGGGCACACTGCGCATGCTGCTGTCCCGGGATAACTGGGAACGCAGGAAACCGGCCGCCTTGTTCAGCGCCTCGGTGGAATCGCTGGCGTCCTCACTGGTATCACTGCCAAGCACGGTAAAATACACCTTGGCGTGACCGAGATCCCGGCTCACGTTCACGCCGGTAATACTGACCATACCCACCCGGGGATCGCGCACCTCGTGCTGGATCAACGCCGCCAGCTCCCGCTGCAGATGATCCGCAACCCGCTGGGTACGACTGTATTCCTTTGCCATTTAGCGCCTTATCAGAGTCCGCCGCCTACAAAGAGCGGGCGATCTCCTTGACTTCAAACACTTCAATCTGGTCGCCGACCTTGACGTCGGTATAGTTCTTGACCCCGATGCCACACTCCACGCCGTTGCGCACCTCGTTGGCGTCATCCTTGAAGCGGCGCAGGGATTCCAGCTCGCCCTCGTAGATAACCACATTGTCACGCAGCACCCGGATGGGCTTGGAACGATAGACCGTACCCTCGATCACCATACACCCGGCAATCTGGCCGAACTTGGGTGAACTGAACACGTCGCGCACCTCGGCGATACCCACGATCTCCTCGCGCAGTTCCGGTGCCAACATACCTGTCAGGGCCGCTTTTACATCGTCAATCAGGTTGTAGATCACGTTGTAGTAGCGCAGGTCGACACCCTCGGCCTCAACCAACTTTCGAGCCGCATTGTCGGCGCGTACATTGAAACCAAAAATAACCGCGTTGGAAGTCATTGCCAGGTTAACGTCAGTCTCGGTGATACCGCCGACACCGCCAACCACAACATTTACCTGCACCTCCTCGTTGCCCAGATCCATAAGCGCGGCGTTGATCGCTTCCAGTGAACCGCGCACATCGGCTTTGAGAACAACATTCAGTGTCTTGCGCTCGCCCGCGGTCATGCTCTCAAACATATTGTCGAGCTTCGCCGCCTGCTGGCGTTGCAGCTTGGTGTCGCGGCTCTTGGTGTGGCGGGAATCGGCGATCTCGCGGGCGCGTTTCTCACTTTCCACCACTGCGAACTGGTCACCTGCGTCCGGCGTGCCGTTGAGACCCAGTATTTCCACTGGAATACTGGGGCCGGCTTGCTCGATGGGCTGGCCGTTCTCGTCGAGCATGGCGCGCACGCGACCAAACTGGAAACCGGCGAGCACAATATCGCCCTGTTGCAGTGTGCCGCTTTGAACCAGCAGCGAGGCAACAGGGCCGCGACCCTTGTCCAGGCGCGATTCGATAACAATGCCCTGGGCAGGTACGTCCCTGGCAGCGGTCAGTTCCAACACCTCAGCCTGCAGAAGCACTGCGTCCAGCAATTCGCTGATACCCTCGCCGGTATGCGCCGACACCGGTATGAACTGCGTGTCACCGCCCCAATCCTCAGGAATCACATCCTTGGCTGACAGCTCGTTCTTGACCCGTTCCGGGTCAGCACCTTCCTTGTCCATTTTGTTGATAGCCACAATCAGTGGTACACCCGCCGCCTTGGCGTGTTGCACCGCTTCCTCGGTCTGAGGCATCACGCCATCGTCGGCTGCGACTACCAGTATGACAATGTCAGTACTCTTGGCGCCGCGTGAACGCATGGCGGTGAAGGCTGCGTGACCGGGTGTGTCCAGGAAAGAAATCATGCCGTGGTCGGTTTCCACGTGGTAGGCGCCAATATGCTGGGTAATGCCGCCCGCCTCGCCCGATGCCACACGGCTTTTGCGAATATAATCCAGCAGCGAGGTCTTGCCGTGGTCCACGTGGCCCATCACTGTGACGACTGGCGCACGTGCTTCCTCGGTCCCTTCCTGCAGGGAGAGTGTTTCCTCCAGCTGATCTTCCAGCACATCGGCACTGACGAGCTTGGGGGTGTGACCCAGCTCTTCTACCACAAGTACCGCAGTGTCCTGGTCGATCATCTGATTGATATTGGCCATCACGCCAAGCTTCATCAGCTCCTTGATCACCTCACCAGCCTTCACTGACATCTGCTGGGCAAGTGAACCGACAGAAACCATGTCCGCCAGCTCGACTTCGTGCGCTTTTCTCTCAGTGGGCATTTCAAATCCGTGCTTGGAGTGCTCGGCGTGAGACGCCTTGATTTTCTTGCGGCCGCCGCGGCGCCGGGAAAGGCCGGATTCGGCTGCATCAAGATCCGAGAGGGACAGGTTATGCCCCCGCTTCTTGCCGCGTGCGGGCGGCGAGTTTCTATCAAGCTTGCCGCGTTGCTTGCGGCGCTGGTCACCATCCTGCGTTGTTGTGGGCGCCTCGTGCAGCCGCTTGGGCCGCTTGACGCTGTCCTTGGCCGCAACTTCCGTGGTAGCGCCTGGCTGCAGCTCGCGCTTGCGGCGCTCGTCCTCTTCCTTGCGCGCTGCAATTGCGGCCTGCCTCGAGGCTGCGTCTTCAGCTTCCTGCAGCTTGCGCCGCTCGGCCGCACGCTGGCGAAGAATCTCCGGGTCAACGTTTGACAGGTCTTCCTCGACAAACTCCGGCTCAGCCTGCGGGGCTGCCACAGGCGCCTCTGCTTCAGTCGTCGCCTCAACCACCGGCTGAGCCACTGCATCGGGTGTCGATGTGGCTTCTACCGTCGCCGTGTCCTGTGCCTGCAGAGCATCATCCTGCTCTTCCGCAACCGCCTCGGCGGCCAGCTGATTCGGATCGCGTTTGACATAGGTGCGCTTTTTGCGCACTTCCACATTAACCGTCTTGCGCCCCTGGGAACCGGAGGTACGCAATGTGCTAAGCGTCTTTCGCTTGAGAGTAATACGTTTCGGAGCGGCCTCCGACTCGCCGTGGCTGCGCTTCAAGAAGGCCAGCAGTGTCTGCTTGTCCTCATCAGACACAGCTTCTTCAGCGGCGCCATGGGGCAATCCGGCTTCTTTCATCTGCGTCAACAGACGATCAACAGACGCGCCTACCACCTCTGCGAGTTGCTGTACTGTCACCTGCGCCATTCAGTATTCTCCTTGCTGCCCTGTCTCTTTGCCTTCAAGCCTGCGTTGTCAGCGTACTATTCCGCTTTCAATTCAGCTTCGGCAAACCAGGGTGCTCTTGCGGTCATAATCAATTCGCCCGCACGCTCTTCAGTCATATCTGGAATATCCATGATGTCATCGACACCTTGCTCTGCCAGGTCTTCCATGGTGATGATCTCGCGACTGGCAAGAATATAGGCCAGGTGCTTGTCCATTCCATCCATAGTCAGCAGATCTTCCGCCGGCTCATGCGCACCCAGCTGCTCCTCTGAAGCAATCGCCTGGGTAAGCAGTGCATCCTTTGCACGAGCACGTAGTTCGGCGGCGATATCGGCATCAAAACCCTCGATCGCGGTCATCTCTTCAAGCGGCACGTAAGCCACTTCCTCCAGGGTGGTAAAGCCTTCTTCCACCAGGATTTCAGCGACTTCCTCGTCTATATCGAGCTGCTCCATAAACAGGTTGATAACCTCACCTGCCTCGGCCTCGTGTTTGTCAGCCGCCTCTTCAAGGCTCATCACGTTAATGGTCCAGCCCGTCAGATCACTGGCGAGTCGAACATTCTGGCCGGAGCGGCCGATAGCCTGTGCGAGATTATCTTCGGAGACCGCGACATCCATCGTGCCGCTGTCTTCATCCACAACAATGGATTCCACCTCTGCCGGCGACATCGCATTGATCACCAGCTGCGCAGGGTTGTCATCCCACAGCACGATATCCACACGCTCGTTGTCGAGCTCGTTGGATACCGCCTGAACCCGCGACCCGCGCATACCGACACAGGCGCCTACCGGGTCGATACGCTGGTCATTGGTTTTTACGGCGATCTTGGCACGGGAACCCGGATCACGTGCAGCAGCACGAATCTGGATAACTTCCTCGGCAATTTCCGGCACTTCAATCTTGAACAGTTCAATCAACATTTCCGGACATGAGCGGCTCAGGATTAACTGCGGGCCACGGGCCTCCTCGCTGATCTCCTTGAGTATGGCGCGCACACGGTCATTAACCCGGAAGGTTTCGCGACCCACCAACTGATCTCGCGGCAACAGCCCTTCGGCATTGTTTCCCAGATCCACGATAACGTTGTCGCGGGTAACCTTTTTGACGGTGCCGGATACCAGCTCGCCCACCTTGTCCATGTATTGCTCGACTACCTGGGCGCGCTCAGCGTCACGCACCCGCTGCACAATCACCTGCTTTGCAGTCTGGGCGGCGATGCGGCCAAAGCCCACGTTTTCAACCTGCTCCTCGTGAATATCTCCAGGCACCAGGGTGGGGCTCATCTCAATAGCCTCCTCGGTGGTGAGCTGGGTACCCAGCAGGGCCATTTCGTCGTCGGGCACCACAAGCCAGCGGCGAACACTCACGTAGTCGCCGGTTTCACGGTCGATGGTGACGTGAATATCCGCCTCCTCGTCGTACCGTTTCTTGGTAGCCGTTGCCAACGCGAGCTCTATCGCCTCGAAGATGATGTCCTCGGACACCCCCTTCTCATTGGATACGGCTTCAGCCACCAACAGAATTTCTTTTGTCATCTCAAGCCTCGCCTGTTCACTTGCCGCGTTATACGCGGGGTTCTATCCGCGCTTTATCTACAGCGCTGTGGGGCAATAAATACTCGTGGTCATCAACCCGGATCACCACGTCCTCACCCTCAATACCTGTCAAAACGCCCTTGAATTTGCGTCGCCCCTCAAACGGGGTGCGCAAACGCAATTCCAACACTTCACCAACATAGGCCGGATATTGGTCCAGCCTGAACAGAAGGCGATCCATTCCGGGGGAGGACACCTCCAGGGTAAACTCCCCTGTTATGGGGTCCTCCACGTCCAGCACGCTGCTCACCTGCTCGCTAACCCTGGCGCAATCCTCCACCGTGATACCGTTTTCGGCATCGATATAGACCCGCACTACACTGTGCTTACCCTGCGAGAGGTACTCTATGCCCCACAGTTCAAAGCCCAGGGCCTCAACGGTGGCGCGTAACATGTCGCTGATCTGCTGATCTTTTGTCGCCATGGGCGAACGTTTTCTCCAAGTACGAAAAAGCCCCTAAAAAGGGGCTTTTTCATATTCACACTGTCGGTCAATGGAGCTGACAATGATCAATTGGTAGCGGGGGCCGGATTTGAACCGACGACCTTCGGGTTATGAGCCCGACGAGCTACCAGGCTGCTCCACCCCGCATCAAAACTTCCTCGTCGTAAAGGCCCCTTGGCACTTTACATTGCACCGATCTCGTCGTTCCGGCCCAAATTCGAGGGTGTGCATTATAGGTACCACCCACTGCCGGGTCAACCGTATCCAGGGGGAAATGCCAGACTATTTTACCGCCGGTTTCGGGCAGCCTTACTGGCGTGCAGGGCCTTGATTTTCTAGCTTTTTTCTGAAACCTATTGCGACCATCCAAGGGGCCGGACCCGCACCTCACCGGGCGAAGAAGCACGGCCGGGTTGGCGCCTTTTTTGGATGGTCAACCAGCATTACCGGCATCTATCACCCCGCGCGCAAGCTGGTCCCGCTCGATGCTCTCAAAAAGTGCCTTGAAATTACCCTCGCCGAAGCCATCGTCTTGCTTGCGCTGAATAAACTCGAAAAACATAGGCCCCAGGGCAGTTTCAGAAAAAATCTGCAACAACAAGCGCGGCTGGCCGCCCTCGGTAGTACCGTCCAGCAGTATGCCCCGGCGCTGAAACTCATCCACCGGCTCGCCGTGACCGGGAAGACGCTCTTCCAGCATCTCGTAATAGGTGGCGGGCGGAGGAGTCATAAATTTCTGCCCCCGGGCTTTCAACCTGTCCCAGCACGCCAGCAGGTCATCGCAGGCGAAGGCGATATGCTGGATTCCCTCACCGTTGTAGGCCATCAGGAATTCCTCGATCTGGCCACCACCGGTGCTCTCCTCATTCAGCGGTATACGGATCTTTCCGTCGGGGGCAGTCATCGCCTTGGACAGCAGACCAGTGTATTCGCCCTTGATATCGAAGTAGCGTATCTCCCTGAAATTGAAAAGTTTTTCATAGTAATTCGCCCAGTACTGCATGCGTCCGCGATAGACGTTGTGGGTCAGGTGGTCCAGGGTGTGAAAGCCACAGCCTTCAGGTTTGCGGTCCACCCCTTCAAGCCAGGTAAAATCAATGTCATAGATGCTGACACCCTCTTCATAGCGATCAATAAGGTAAACCGTGGCGCCGCCAATACCCTTGATGGCCGGCAGGCGCAGCTCCATAGGGCCGGTTTCCACCTCAACCGGCTCGGCACCGCACTCCAGGGCCCGTGCATAGGCCGCCCGTGCATCCCTGACCCTGAAAGCCATCCCACAGGCGGAGGGCCCGTGTTCCCGGCCATAATAAAAGGCGTGACTGCCAGGTTCGTAATTGGTAATAAAGTTGATATCCCCCTGTCGCCACAGCGATACATTCTTGGAGCGGTGCACTGCAACCTTGGTAAAACCCATCACTTCAAATACCGGCTCCAGCACACCCTCTTGCGGCGCAGTAAACTCAACAAATTCGAAGCCATCAAGCCCCATAGGATTTTCAAATAAATCTGCCATAGCATGTCCTCTATCCAGCGGCGCCCGCGCGGCACCCTGTCTCATCGATAATATGCAGTGAGTATAGTCCCTGTGAATATAGTTTCAATAGAAACTATATTTATGAGCGGATTGGTGCCGCTCAACCGGCACCCGGACCTGTCCAGGCTCAGTCTCTGGCGTCCAGCCCGGCCTCCAGCCGATCGAGCAGACCAGACAGCAGTTGCCGCTCCTCTTCGGACAAGGGCGCCACCAGTGCCTGCTCCCAGCGCAGGGCCTGAGGGACCAGTTGCACATAAAGACGCCGGCCAGCCGTGCTCAGGCGCAGCAACGAGCCGCGACTATCTCCCGGGCACGGTCTGCGCTCAACCAGATCCTTGGTCGTCAGCGAAGCCACCGCGCGCGACACTCGCACCTTGTCCATATTGCTGTGTCGGGCGACCTGTTTCGCCTGCAATTCCCCAAATTCACCCAAAGTGGCAACAATGCGCCACTCCGCCACGTTG
>Ga0316192_10004028_pt1 | contig 10666 bp, 6 predicted proteins | sample MerIslwburrow_MG_FD_204931 | JGI IMG/M metagenome (GOLD analysis project Ga0316192, IMG submission 204931) | Coastal sediment microbial communities from Maine, United States - Merrow Island worm burrow | ecosystem: Environmental > Aquatic > Marine > Coastal > Sediment | place: USA: Maine...
TATAATGGTTTCTCTAACTTCTGGCGTTGTTACGGATATCGATTAGATTCACCAGAAATTCAAAGTTTAGGGTTGTAGCATTAGCAAGCCTTACACATAGTAGTTCACTGCATTAAGTATATTTTTCTTTTAAATAATTTTAGACAAATGTAAAATGAATCTAAACACTTAGTAATATTAGAGCAGCATTGATGTTCTTCATATATTACGAAGTATTTTTCTATGATTAAAAGCCAAAAAATAATTTTGGATAGATCTATTACAAATAAAAAAACCGCTACTGAAAAGTAGCGGTTTTAATAATTGTCATTAAAATATACTATAAAGTATTATTTATTAGAACAAACCTGGAAGTCCATAAAGCCTGCTTCACCTTCACCACCATTTACCTTATATACGGAAACGCCGTTAGGATCTATGATCTCAAAAGCAATTTCTCCCCACCAGTCTCCTGGGAAATACCATTGAACTGATTGAGTTCCTACTGGGATCTCAACAGTATCTTCCGCGGAATTAGGACCTTCAACACATGTAAAAGGACTTGCTTGGTATGGAGAACACATTCCTATTTCAGTAACTACACCGTCAATAGTGACTTGAATTCCACTACCACCGTTTCCATCATCAGTTTGCCATCCATCACCGTAAGTATCAACCATCTTAACAGTATAAACACCTGGTATCCAAGCACATGGTACCGGACGCAACATATCATAAATTATTTGAGTACCCGAAGTTGCTGTATTAGCACCTGAATCCATATTTATTACCAGTTTTACCACATCACCAATTGGCATATTTTCTGAAACTGTCGTAAAAGTTGTTGATGCCGTTACTTTACCAGCAGGAATAACTAAAGAGGTACTCCCCAACTCATACATATCCGCCGTTGCAGTTGATGACCCATCAACACTTAAATTAACAGAAATATCTTGATCTTGAGGTAAACCTAATAGCTTTACTAATACAAGAGCTTCTGCCTCAACAGGTTCACCAGCAGGTGAGATCCCTATTTCTAAAGCTAGTTCTCCCGCCTGAAACTGAAGGTAATATGTTGCATTAGGATCAACTTCATTAGATAGACTTGCTAAATTCGTCTCATCATATTCACACGATGAAGCCACTAAGCAAACCACCGCGATAAGTGTAAAATGTTTTAATATATTTTTCATTATTCTATAATTTTTATTGATTATTGATCCCACCAAACTTTATCTGTTAAAGAAGCAGATGGAACATTTTCAGTATTATAATCTAACTCACCTTGAGCATATGGAAACCGTGTTGGTATTGTATTCAAAACCGCACCGGCAGATATACTTAAAGCAGGCATTCCTGTTCTTCTCCAATCAGCATAAGCTTGATTCGTTGTAAAACTTTCAATATATTTTTGGTCCATAATGTCTTGCAACGTTACGGTACCTGCGCTATTAATATTGGCATCTAACCATGCTTGATTGGCATCACCTGTAACTCTCAAAACAGAGGCAGCGACAGCTGCTTGGTAAGCTTCTGTAGCTCCAGCCTGACCTAACATTAATAAGGCTTCTGCTTCAATAAATTTTAACTCTGAATAAGTCATTAATTTAGTCGAAGAATCAGTACTTGCAACGTATGGTCCTGGTTGTGATGCGTCTACATTTTCACTTCCTGCATCACTTCCTGAATAGCCACCATTAGCATCTAAAGTCGCATAAAATTCAAGTCTTGGGTCATCATTATCAATCAACATATTCATCAATACTCCACCCATTCTTATATCACCCCTATCTTCCATAAATTGAAAAATAGGATTTTCGTTAGCATCTTCAAATGGAACTAATAAATCATCAGCATTAGATGTGAATCCATTAGCAACGGCTGCTAAAGCATCAGTATATGCAGCATTACCATTAACACCCGAAAGTTGTAAGGCATGTCTTGCTTTTATTGAATACGCAGCTTTTATCCAGTTATCAACGTCACCACCATAACAAACATCACCGTTAAGGCTAAGAGCATTAACAGGATTGTTTAAATTAACGACGGCATCATCTAATAAACTAAAAATACTTCCGTAAATGGATTCCTGAGAATCGTAAACGGGTTTTAAAATATTTTCAGATCCTTGAAACGCTTCGCTATAAGGAATGTCTCCAAATAGATCAGTCGTAATTCCTAAAGTTGTTGCCATTAAAACTTGAGCAACCCCTTCAAAGTTAGGAGACTCTGCGCCCTCGGTTCTGGCTTTATTAAGAATAAGAGTACTATTCATCAACATTTCTGTATAAGTAGAACTCCATAAATTATTCACATCAGCAGGATTCAATTGATACCGTGCTTCAGTAAATGATTGACGGTCTGTACCATCAAATTGTTGCATCCATATATTATTGGTTCTAACACTGTTATTACCAGGTAAATTATACCCCATAGATTGTTGTATGGCTGGTAATAATAAACTCATGGGCACATCCGAAGGTGAATCTGGATCAATATTTAAATCCCGATCAATCCAACCATCACAAGATGCGAATACTAGTACCAGTGACAACACTACTACCAGGTTTTTAATATAAAATTTTTTGATATTTTTCATGATTTAATTTTTTCTATTTAAAAAGTCAATTTAAGACCCATAAGAACAGTTTTTGTACCTGGGTTGTTAAAATAATCCATACCCTGTGCATTCGTTGCACCTTGAAGGTTAGTCTCAGGATCAATACCTGTATATGGAGTATCTATCCACAAGTTTCTACCTGAAAAATAGATTTGACCTGCTTTTAAAACTTTTCCTTTACCAATTTCAGGCAATGTATAAGTTAGTGTAATATCTCTTAATCTTACCCAATCCGCAGGTTCCATTGCAGCCACTGACGGACCACCACCAAAATTACTACCTTGTCCTTCAAACCAATCTTCATCCAACACAACAGGTGTAACGTTTTCAACACCGCTTGAAACTCCATTTTCATCACCATCAACGCGGCCATAAACACCGTCCATTACTACTAAATTCTCAGCAGGGGTGAGATCAAAATCAATACTACCATCAGAGTTGTAATAAACTTCTCTGTTAGATGTACGACCATGAGTACCCATAAAGTTCATAGCAAATGCAGTACCATTATACAGTACTCCACCTGATTTAACATCAATTAAGAAAGATAAAGCTAAATTTTTGTACTTGATAGTATTCGTCATATTTGCTGTCCAATCCGGATTAAAGTTTCCAATCGGAACCAAACCTTGAGCATCATTTGCCATTGGATAACCATCTCTATAATTATCATTCGGATCATCATTAATAAGAACTCTTCCTTGTGCATCTCTATACCAATCTGCTCCATAAATACTTCTATATTCTTCACCAACAACAGCACGTACTTGAGGCACTGTAAATCCGCCTAGGAAAACATTATCAACACCGTCAGCCAAACCAGTTACAACATTTGTAAATTCAGTATAGTTAGCTACAAAATCCCATTGGAAATTTTCAGTCTTTATAGGAGTAGCATTAATACTAATTTCTACACCTTTAGATTCCATAGTCGCAGCATTTAAAAATACAGAAGTAAATCCTGAAGAAGCTGCAATAGGCACTGACATTAATAGATCAGAGTTGTCATTATTAAAATAAGTAAAATCTATACCCAATCTGTTTTTGAAGAATCTAAGATCCGCACCTACTTCCCATGATTCTTGAGATTCATGTTTTAGATCCGGGTTTCCTAAACCTGTTCCAACTTGGAATCCAGTTTCACCTTGGTATGGAAAATTAACTCCATTAGTCCAACCATCACCAGTTCCAGCTGCGAAGAAATAATTGTCAGTATTATAAGGACCGGCAATATTTGCTGTGCGTGCACCAGAAGCTCTAAGTTTACCAAAGGTTAAGACAGAATTACCTTTAAGACCTTGAATTTCTGTAAAAATAAATCCTAAACTAACAGAAGGATAGAAAGCTGATTCATTAGCTTCAGGCATGGTAGTTGACCAGTCATTTCTTCCGGTAACCCCTAGGTAAAGCATATTTTTGTAAGATAACTGAAGATCGGCAAAAACAGCCATCGTTTTCCATCGTGTTATCCCACTACTAGTAGTGTTACTACTTGTATTATTCAAGTTATAAAATTCAGGTATTTCTAAACCATCAGCGTCTCCAAACAAGTTCTTGCCATAATTTGAATAGAAGTTATTACCCAAGGTTAATTTAGCATTGAAATCATCTGTTATATCTTTTTGAAAATTCAATAGAAGGTCAGAATTCACAACACTACTGAAATTTTGATATTCTGCTAAGTATCCTGTTGGGGCACCTCTTGAACCAATTTTAAACTGGTCTCTATAACGTCTGTTATACCAGTCTATACCACCGTTGTAACTTATACTGAAAAAATCAGTGAATTTAATATTGAAATTAATGCTACCAGTAAACCTGTTTACGTCTTCATCAAATGCAATATTATTAGAAGTCCAGTATGGATTATCATATCCACCACCATTTCGGTAATTTCGTTGTGTTCCATCAGCGAACTCATAACCTGCACTGTTATCAAAAGTAGGAGGTGTTCTTAATAAGCCAAGCATAACACCTGACACATTCGATCCTTTTTGAATTTGAATGGCCCTGGAGTTTGTGTATGCCACATCAGCCCCAAAAGTAGCCTTATTTGATAATTTTGTTGAGGCATTTAATCGAACCGTGGTTCTTCCAAATTCATTATTAGGTACAATACCTTCTTGTTCTAAGTTAGAAATAGAGAAGAAATAGTTACCTTGATCACTACCGTTGCTTATACTAAACCGGTTGTTATTTGTTGCGCCATGCTGAAAGAAATCATATGCATCATAAGCTCTTGCAGGAGTACCGTTACCAGTACCTGTTGGAACAAGACGTCCATTAGGATCCCATCTGTAAGACGTATCTCCGTCATATTCTAAACTTGAAATCGCAGGCCCCCAAGAACGTTGAAAACCACCAATCCAATTGCCATTGTTTCCTTGTGCATATGTATTCTGCATATCAGGAACTTGAGAGATCATATCAATTCCAAATGAACTATGAATTTCAATTTTTCTCTGTGTTAAATTTTTTCCAGTTTTTGTAGTGATAATTACAGCACCATTGGCAGCACGTACACCGTAAAGAGCCGTTGCAGCTCCACCTTTCAATACTGAAAGCGATTCAATATCATCAGGATTGATGTCAATCGATCTACTAGAAGTACTTACACCACCTACGCCACCAGATCCACCACCAGAAATAATTGGCATACCATTAACTACAAATAAAGGTTGGTTATTTCCTGTAATGGAAGCAGAACCCCTAATTGTAATAAAAGTAGATGCTCCTGCTTCACCAGAAGAACTAACAATTTGAACTCCAGATGTTGCACCTGCTAATGAGTTGACAAGATCAGCATTTGGTTTTACGCTAATATCTTCGGCACTAACAGTTTGGACATTGTATCCCAGTTCTTTTTCTTTTCTGGAGATACCTATACTAGTTACAACAACTTCTTCTAAGACGTTGTCAGCCTGTAACACTATATTAATAGTATTAGGGATACCAACAGTTACTTCTTGTGAAGTCATTCCAACAAAACTAAAACGTAATATTTCACCCTGAGTCACTCGGATAGAATATTTACCATCAAAATCAGTTTCAGTACCAGTTGTAGTACCTCTAATTACTACACTAACCCCTGGTAAAGGACCAGATTCATCGGTAACTGTTCCAGTAATAGTCTTTTCTTGTGCAAATGTAAATTGCACTACAAACGCCAGTAATAGCGTTAAAATTCCACTAAACTTTGTTTTCATTGTATAATTATTTGAATTAATTAAAACCAAAAGTCTTAAAAATTTGTTAATAAACCTACTTTTTTTTAAATTTTTATGTTAAAATAGTTAATAAAAAGTTAAGACTTTAGCCCTGTTTTGTTTTAGATGTGGAAAACCATTTAGGGTTGCGTGCAAATTAAAAAAAGCTAATAACTTTTATATGGAACTTTGAATTATTGAGATCAAATTGTTGATCTGAAAGCTTGCCAATAGCATAACTGAGATTTAAAAGCCCGAGTTTAGTCCTAAAGGCATACCCCAACCCTAAACTATAAATTTGTGAAGATCTATTAATATTTCTATTATCAAAGTATCCTAAATCTGTAATTGAATATAAATAGGAAGAGTTATTCGTGCTAAATCTATATTCAACGGTAAAGAAACTATATGTAGAAGCTAAAATACTCTCTTCATTAAATCCTCTAATACTATTTACACCACCTATTCTAAATAGTTCATTGATTAAAAAGCTGTCAGACAAGAGGGTACTACTTTCGTTTTGTATAAAAAAATGGTTCCTAAGATTTAAACTCCATAAATAATGAGATTTTAAATAAATTCTTAATTGCTGATTAAAATTGCCATCAATTTTTCTTCCACCTGTTAGTAATTCAGTATTAATTTTTAATTTGATTGGGAATAAGGTATTTTGATTAGAAATTTGATAATTATAATTTACGCCGTAAAAAACAGTACTGAAATCTAAAATATCGCTACTACTACTATTTTCTAAAAGATTTGATGAAGATTCTGTTTGAAACGATAACCCAATAGCATGCCTTTCATTTAGTAAATATGGTATTGTAAATTTTGTTTTAGTATTTACAAATGTTGAATCTTGTTTATAAATATTAAGTGCTGCGTTAATGGAAAATCCAGTATTAAAAAAAAATGGAATTGAGGTGCTTAGCGTAAAATCCTGTCGTTCGTTACCGTTATTTTTCCAAAATAATGAAAAAGATTCACCGCTATTAAAGATGTTATTCAATGACAAATCTAAATAACCATTGAATGAAACTCCACTGCCTGTTTCTTTAGATGTAAAACCAATAAGCCCATCAAATTTATTAGAAACTTCCTTTTTTAAGAATAAATATACAATAGTAGAATCTTTTGTGAACAAAATTTCAGGAGGTTTTATTTCTGAAACAAAAGGTAATGTTTTTATCAAACCGGATGCTTTATCTAATTTAACCCGGTTGAATAAAGTATTATTTTTGAGTTGTAAAAAATGATCTAGATATGCCCTTGGAAAATTTTCATAACCATTAATTACTATCTTGTCAATTTTTCTAGCATCAGATTTTTTAATTTCTAAAGTAGCTTCGATAAAGGTTTTCTTTAAGATGATGTTTTTTAAAGAAACTTCTGTAAATGACTTTCCTTGATTTTCAAAAATTTCTACAATTGAATTCAAAGTTTCTGATAATTGATCAATTTGAATATTTATATAATTATCAGTAACTAAGGAAGTAATATTGAAAAGTTGTTCTTTTGAAATCTCTTTATCTTCGTAATATATTCGCACTACATTGCGAAGATTCCCTAAATTAAACGTGGCATCATAGATAGAATCATTTTTTGTAAGCGTGTCTAAAGTATAGTTTAAGAATCCCTTTTCCTCTAACTTATTTTTTATTGAATCTAATGATTCACGTAAAGAAAATTCCGTTTTGTGAATTGTTTGATATTTGATGGAATTTAAAAATACAGAATGAATACTATCTTTCCCTGAGATTTTTAATGTGAATTCTTGACCAAATGCTGGTCTAATATTCCATAAAAAAAATGCTATATATATATATGGTATAAATTTCTGCATCAAATTAATAAAACGAAGGTAATTTTTTTGAATTAAATTTTATGAAAAATTAAAATAAAAAGATGGAAGCTCAATTATTTTACACAAGAAAAATTTATTCATTCATTTATACTTTAATCCCTAGTAAATTGACCAAAAAACTAATTAATTAAACAACGTTCAGGATATTTATAAATTACTAATAAAATTTAATCAATGGCTATTTGTAATACCGGAAATTATTTATACATTTGCACACTCTTAAAAAAGAGGTTATACAAAAATATAATAATAATTAATTTTTATGCCAACTATACAGCAATTAGTACGCAAGGGAAGAACCCAAATAACTAAGAAGAATAAATCGGCTGCATTGATTTCTTGTCCACAAAGAAGAGGCGTATGTACACGTGTTTATACAACAACACCAAAAAAACCTAATTCAGCTATGCGTAAAGTAGCTAGGGTGAGGTTAACTAATGGTAATGAGGTAAACGCATATATACCTGGTGAAGGACATAATCTTCAAGAGCACTCGATAGTATTAGTTAGAGGAGGAAGAGTAAAAGATTTGCCTGGAGTTAAGTATCACATTGTTCGTGGTGCATTAGATACTGCAGGAGTTGAAGGGAGAACTCAACGCCGTTCAAAATACGGTGCTAAACGCCCTAAAAAGTAATTTTAACACTTTAATGTAAAGAGTAATGAGAAAAAGAAGCGCTAAAAAAAGATACCTTTTACCGGATCCTAAATTTAACGATCAGTTAGTTACACGTTTTGTAAATAACTTGATGCATGATGGTAAAAAATCTACAGCTTTTAAAGTATTCTATGATGCACTTGATATTGTAGAAGAAAGAAAACAAGATGAGGAAAAAACTTCACTAGAAATATGGAAAGATGCTTTATCTAATGTTATGCCCCATGTAGAAGTGCGTAGCAGAAGAGTTGGAGGAGCAACATTTCAAATTCCGATGCAAATCAGGCCTGATAGAAAAGTGTCTATGGCAATTAAATGGATGATCTTATTTGCAAGAAAACGTAATGAAAAATCTATGGCTCAAAGATTAGCAGGAGAAGTTATTGCTGCTGCTAAAGAAGAAGGGGCTGCTGTTAAAAAAAGAGTAGATATCCACAAAATGGCTGAAGCTAATAAAGCATTCTCTCACTTTAGATTTTAATATTAGGAATGGCTAGAGATTTAAGATATACAAGAAATATAGGTATTGCTGCGCATATTGATGCTGGCAAAACTACGACGACCGAGCGTGTTCTTTATTATACGGGCGTAAGTCATAAAATTGGTGAAGTTCATGATGGCGCTGCCACAATGGACTGGATGGAGCAAGAGCAGGAGCGTGGTATAACCATTACTTCTGCAGCAACAACATGTACATGGCAATTTCCAACAGAAAATGGCAAACCTGCGGCTGACGCTAAAGGATATCACTTTAATATTATTGACACTCCTGGTCACGTTGATTTTACAGTAGAGGTAAATAGATCGTTAAGAGTTCTTGACGGATTGGTATTTTTGTTTTCTGCTGTTGACGGCGTTGAACCACAATCAGAAACTAACTGGAGATTGGCTGACAATTACAAAGTTCCTAGAATGGGATTTGTAAATAAAATGGATCGTCAAGGGTCTGATTTTTTGAATGTTTGTAAGCAAGTGAAAGAAATGTTAGGATCAAATGCAGTTCCTATTGTTCTTCCTATTGGTGATGAAGAAAATTTTAGAGGAGTTGTTGATTTAGTTAAGAATAGAGCTGTAATATGGCATGAAGAATCACTGGGTGCAACTTTTGATATTGTGGAGATTCCAGAGGAATTGAAGGAAGATGCCCGAAAGTATAGAGCGATGTTGATTGAAGAAGTGGCTGGGTATGATGATAATTTGTTAGAGAAATTCATGGAAGATGAAGATTCAATAACAGAAGATGAGGTACATGCTGCTTTGAGAGCTGCTGTGATGGATATGTCTATTATTCCAATGATTTGCGGATCTGCTTTTAAAAATAAAGGAGTTCAATTTTTGTTAGATGCGGTGTGTAGATATTTACCATCTCCAATGGATAAGGAAGCTATTGTCGGAATTAACCCTGACACCGGAGCAGAAATTGCCCGTAAGCCTGATGTAAAAGAGCCTTTTGCGGCCTTAGCATTTAAAATTGCTACTGATCCTTTTGTAGGACGTTTAGCATTTTTCAGAACGTATTCAGGAAGACTGGATGCAGGTTCATATGTATTGAATAACCGTTCAGGTAAAAAAGAACGTATTTCACGTATTTACCAAATGCATTCTAATAAACAAAATGCTATTGATTTTATAGAAGCTGGCGATATTGGAGCGGCTGTAGGATTTAAAGATATAAAAACGGGTGATACTTTATCGGATTTAAAACATCCGATTGTGTTGGAAAGCATGGATTTTCCTGCACCTGTTATTGGTATTGCAGTTGAGCCAAAAACAAAAGCAGATGTAGATAAATTAGGGATGGCTTTGGCTAAATTAGCAGAGGAAGATCCGACTTTTACGGTTAAAACTGATGAAGCTTCAGGTCAAACTATAATTTCTGGAATGGGTGAACTTCACTTGGATATTATTGTTGATCGTTTAAGGCGTGAATTTAAAGTTGAAGTAAACCAAGGTCAACCACAAGTTGAATATAAAGAGGCTATTACTAAAGTTGCAGATCATAGAGAAGTTTATAAAAAACAATCTGGAGGTCGAGGTAAGTTTGCTGATATTGTATTTACAATGGAACCCGCAGAAGAAGGTAAAGCCGGTCTTGAATTTGTAAACCTTATTAAAGGTGGAAATGTTCCAAAAGAATACATACCATCTATTGAAAAAGGATTTAAAATGGCTATGGTAAATGGTCCTTTGGCTGGGTTTGAGATGGATAGTATGAAAATTACTTTAAAGGATGGTTCTTTCCATGCCGTGGATTCTGATTCACTATCATTTGAATTGGCTGCCAAATTAGGATATAAAACTGCAGCAAAAGCTGCTAAGGCCGTACTAATGGAACCGAT
>Ga0316192_10004031_pt1 | contig 10662 bp, 7 predicted proteins | sample MerIslwburrow_MG_FD_204931 | JGI IMG/M metagenome (GOLD analysis project Ga0316192, IMG submission 204931) | Coastal sediment microbial communities from Maine, United States - Merrow Island worm burrow | ecosystem: Environmental > Aquatic > Marine > Coastal > Sediment | place: USA: Maine...
TCTACGTGGCGGCGTCGATCCCCGGCCTCGTCATGATGGTGGAACCGATCATCCAGAAGGCAGAGGACGAGGGACGGGACTCTCTCGCATCACCGGGAATCTCGGCGGAGGACCGGCGGCGGCTGGAGGAGAAACACACGGAGGGTCTGCTGGGCCAGCTCACCGAGACGAGCTCGATCTGGAAGACGAATCCGAAGTGGGTTCGAGAGCTCAAGCCCGCCTGACACGCTAACCGGCACTTGCACCAGAGGCCCGGCGGGTCGATCCGCGTTTCAGCGCATATGCGATCTGCTCGTCTCGAAGCCTGGAGGTGCAAAGCCCGCGTGTCAGGACGCACTGCCACCGGACTGTTGATCTGTGTCACGAGCCTCGTGGTCCTGCCGCCGTGTCTCACGGCCCAGGACGTGGAGGCACAGACCACGCCCGCCGAGCAGGAGGCCGAGCCCGCCGATACGGCGTTCAAATCGGGCTACGGTGATGTGGTCAGAATGGGCGGCGCAACGTCCGTGGCCTCCGATCTCAGGACTGACGACGAGAAGAAGCACCCGGTGCTGGACTGGGACGCACCCACCAGATGGCTCGGCAGCTTCTACGATTTGAAGCGGGCGTTGAACGACCACCTGGGCCTCGCGGTCGGCGTGGATTACAACCTCCTCAACCAGTACTCCAGTTTCAGCACCACGGAGACGCACGCCTTGAGCGGCATCTTCCGCGTGTTCGGGACGTGGCGGGTGTTCGGCAAGTGGTGGGAAAACTCCGGCAACCTGGTGTACCGCATCGAGAACCGTCACCTCATTTCGGGAGTGACGCCCCGCGATCTCGGACATGACGGGGGCTCCTCCCTCAGCACGGCCACCTTCAAGGACTTCAACTGGGGGGTGACGAGCGTCTACTGGAAGCAGATGTTCTCGGGCGGCAAGTATGGATTCGCCGTGGGGAAGATGGACCCGGGCGATTTCTCGGACGTCTACCCGCTGCTCACGGCCTACAAGCACTTCATGAACGAGGGCCTGTTCAACAACCCCTCGGTGTCACTTCCCAACCAGGGATTCGGACTCGTCGGGGGTGCGTCGATCACCAGGAACTGGTATGTCTCGGCGGGCTGGCACGACGCCAACGGCGAGCCCACTGAAATCGGGCTGAACAGCTTTTTCAACGTGGGCGAGTATTACAAGTGGATCGAGACGGGCTGGAGGGTCTCGGGCTCGGACCTGATGGAGGGTAAGAGCATTCACGTCAACGTGTGGCACCAGGACGCGCGGAGGGACGCGGACACGGACGAGACGTGGGGTGTGACCCTGTCGGCCAGTCCCGTATTCCAATCCAGGCTCCAGTGGAGCCCTTTCCTGCGGATCGGCTATTCGTGGCAGGACGGAGGGCAGCGCGTCCGGTTCATCGCGGCCGGCGGCGCAGGTATCGTGCTTCGCAAATCGGATTTCGCGGGATTCGCCGTGAGCTGGAGCGGTCCGCCGGACTCCAGTCTGCGGAATCAGTTCACCACAGAGGCATACTATCGGCTCCAGCTGACACACAACGTCCAGGTGACACCGGGCTTCCAGTTCACGATCCATCCGTCCCGTACCACGGAGACAGATACCCTGTGGGTGGTCTCCGTTCTGCGCGTGCGGTTCTCGCTGTGAGCTCAACGCTCGCGCGGTATGCGTCTCTGCTGCCGCTGGTCGGGTTCTGCAGCGCGACCGTAGCCGGCACCGCGCTGGCCCAGGACGTGGAGCCTCGAGCCCTTTCGCCCGCACCCGTCGGAACCAACGCTGTTGGCGCTGCGCTCTCCGGCTCCTTCGGCAACGTGCTTCTCGACAAGACGCTTCCGGTTGAGGACCTGGACGGGACCATCTTTAGCCTGGTCCCGTCGTATACCCGCTACTTTGGTACGTTTGGCCTGACGACCCGACTCACGGCCGTCGTGCCATTCGTGACCGGAAGCTGGGACGCGGTCGTCAAGACGGAGCCCATCACTCCAGTCGATACGACGATCCATCGGACGGGGGTGGGCGATGCCGTGCTGAACGCCACCGTTTTCCTCGTCGGGGCCCCGGCCATGACCCGGCAGGAGTTTCGGGACTACCGGGCCAAGACCGTTTTCGGATTCAATCTCCGTCTCAAGGTACCGATCGGGCAGTACGATCCGTCGAAGCTCGTCAACCTCGGATCGAATCGCTGGCAGGTGGCTCCAGCCCTTGCCCTGTCGCACTGGATCGGGAACCTGTCGCTTGAGGCCTACGCCATCGCGTGGCTGTTCTCGGACAACGACGCTTTGCTGGGCGACAACGTTCTCTCGCAAGCTCCGCTGTACGCGTTCCAGTTCAACGTGGGATACAACTTCAAGCGCAACCTGTGGCTATCGGCAGGCGTTCGGCAGACGGACGGCGGGAGGACCACGCTGAACGGTGTCCAGCGAGACGACCCGACCGAGAACACTCGTATAGGGATCGTGCTCGGGCTTCCGATCGCGACCGGACACACGTTGAAACTCGTGGGAACGACCGGAATCCGGAGCACAGCGGGGACCGACTTCGACACCGTGGTCGTCCAGTGGGTCTACATCTGGTAGGCCCCGTCCGGCGCCGCGCCCTGGTCTCCTTGTTCCTTCACCTGCCCCTACTCTTAGGCGGCTCCATCCAGCCGTCCGTATCCACCGGCGGCGGCAGACGTCCGTAGACGTAGTCTTCGGCGATCAGCGCCAGGCGGCGCGAGATGGCGGATCTCCGGATCGCGAACCGGACGGCGGCGTGCATCGGGTTGTCGGGGTGAGAGTACGGGCACACCGAGACGCAGCGAGCGCAGTCCGTTCCGATCTTGCACCAGTGGGTGAAGCAGGCTTCTGAGTCGATTCTCCAGCGTAGCGCACCATCGATCTCGGCACGCTCACCGGTCGCGATTGCATTGCTGGGACAGGCGTCCGCGCACTTGAGGCAAATCGAGCAGAAGTCGATCACCGAGTCTTCGGGCACGCGCTGATCGACCTCCAGCGGCAGGTCCGTGGTGACGACGGCGATCCGCACACGTGGGCCGAGCATGGGGGTCATCAGCAGCCCCATGCGCCCGAGCTCTCCGAGCCCCGCGTCCCGGGCCACCAGCGGGCAGATGACGCGGTAGTTGCCGTCGATGTGGGCGCGCGCCGGGTAGCCCAGGCTGCGGATGAACAGGGCCATCTGCACCGCGATCGCCCCCGACTCCAGGTACTGCTGGGCCGACTCCATCACGGTCGGCCCGCGCGGGGCCCGATCGATCATCTCCTTCGCCATCTCGACCGTGATCGCGATCGCCCGGGCGTGGTCCAGCTCGACCGGCTGCCCGTACTGCTCGCCGCGCCCGATGACGGTGTACTTGTGGTAGTCACGCAACTCCGTGATCCCGACCGACACGGCACCCAGTTTCAGCGCCCATCCTTTGAGAAACCGCGTCATCACCTCCGCGTCCACCGGCTCCTGTTCGGCGGCCACCTTCCCGTCGACCAGTGAGCGCAATTCCTCGACCGTCCGGAAACTGGCGTCCGCGGCCGCGAAGCTGAGCGGCTCGTACAGGGTCGTACCCCTCCGGAGCAGGCCGGCCTCGGCGCGGAACTTCTCATCCGGCCCGAAGTTCTCCGGATTGGCCTCGTAGTATTCGGTGAATCGCTTCGAGCCGGGAACGAGGCGGACGCGAGAGAACATCACGTCCCGCTCGTCGAACCGTGTCGTCGGCGTGTCCCGCTCCGCGCGGTGCCTGGCGCCGGTTGGAACGAGAACGACCGCAGCCGCAGCGAGCGTCAAAGCCAGGATGACCGTGCCCGTGGTGGCTCCGGCCGATCCCGGCAGCAGCACGACGGCCAGGTAGGGCAAGGGCAACAACAGGGTGAGAAGCAGAAGCCTCCCCGCGGCCCGTGGTTCCCCTTCCCGCCAGGAAACGAAGGAGGAGAACCCGAGCCACACGAACAGGGCCGCGCCGGACCCGTAGAGCAATGCGTCGAGGATCGGCGTCATCGGTCCGGGGGCCGCACTAGAACGCCTTGCTGGCCAGGGCCCGCAGGAGCTGCGTGAGCGACACCTGGGTGAGCGCCAGTGCGCTGAACGGCACGAATAGGATCACGGCCAACAAGGCGAGAGCACGCAGGCCGAGCGGGAATACCTTCATGCCCCGCACGGTGTCGTAGTCGGCATTGAAGTCGGCCATCGCGGATGGGTCCGCCGTGTCCAGAAGCTTTTCATCTCCCGGAGACTGCCAGCGCGCATCGAAATCGACCGTGAGCTGGTGGGCCAGTCGACCGTACTCGACCATTCCCCGGTTCTTGGCCCGGATCAGGCCGGGAGTGAATACGATGAGAGGAGCGGCGAGCGCAATGACCGCGATCGCCGTGAAGAAGATGATCTCGGGACGTGCCTCCGTCAGCAACACGCCGCCATACAGGAGCTCGTCGGCGATCGCCCCGGAAAGGGCCGCGTTTACCGCCAGTCCCACCAGTACGAACGAGGTGTGCGCCCGTACCACGGGAGCGATCCCACCGACCATGTCCGGGTGTGCGGGCTGGAGTTCCAGGTCCATACCTCCCAGGCGCCGCATGAACAGACACCAGACCAGGTATCGCCAGGCCCACAGTACGAGGAAGAACCCGACCAGGGGCCTGCTGATCAGTGTGAAATACCAGCCGGCGGGACTCAGGGCGATGTCGTCGGTCGGGACCAGCATCCAGTTGGTCAGGCCGGATCGTGGCTCGGCCTTCACCAGGAGGAGCAGCAGCAATGGCACGAGGAGCGCCAGGCCGAGAATCACCAGCTCGATGGTGGTCGAGCTCGCCCGGCGGCCGATATCGGCGCGAGCGTCGGCGTACTCGGGCCTGTCGGCCTCAGCGATCATCGACGAGGCGTCCAGGTACGACATCGCCACGCCCAACTGCACTCCCACTGCACTCGCCGCGACGACCAGCACTGGCACGACGATGAACAGACGTACGAGCGTGTTCGCGTCGTGCAGGAAGGGAATGTCGACGGCAGTTCCCCATGCCGTGCCGCTCAGCACGGACAGGAGCAACGGAGGAATCGAGATGATCCCCACGACGAGGAGCGTTACCCGCAGACTCCTGTGGCCCGGGTCCGACGCGAAACCGAGCCTGGTCAGCACACGTGAAATCCAACGGCTCGAGCCGAAGATACTCTGCCCCACTGTCGTTTCAGCCATTTCTGTTCCTCTCGAGACCTGGTTCACAAACCGTCAAAAGGTCCACCCGAACGACGTCGTGAAGCTGAAGTCGTTGTTGTTCGCGTCGGCGGCCGACGGCCGGCTGTCGAAGGCATCGTTAACACTGAGGTTGACGTAGAAGTTCTTGAACACCTCGCGTTTCGCGCTCAGCTTGAAATTGATCCGCCAGCGGCCCCAGTCGTTGAGGATCGGTATCACGCTGAGTTGACTCGAGATATTGGTGTCGAGTGTTCCCCATGTGAAGTACTCGAAGTCCCCGGCGAATACGAAGGGGATCGAATTGTCGGGAGATTCCCCGGTGAATTGCTCGCGGGCGTAGGCGGGGCCGGCCCATACCGCGAGATCCAGTTTGTTCGACTGCTTGATGAACCGCCCCACGCCTCCTGCGACGGTGGCACGAAAGTCCAGGCTGAGCTGCGAGTTCTGTTCTCCGGCCACTGCGACCTGCCAGAACCACCGATCTTTGAGCTGCCTCAAGTGTGAGAGCGTCGCGTTGAACCGCCGGATGTCATCGGTGCTGTCCTGGCGGCTGTACGTGGCCGAGTATTCCAGCTTCGTGTATGCATAGCCCGAACTGAACTTGTTGAGTCTGAGACCGTTCTGCGACGCGTCCGGCTCGCCTTGGTGGGCGTAGTGGACTTCCCCGCTCAGGTTGAAATCGGCCTTCGAGTTCTGCTGTGTGAAATCGATCCCGAGATCCAGGTTCCCGTCCAGCGCATCCCAGAAGCTCGGCTTGATCCGTTCCAGGGCGACCACCGCTTGCGTGGGCACGGTAATCGCCAGACTGTCAGTTCTGATCACCACGGAATCCTGCGTACCCGCGCTCAATGAACCGAAGTAGATACTCCCGTCATTTAGCTCGATTTCGAAAGTCTTCTGCGTAGTGACATTCACGATCCGAGGCCATTTAACATACACGGTGCTCATCGCGTCCGTCTTGAATTCGAGCTGGCCTCGCTTGAGGCTCTTCATCTCGCCCACCATCAGGTCGCCGTTGCGGACCAGGACCGAATCTGTCTTCTGGGCCAGTGCGGACGAGGGGATCGTGACCAGGAGTAGAGTCGCCGCGATGAGAGCGGATCGAATTCTCATAGCGACAGCCGCAGGCGCAGCACGGAGACCACCCACAGCGCGTCCGTCTCCAGGGTATTCGACGGATTGATCGTGAATTGCACCGCGGGGGTGACCTGCACGTTCTGAGTCAACTGTAGACGGTAGAACGCCTCGGTGGTGACCTGGTTGCGCAGGCTGGAGTCCGGCGGGCCACTCCAGCTCGTGGCCAGCCCGACCAGGTCGGAGCCCCTGACGTTGGCGCCCGCCCCGGCAGCCACGATGAACCGGACCCGCTGCCCGCCGTCTTCCTGCGAATAGCCGACCCGCAAGAACGGGCTCCAGCTGATCGCGTGATCGAATCTCGGGTTGACCGAGAACGTCACCCCCCAAGTCTCATCCGTCTCCGCTTCCCGGCGCGCGTCCTGGTGCCACACGTTTACGTGGATGCTCCGGCCCTCCATCACGTTGCTGCCGGGGGCTCTCCAGCCCGCCTCGATCCAGGTGTAGTACTCGCCGACATCGAAGAAGCTGTCGAGGCCGATCTCGTCGGGCTCCCCGTTCGCGTCGTGCAGACCGGCAGAAAGGTAAATGTTATCCGTAATCGACGCGGCGCCCGTCAAGCCGAAACCCTGGTTGGGCAGCGACACCGAGGGATTGTTGAAGAACCCCTCGTTCATGAAGGCCTTATAGGCGGTGAGCATCAGGAACACATCCGAGAAATCGCCAGGATCCATCTTTCCTACCGCGATTCCGTGTTTCCCCCCGGAGAACATCTGTTTCCAGTACAGGCTGGTCACACCCCAGCCGAATTCCTTGAACGTGGCCGTGCTCAGCGATGATCCTCCGTCGTGGCCGAGGTCCCGTGGCAAGACCCCTGAGATCCGGTGCCGGTTCTCGATCCGGTATATGAGGTTTCCACTGTTCTTCAGCCACATGCCGAACAGCCTCCAGGTACCGAAGATTCGGAAGATGCCGCTCATCGCGTGCGTGTCTGTCGTACTGTAGGTAGAGTATTGGTTGAGCAGGTTGTAGTCGACGCCGACCGCCAGGTCCAGGTTGTCGTTCAGCTTTCGCTTCAGCGCGTAGAATCCGTCCAGCTTCTGGCGGGCCAGGTTCCAATCCAGGACGGGGTTCTTCCTGGTGTCGTCGTCCTTGAGGTCGGCGCCGACTGACGTCGCGCCTCCCATGGTGGACACGTCGCCGTACCCGGACTTGAACGCGGCCGTGTCGCCGGGAGATGATCGTGCCGCCGGGACCGTGTCTTCCGGGGGCGCCACCCCCGCGCCGCTCGAATCAACGGCTTCGGCCGCGTCCATTTGCCCGGCCACCTCCGCCAGCAGGGAATCGAGCGGACTCATTTCGGGCTCGGAGGGCTCGCTGACCGCCGGTGAAGCCGGCGAAGCCAATACCCACCAGGTTGAACAGCTTGTCCCACGTGTACCAGCGTTGCTCGGCCGTTCCCCAGATCGTGCGCCGACCGACGAAGGAATGCGGCTCCCAGCTTCTGAGCACGTTCTGGAAGCCGAGGTCGAACTCGGTTCCCGGCGCGGTGTTGTCGAGGTATCCACCCTGGATCTGGACCCCCAGCGCCAGCCGCTCGGCCATCTTGGTGCCGAACGCGATGTTGCCGATGACTCGAGCGGAATCCAGACCCGAAGAATCGAACATGCCGGTGGCCTGCAGCGAGGCTCAGATCCAGGAGGACCGCCATTTCCTCGCCGCGACTCCGCCGACACCCGGTGCGATTCCGGTGCGCTCGTATCCGAACAGCTCCGGCGCGATGCCGAGTCTGATGGACGCCTCCGAGCTGAGGTCGATCGATTCCTGCCCGAAGCCGTTGAAGCGCGTCATCGGCGCGTAGCGGGCTGCCCGATAGCTGACGACTCCGCCGACCGTACCGAACACGCTGTCGCCGACCGCGGGAATCGAATCCACCTGCCGGACATACGTCTGCGAGCGGACTCCGGCGGCCACCGCTACTCTCAGGTAGGAGCTGTTGGACACCTTCGGTGCCCAACCGTAGGCCACGTTGTTGAGAAAAGCCGTGTTCTGGAAGGTGACCGAGTCCAGCACCCCTCCGTCTTCGGCAATGAACCGGAAGATCCGCTGGTCAGCCGCCGAGCCCGCATACGAGATCGCCCGCCTGGACTCCATGTATCGGAATGGCCTTCCGATCGACCAGTTGCCGTTCTTGCCATCCGACATTCCGGAATAGTTGCCGACGATGTCCACGTTGGTGCCGAACACGCGGCCGAAGTTGGCCGACAGGTTCCAGCCCTGCCGGTCTACCTGCTTCTGATATGCCGCGTAGGCCTGGTTTCCCGTTCCGAGCAGGCTCACGTCGTTGATGCCGACCGTATACGTCACGGTTCCGTCGGACGCCGCCGCGAGGGAAAACCTGGGTTTCAGAGACCAGGCGTCCTGCGTCTCGACCACGAGCCCGAGTTGATCTCCGATCCGGGCCGTATCGACCTCGACCGAGCGAAAGATCTGTCGTTCGAGAAGGTACCTCTGGGTATCGACGGCGTCCGTCGAGTCATAAGGCTCCCCGATCTGGACCCGAATGTCCTGCTCGATGACCCATGGCCGGGTGATGATGTGGAGCTTGTTCATCAGGCGAAACACGCCGTTCGTTTCTTCCTCTTCGGTGAACACGTTCGACCGCCGGATCACGATCGTGTCGATTACCGGGGCGCTGGCGGCGCCAGTCACGAGCGTGTCCGGGTTTGCCTGGACGGAGTCGACCTGGGCGTGCAGATCCGGCAGCAGGGGACCCACGAGGTTCGCGAGCCCTGCCAGGAAGGCGATCAGCGCGGACCGCCGGAGAAGGTCTTGCCGGTTGTTCATGTATTCAATCTGTACGTTGATCTCCGCGAACAACATACGTTCTTCCCGACCACCCTGCCGACCCATCGCTGTTTGCTCCGGCCACTTGCAGCACATGACCTGGCCGGTGAGTGCGCTGAAAGGGTCTCGACCCTCGAGGCGCTGTGCGAGGCTCTGGAGTGTCAGCCGGGGGAGATCCTGGAATACGTGCCCGACGACCCGATCGATGCCGCCGGCTGAAGCAGCCGGAGCGTCGGTCGGAGCTGGCTCAGGTGAGCTCGTTCTTCGCCCGGTCTACGAAATCGCCGGCTCGAAGGCCCCGATCGCGAACTGCGTGATCATTTCTCGTCTTTCTGGTCAGCCAGGTACCTCGCGGGAATGGCCGGATCGAGCGAGTCGCGAACCGCCCGCACGGACGGCGTCATGATCTCGATGCCCGCCTCGTTGAACACGTCCTGTATGTTCTGTCGAAGATCAGTAAGCGTCTGCGGCTTCAGCTTCGGATCGTCCGCAAATGCCGCGAGCGTGTAGGTGACCGCGAAATCGTCCAGGCTCGACTGCTGCACGAAAGGCACCGGGGTATCCTTGATGTTGTCCGTCGCGTGCGCTGCCTGGACGAGCAGCCGGTACACGTCGCGCCATTCCGTATCATACCCGATCCCGACCGGCACCCGCAGCCTGAGCCCGCCGAAGGCCGCCGCGTCCGAGTAATTCGTGATCTCCTCCCTGAGCACCTTCATGTTGAAGAGCGACACCTGCTCGTTGTCCAGGGTCCGGATCTTGGTGACGACCATTCCGATTTCGAGCACGTCGCCCACCCGACCGCCGATCTTCACTCTGTCACCGACTCTGAATGAGCGCGTGTAAGTGAGGACCAGGCCGGCGATGATGCTTGCCATGGTGTTGCTCCCGCCGATCGTAAACAGCGCCCCGAGGAACACCGTGAAGCCCTGGAACACGGCGCTGTTCGAGCCGGGGAGGTACGGGTACATGATCAGGATCGTGGCAAGTGCGACCATGATGCTGAGCAAGCGGTACGTCTGATTCGCCCACTCCGGATCGAAATTCCCCAGCGTTATCTCACCCTGCTGGACGGCCGTCATCAACCCCCGCAGTCCGTGGAGAACCCACCGGGCGATTACCAGGATCAGAACCAGGACTACGAAGCTCGGGATGTAGTCCAGAACCGCTTGACCCAGGCTCTTCAGCGGGTCGAATACGAGGGGCATGACCTCGTGGGCGATCGGGCGCGTGACGGGAATCGCGCCCAGGAACAGGGGAAGGAACACGGCAAGCACCAGCAGAACGACGGTGACCCGGACCAGTCGCAATCCCAGCAACACGAAGTCCGGGAACACGTCTCCGTCCAGGAAGATGTTGTCCTGTACGTGGAACCCGTCCCAGGTCTTGCCCCACTCCACGGTTCGGGCCACCAGGGCTGTGTAGCCCCGCTGAATTCCGTACAGAACTACCCACAGCATGGCCAGGGCCAGCAACGCCACCAGGATCCCGGCCAGGATTGACGGCGAGTCCGATCCTGCCCTGGTCAATCGGCTGGAGATCTCCGGCCTGTATTCGAACCAGGCCAGG
>Ga0316192_10004032_pt1 | contig 10662 bp, 7 predicted proteins | sample MerIslwburrow_MG_FD_204931 | JGI IMG/M metagenome (GOLD analysis project Ga0316192, IMG submission 204931) | Coastal sediment microbial communities from Maine, United States - Merrow Island worm burrow | ecosystem: Environmental > Aquatic > Marine > Coastal > Sediment | place: USA: Maine...
CATGAATCTGGGCTTTGACAACAACAGGAAATTGGCCCAGGTCTTTGGCAATTTTCCTTGCCTCATCCGGGTTGAAGGCTACACTCCCTTCCGGGATGGGAATTTTATACTTTTTGAACAAATTTTTTGCCTGGTATTCATGGATCTTCATTAAACCAATTCTCCCTTTACAATTGACTATTGATAATTGAAAATTTAATTATTTCATCCGATCACACACAACACATCGTCCTTTGCCACGGAATCTCCGCTGGAGAAATTAATGGCCTTAACGGCGCCGCCCGCAGGGGATGAAAGGGCATTTTCCATCTTCATGGCTTCCAGAATAACCACAGTCTCACCTTTACTTACTGCATCCCCCACCTGTTTGACATATTTAACGATCATACCGGGCATCGGCGCTTTCAAGGGTGTTCCTTCAACTCCGGCAGCAGCCGGTGCAGGTGCTTCCGGCTTGGGCGGCGCCGGTGCCGGTTCAGCAGGCGCTGAAGGTTTGGGCGCTGCAGGTGCTGCGGGTTTGGGCGCTGCTGGCGCGGCAACAGGCGCGGCAGGTGCCGGCGCTGAAACCGGTACTCCGGCCGGCAATTGTTGCACGTAGCTGATAATCGGCGACCCACCGGGTTCTTCCACACCAACTTCAAAATATTCGTCATCCACAAACACATCAAATGTTCGAAGGGCATCGGTTTTTGGCGGCCCTTTCTTTTCCACTTTTCGGACCAGCTTACCCAGTTTAGCAAGTTTCACCAGCTCCTCTTCGTCTTTAATCTCTTCCAGGGTTCGAGGCTTGACTTCCACTGGCGGATCTTCCTTGCCGTATTTCCATTTCAAAAACCGCTTGCCGGTAACAGGATAAATGGCGTACGTGACCACATCGTCAATGTCTTCGGCCAGCCCTTCGGTATCGATTTTAGCCTGTTCAAGCTCCGGCTCCAAAACTTCGGCCGGCCTGCAGGTGATCGGTTCTTCTCCCCTTGGATATCCTGCAAGTGCTTTCTTTTGAATATCCGGATCGATTGGAATGGCGGTTTTGCCGTATAAACCGTAACACAGATCTTTGACCTGACCGGTGATCATCTTGTAACGTTCCTTATCATCATCAAAGAGCACATTGTTGACCGTCTGGATCCCCACGATCTGACTGGTGGGCGTTACCAGCGGAATCTGACCCAGTTCTTTTCTGACTCTGGGAAGCTCTTTATAAACCTCATCGATCTTATGCAACGCATCCATCTCCCTTAACTGGTTGACAAGGTTGGACAGCATCCCGCCCGGTGTCTGGTGCAACAGCACATTGATATCGACAATCGACACCTTGGAATCGTCCAAAAGATGCTTGTATTTGGGCATGACTTTCTTTTCGAATATTTCATTGATCTCCGCCAGTTGCTTAATATCGAATCCGGTGTCTCGGTTGGTCCCTAAAAGTGTCATCACCAGCGGTTCTAAGGCGGCATGCGACGTCCGATAGGCATACGGTGACATGCAGGTATCAATGATATCCACACCAGCCTCGATGGCCTTCAAATGGCTCATGGGAGACATTCCGGACGTGAAATGACTGTGCAGATGAATGGGAGGCTTCACTGTCGCCTTTAAGGCCTTGATAATCTCGTAAGCATCATAAGGCGCAATCAGACCCGCCATGTCCTTGAGACAGATGCTGTCGGCACCCATGGCCTCCAGATCCTTGGCTTTGTTGACATAGTAGTCTATATTGTAAACATCTCCACCCAGCCGCGGCTCGGTCATGGTATAGCAGATACAGCCCTGAAAATGTTTTCCGCACTTCTTGATAACACGAACAACCGTTTCAAAGTTTCGGTAGTCGTTTAAGGCATCGAATGTCCGGAAAATATCCAGGCCGTTTTCTGATGTTCGCTCCACAAAAGCCTCAGCAAGATCATCGGCATAATTCCTGTAACCAACAAGGTTTTGTGCTCTTAACAGCATGGAAAACGGCGTCTTGGTCATGTACCGTTTTAACGTCCGGAGCCTTTCCCAGGGATCCTCGTTCAAAAAACGGTGCATGGTGTCAAAGGTGGCGCCACCCCATGTTTCCACGGCCCAGAACCCGACCTCGTCCATCCTTTCGGCAACCGGAATCATATCTTCGGTTCTCCCCCGGGTAGCGAACAGAGACTGGTGGCCGTCCCGCAGGCTGAGATCTTGTATCTTAACGGGATTTTCAGCCGCCGGCCTGTCCTTGCTGTAATCCATGGTCGTTAATTTCACCTGGTTGTGATCGCTCATCTTAGGTTCTCCCCTTTTTAATGTAATATTTATGATTGACAATTGATGATTGCAATCTTCAATTATCTGAAAGTTCTCATTTGCATCAAATTACGCATCTGCATCTGGGCCTGTCTCCCGCTTGCCCCCCACAGTTTCACCGGTGCTGCAGCAAAAGGTGCCGGCGACGGTGTCACTGCAGGTGTGGCCATGGACTGAATGCAGATCGCTTCTTCTTCCGTTGTGATGTAGTTCATCACTCCAGCCATTGCAGCTGCTACTTTCTTATTGTTTTCCATTGTTTCACCATTTACAACGGTTATAGGTTATGGGTTTTCAGAATGTCCTATTACCTCTTACCTATCACCTATTACCTATTACATAGGTATATTCCCATGTTTTTTCGGTGGGAGGGTTTCCCGTTTACTGCACATAACCTCCAACGCGTCGATCAGACGCGGCCGGGTTTCGCTCGGAACAATGACGGCATCCACAAAACCCCGGCTTGCGGCACAATATGGATTTGAAAAGAGTTCCTCATATTCACTGATTAGTTCCTTGCGTTTGGCCTCAGGATCATCCGCCCCCTTGATCGCCCTGCGATGAATGACATTGCATGCCCCTGCAGCCCCCATGACCGCTATTTCCGAGCTGGGCCAGGCAAACGCCATGTCGGCACCCAGATCTTTTGAACACATGGCAAGATAAGATCCCCCGTAGTCCTTGCGCGTAACCAGAAGAATTTTGGGCACAGTTGCTTCTGAGTAGCACCAGAGAAGTTTTGCTCCATGTCGGATGATACCGCCCCATTCCTGCTCGCTACCGGGAAGATACCCCGGTACATCCGCAATGGTCAGCATCGGGATGTTGAATGCATCACAAAATCGGATAAAGCGGGTGGCTTTGTCCGAGGCATTGATATCCAGGCATCCGGCAAGAACCTGGGGCTGGTTGGCGATAATTCCGATACTTCTCCCGTTCAGTCTGGCAAAACAGATGACGATGTTTTGGGCAAAGTATTCGTGAGGCTCAAAAATCTCACCATTATCGACGATTAAACGGATAATTTCTTTCATGTCATAAGATTGGTTGGGATTGTCCGGAATAATGGTGTCGAGCGCCGGATCCATACGTCGCGGATCATCTCCGGTATTAACCATGGGCGGATCTTCCATGTTGTTTGAAGGCAGATAAGATAGAAGTTTTTTGATCTGGTTGATGGCATCTTCATCGTTTTCACATGCAAAATGCGCGACACCGCTCTTTTCATTATGGGCCATGGCACCGCCGAGTTCTTCAAAGGTAATCTGTTCCCCGGTAACGGATTTGATGACATCCGGTCCGGTAATAAACATATAGCTGGTGTTCTTGACCATAAAAATCCAGTCTGTCATTGCGGGTGAATAGACAGCCCCGCCGGCCGTGGGACCCATAATTGTCGAAATCTGGGGAATGACACCCGAACTCATGGAATTGCGATAAAAAATCTGACCGTATCCGGAAAGGGAATCCACTCCTTCCTGGATCCTGGCCCCACCGGAATCGTTCATGCCCACAAACGGAACTCCGGCTTTAAGCGCCATGTCCATGATCTTGCAAATTTTCTTTGAATGCATTTCACCCAAACTACCGGCCCTAGCCGTAAAATCCTGAGCAAAGGCAAATACATGCCTCCCTTCCACAAGACCATGGCCGGTGATGACACCGTCAGACGGAATATCAAGCTTTTCCATGCCGAAATTTACACACCGATGACTGACGAACATGTCGATTTCCCGAAACGTACCTGGATCAAAAAAGATATCCAACCGTTCGCGGGCGGTCAATTTTCCCTTTTCTTTCTGTTTGGCAACCCCTTTATCACCGCCCATCTTAAGAATCTTGGCTTCTCGCTCTTTAAGATCCTTGATTTTATCTTCGATAATACCCATTACAAAATTCCTTTCATCAATTCATATTGACCTTTTATTTTTTTGGATTCAGATTTTAAATCCGATATCAGATCAATAGCATACTTCACTCAAAAATAAACAGAAATACATCTTGTGCCTTTTAACGGCAAAGTGTTACTCGTCATGAACACCCAAGATGCATTTTAGATTCGCTCTAATCATAAGTATACACCTCGTAGTCTGTCTTTTCACCCAGCAAATGATCGATTTTTTCCTGTGTTCCCCTTCTTCCGTCGCTCATCACCCATGCTCTCCAATTTTCCATGGACTGCCAGGTACTGACCACCAGACTTTCACCCGGACGATCGATTCGTTTAAATGTTTCTCCGGAAATATAACCGGGTTGCTGCATGGCCAAATTTCTAAGTCTTTGAAGTAGCGGCTTTAAAGCTTCAGCCTTGTTTAGCGGTACGATTCGTTTAATGATTATCTTTACTGCCATTTCGCAATCCTCCTTTCATTGGATACAGGCCCCGTTCAATTAAATGTGGCCCTCATCACTCTTGACGGGTCTTGGCTTTAACTTACCCTAACGTTCGACGTTTTTATTTACGCAACTTTGGCACCTTAATTGTGAATTTTGTGCTTTTTGTGGCAAAACTTTTTTCTTCTCGCCACAAAGTCACCAAGACACTAAGAACGAATAACAAAATAAAATCCTTTGTGCCTGCCCGCCATCGGCTTCGCCTTAGGCGAGGCGGGCGGGTCTTTGTGCCTTGGTGGCAAATATTTTTGTTTCCCCGACAAATCGGGATTTCCGCTTCGCTTCAACCGGCTTGTCCGGGTTAGGGTTTATCGTCCAAAAGATCCAGCAATCGACTTGCGGCGACGGTGGATGCAATGGTACCGTTTTCAACCTCCTTCATTGTTCCGGGAAGAATTTTTTTAACTTCAGGGTTTTGATAAAAGCGGTCTTTTAGACCTTCTTTAACAAGGGACCACATCCAGTCAACGGCCTGTTTTTCCCGGTTTGCCTTAAGTTCTCCGGTCTGCGTAAATATTCCGTGATGTTTTAAAACATTTTCCCAGATCACATCAATATCGATCATTTCCAAAGCACTGCAGGTCAGAACCGGCGGTGCCCAATTGGGCGATGAAGGCGCCAAAAAGTGGAGTGCCGTTTCATATTGCTTTCTGGCAAATTCCGCCCTCTCAACATTGTCACCATCGGCTTTGTTGACGGCAACCGCATCGGCAAGCTCGAGAATGCCCTTCTTGATGCCCTGCAATTCGTCTCCGGCACCGGCAATCATCAGCACCAAAAAGAAATCGACCATAGATGCCACTGCTGTCTCGGACTGTCCCACACCCACGGTCTCAACGATGATAACATCAAAACCGGCGGCTTCACATAAAATCATGGTCTCCCGGGTTTTACGGGCGACACCGCCCAACTTGCCTCCGGAAGGAGAGGGACGAATAAACGCTCTTTCCTCTACTGCCAGCTTTTCCATGCGGGTCTTATCTGCCAGTACGCTGCCGCCGCTTCTTTTGCTGCTGGGATCAACAGCAAGGACTGCCACTCGATGCCCCTTTTTTACAAGCATTGTGCCAAGGCTTTCGATAAATGTACTTTTACCCACTCCCGGCACCCCTGTTATGCCAAGTCGTATCGCCTTTCCTGCATAAGGAAGCAATGGATCGATAATCGTTTGTGCCAGCCGTTGGTGGGCGGGCAGAGAACTTTCAATCACCGTAATGGTCTTGGCGATCAGGCGACGGTCATCGTTCAGAACACCTTGTACATAAAATTGAGGATCTTCGGATATCATTAGTGTTACTCAAGAACATTCAGAACCTTATTGGCCGAATCGGCGACCACGGTTCCCGGACCGAATACCCCTTTGGCTCCGGCTTGATACAGAAAGTCATAATCTGCCGGAGGAATGACGCCGCCGACCACCACCTTGATCTCTTCACCCCCCTTTTCTTTGAGAACATTGATAAGCTGTGGCACCAAAGCCTTGTGTCCCGCAGCCAGGCTCGAAACGCCGACCACATGTACATCGTTCTCCACAGCCATCTGGGCGGCCTCCTCCGGAGTCTGAAACATGGGGCCGATGTCCACATCAAACCCGAGGTCTGCAAATGCAGTGGCAATGACCTTGATCCCCCGGTCATGACCGTCCTGCCCCATCTTTGTCACCAGTATCCGCGGTCTTCGACCGTTCTTTTCCTGAAATTCATCGGTCCTTTTTCTAACGGCTGCAAATATTTCACTGTCCGCATATTCTTCGGCATATGCACCGGATATGCACTGGGTTGTAGCCACAAACCGGTTGAATACCTTTTCCATGGCGTCTGAAATTTCTCCAACCGTGGCCCGCGCCCTTACAGCCGGAATACAGGCTTCCAAAAGATTCCCCCCGGATTCAGCAGCATGGGTGATCGCCTCCAGAGCCCTTCGAACCTCATTAGCATCCCTTTTCGTCTTTATCTCTTTTAATTTTGCAACCTGTTCGTCGCGGACCGCCGCTGAAACTTCAAGAATATTTTCCAGCGGTTCTTCCTCGATCTGGTATTTATTCACGCCCACAATTACATCTTTCCCTTGATCGATGCGGGCCTGTTTTCTGGCCGCTGCTTCTTCGATGCGCATTTTCGGCATGCCGGTTTCAATGGCTTTGGCCATTCCACCGATCTCTTCAACCTCTTGGATGATCTCTCTGGCTGCCTTGATAATTCCGTCGGTCAAAGCCTCGACATAATAAGATCCTCCAAGCGGATCAATGGCATGGCAGATCTGAGACTCTTCCTGAATAATGATCTGGGTATTCCTGGCAATTCTGGCGGAAAAATCAGTGGGAAGGCCCACAGCCTCGTCAAAGGAATTGGTATGCAGAGACTGGGTTCCACCCAGAGCTGCCGCCAGAGCCTCGAGAGTGGTTCGAATGATGTTGTTATACGGGTCTTGGGCAGTCAGGCTCCAACCCGATGTCTGAACATGAGTTCGCAACATGGAAGATTTCGGATTTTTAGGATTGAATTGGCCCATCAGTTCGTGCCACAAAAAACGGGCTGCCCTTAACATGGCGATTTCCATAAAAAAGTTCATCCCAACACCGAAGAAAAACGAGAGCCTCGGCGCAAATGCGTCGATATCCAGTCCCGCTGCGAGGGCTGCTTTCACATACTCGAGACCGTCCGCCAGTGTAAACGCGGTTTGAAGAACAGAGTCGGCACCGGCTTCCATCATGTGATAGCCGCTGATACTGACGGTGTTGTATTTGGGCATGTTTTTGGAGCAGTATCCGATGATGTCTGATACAATCCGCATGGAAGGTTCCGGCGGATAGATATAGGTGTTTCGGGTCAGGTATTCTTTTAGAATGTCGTTCTGTATGGTTCCTCCCAGTTGTTCATGCTTTACGCCCTGTTCTTCCGCGGCAACGATGTAACCGGCCATAACCGGCAAAACCGCGCCGTTCATGGTCATGGAAACCGTTATCTTGTCCAAGGGTATCTGATCAAAAAGGATCTTCATATCCTCAACAGAATCCACAGCCACACCGGCCTTGCCGATATCACCGACAACCCTGGAATGATCCGAATCATACCCCCTGTGGGTTGCGAGATCAAAAGCCACTGAAAGCCCGGTTTGCCCGGCGGCAACGTTCCTCCTGTAAAATTCATTGGACTCTTTGGCTGTGGCAAAACCCGCATACTGGCGAACGGTCCAGGGCCTCCCGGCATACATGGTGGCCATGGGACCCCGCACATACGGTGCAAAACCCGGAAGAGTATTCACATGTTCCATTTTTTCAAGGTCTTCCGCCGTATAGAGAGGCTTGACCAGAATCCCTTCAGGGGTTTTCCAGTCCAAATTCTCAAGGGGTTTTCCTCTGAGCTGCTTGGTGGCAAGTTCTGTCCATTTTTTCAAATCAGGATGTTCTGCCATGGCATCCTCCTTTTAATGACTTAATTATTCATAACTTGGTGCTCTGACTCGTATATTCGATGACACATATTTATCAGGGCAACAGTCCCTCACATGCTGAAGTCAAAAAGTTTGAAGTTTAAAGTGCCTAAAGTGAGCTAAAGTGAGCTAAAGTTGAGGAACGCACTTTCAGCGCGATCAATTATAATTAAAATTGATAAAAAATCCTTCAAACCCATTACTCCATTACTCCAATTTGGGCGAAGCCCCTAAAGGGGCCGGTTATCTCTCACACAGTTCGACCAGAACACCGTTGGTCGCTTTGGGGTGCAAAAAAGCGATTTTTGCACCACCCGCTCCTTTGCGCGGCTTTTCATCAATAAGGCGTATCCCTTTTTCCTTCAATTCTGCCAGCGCTTCCTCAATATTCTCAACGCGAAAAGCAACATGGTGTACGCCTGCCCCTTTTTTCTCTAAAAATTTTGCAACCGGGCCGTCGGGAGCGGTGGATTCCAAAAGTTCCACTTCACTTTCTCCAACCGGGAAAAAGGCGGTTGTCACTTTTTGCTCTTCCACGGTTTCGGTCCCTTCAAAATGAAGCCCCAGGGCATCTGTCCACAAGCTCTTTCCATCTTCGATACTGTTTACTGCAATTCCAAGATGGTCAATCTTTAATATTTTCATGAAAATCCTCCCTTCAATTTTTAAATTTTTTCATCACCCGCTTAAATCCCGGCATAGCATTTTTTATTGTAAGATCATCCACGCAAAACGCGATTCTGAAATGACCCGGGCCTCCAAAGCCGCTTCCGGGCACGGTAAGAATCAGCTCTTTTTGTAATTCTTTCACAAATTTCACATCATCGGGAATAGGTGTTTTCGGAAAAAGATAAAAAGCGCCCGGCGGTTCGACAAAATCATAGCCGCAATCTGCAAGGCCTTTACACAAAATGTCTTTCTTCCGGGCATAGGCGGAAATATCAACACTTGATCCTTGAAGAGAGGCAACGATTCGCTGCATCAGGCCTGGAGCATTAACAAACCCTAAGATTCTATTGGCCAGTGCCATCCCCTCCATCAGTTCTTTGTTAAATAAAGCTTGGGGATGAACTGCCAGATAACCGATTCGTTGGCCGGGAATGGAAATATCTTTGGAATATGAAGTCGCAATGATGCTCTCGTTATATCTTTTGAATATACTAGGAACGGTATGCCCATCATAGACAATTTTGCGGTACGGTTCATCCGATATAAGATAGAGCGTCCGGTTCAGCCTTTTTCCTTTCTCTTTTAACAGTGTTCCGAGTGCATCGAGGCTATCTTTTGAATAGACCTGGCCTGTGGGGTTATTGGGTGAGTTGATCAGGACAGCTTTTGTCTTTTCGGTAATGGCCGCACGAATTGCGTCGATGTCCAGAGAAAAATCGGATGTTGTCGATACGGTTTTTAGAATCCCGCCATGATTATCTGCATAAAACTGATACTCGACAAAATAAGGCGCCGGCGTAATGACTTCGTCGCCCGGATCGAGAATTGCTTTTAGGATAACATTCAATGCCCCGGCAGCGCCACATGTCATGATCACATCGTTTTCCGAAACCTGAATCTGCTGCTCTCTGGACAGATACTCAGCTACGGACTTTCGGACATGGGGATACCCGACATTGGGCATATATCCATGATCAGTTCCGGCCAAGGATATAACGGTATCTTTGAGCACCTCCCTGAATTTTCCAGGAGGCTCCAGATTTGGATTGCCGAGGCTGAAATCAAATACATTATCAGCACCGTGCTCAGCCTTGAGCCGTGCACCTTCTTCAAACATTTTACGGATCCATGAAGATTCGGATATTTTGGTTTTTATATGCTTTGCAATGGCCATGTTAAAATCATAAATGGTTATTTCAGAAAATCCGTAATCGCTTGATATCGTAGAACATAAATTTACAGTATTTTTATGCCGCCCCTATGGAATAATGGAGAGAGTAAAGCGAACCAAAAAATGTAGTATATAAATATTAAAATATGGGTTGCAAGCTATTTTTGAAAAATTCCTTTTTGAATTCCCCAAATTTTCCTTTACATATGGCCGTCCGCAGTTGTCGCACCAAATTCATGTAGTAATGAACATTATGGATGGTATTTAGACGGTAAGCAAGCAGTTCTTTTGACAGATAAAGGTGGCGAAGGTAAGCTCTTGAATAATTCCGGCAGGTATAACAGGTGCATTCTGATTCTATGGGATCAATATCATTTTTAAATCGCGCATTGGATATATTTATAGTGCCGGTTTTTGTAAACATTTGGCCGTTTCTTGCATTCCTTGTGGGAAGAACACAGTCGAACATGTCAGCGCCAAGGGCCACAAGCTCCACAATATCCTCAGGTGTCCCCACACCCATGATATATTTTGGTTTTGTATCCGGTAGAATCGGCAGGGTAAAATCAGCCATTTCAAGCAGAAGGTCTTTGGGTTCCCCAACACTGAGTCCGCCGATGGCATATCCATCAAAATCGATGTTCAACAAATCATGGGCTGACATTTCTCTAAGGTCCGTGAACATACCGCCCTGAACAATACCAAACAGGGCGTTTTTCTCA
>Ga0316192_10004037_pt1 | contig 10656 bp, 13 predicted proteins | sample MerIslwburrow_MG_FD_204931 | JGI IMG/M metagenome (GOLD analysis project Ga0316192, IMG submission 204931) | Coastal sediment microbial communities from Maine, United States - Merrow Island worm burrow | ecosystem: Environmental > Aquatic > Marine > Coastal > Sediment | place: USA: Maine...
CATAGGTGTGGTGGTTGCTGATGTCCGAGCCGAACTCGGCCCGCAGACGACGCTCGGCAATGGCCATGCCAACGGCGTTGGCCAGACCTTGGCCCAGCGGGCCGGTCGTCACCTCGACACCCCGCGTGTGGCCGGCCTCAGGGTGTCCCGGTGTCAACGATCCCCATTGCCGAAACTGCTCCAGGTCGGACCGTCCCAGGCCCTGGTCGGTGAGATGGAGCATGGAGTAGAGCAGGATCGATGCGTGACCAATGGACAGCACGAAACGATCCCGATCAGGCCAATCGGGATCGGCGGCGTCGTAGCGCAGGACCCTGGTGAACAGCACATGGGCCAGCGGTGCCATGGCCATTGCCGTGCCCTGGTGACCGGATCTGGCCTGATGAGGACCGTCCATGGCCAATGCCCGTACAACATCAATGGCCTGTTGTTCGAGGTCGAGCGCTGTCTTGATGGTGGGATTCACGGAGATGCTCCAGCTTCGCGTACTGCAACCAGAACGGAAGTGGCTCCGGTAACGACGTGCCACGCTACCAAGGGTTCAACTGCCACAACCCGTTTCGCCTGATCGATGGGTGTCGTCGACGCTCAGTGGGGGAGCGGTCAGTGAAAGGCCAGCACGGTGGCAGTGAAGCCGTGCAGAGCGTTACGGGCGCCGATGGGCCCGATCTCACCGAGGCAGAACATGCCACCCACCGCTGGACCCACCTTGTCCTGGACTTTTGAGGCGTCGTGACTCGGGGTCTGGAACAGGTGTGATCCCCGGCCGTTGCACGTGAAGACCAGGGCGGAACGGGCGGCCATCGGCATCAGGAGACGGTCCAGCTCCTCGCTCGCTGAGTGTTCATCGCGTATCTGGAACTGCAGAACCTGGCCGACCTCGACCCGGTCGCCGACGGCGATGGCCCCCGATTCCTTGTCGGCGCCGAGTAGTACCCTGATCAGGAAATCACCCTGATCGAACTGCTGTTGCTGGTCGTTCACCACCAAGCCGACGTGCAACCCCTGAGCGGCACTCATCCGGTCCTCGGCGGAGAGCGTCTTGACCGTTTCGTCAACCCGCTGCATGGCCGGTTGACCACCCAGGCTCTGGATCAGCTGACCATTGGCCTCGGTAATGACCCACGGCGCACCAACCGGGCGACACCCCTGGCTGACGATGGGGCTGGCCGCTCCGGGAGGCAGAAGAAACCCGACAGCTCCATCAGCGTGGACCTGATCGTCGAGAACCAGCCGGTTGCGCTCCTCACCTCCTGGCGCCGAGGCCAACCCACCGACCAGGACGACATCGGGGTGCTGCTCATTGACCTGCTCGACGAGATCGTCGACGGGGAACGTGTAGGGGTCGGCCACTATCACCAGGTTGCTGCCGGGGGCCAAGGTCTCGGGCAATCCCATCAGCAGCGGAGGTGAACCTCCGAGAGACTCAAGTCGGAACGGAACGGCCTCAACACCGGTCGCCGCCCACAGGGCCAGGCCGTCCCCATTCTCAACTTCGTACGCCCCACCAATGACCCCCACGGCGGTGGCGCCAATCAGCACACCAGGTCGCAGCACGGTTTCAAGGGTCTCGACGATGTCGTCAATGGCCTCGATCGCTGAGCCGGCGACGAAGACGACCGCCACCGAAGGCGGTGAGGCAAGTTGTTCGGTCACCTGGAGTACGACCTCGGCCACGGCCTCGGCCGGTTCGGGGTGGCGTGACAGCCCGGAGGCGTAGTGCGTCTCGCTCTTGGGTTCGTTGACTGCTGTCATCGGACCGGGGGCAACAGGGTGTAGGGAACCAGGTGCACCGGGCCGTCATCGAGTCGACAACGGGCCACGATCGTCTGGTGGGCGTCGAAGGTGAGTTCGGGCCGGATCAGCTGGTAGCTGAACTTTCCTGCCTCGATGGTTACCGGCTGCACGTTACGCGCCAGCGGCTCGGCATCGCCATCGCCATCGCCATCGCCATCGTCAGAGGTGTCGGTGGAGAAGACGACCTCAAGGGCCGCCACCTCCTTGCCTCCCGGGGGGTTCCAGGTGAGGACGACCAGATGGGGCCCGATCGTCACCGGTAACGGGCCGGGAGCAGGGGCCGAGAACTGAATCCCGGAAAGACTGATGCGGGTTGCGGGGCCAGGCACCGATTGCAGGTCGATGTCCTCAATGAACAACGCAGCGACGATTCTCATGGGCAGGTACCTGTCGTGCTAGGGGCTCGGGGGCCGCTGATGTGGTTGGGGGGCCTTCTCCGCCTTTGGTGCGGGTCCGGTGCGGGATCAGAGTAGTTTCCCTCTTGTGTCCAGTACGCCGACCCGCGATCTCATCTTGCGCGAGGCCCGCCTCTGTTTCGCCAATCAAGGCTACGAGGGAACGTCGTTGAACGACATCGCAGCCGGGGTCGGGATCAGACGACCGAGCCTCATGCACCATTTCGCCTCCAAGGAGGCGATCTACCAGCAAGTGCTGGAGGATGCCCTCTGCGACTGGTCGTTGCGCATCAACGAGGTCCGCTCGGTTCCCCTTGACGGCTGGGCCCTGGTCGACTCGGTGTTGGAGGCGAGTTTCGACTTCTTCCGCTCCAATCCTGAAATCGTCTCGATCGTGCGCCGGGAGGCGCTCAGCGAGAAGGGCCACCTCGGCTTCGATCTCGGTGTCGCGCTACGACCGTACTTCACCCAATCGGTCACCTTCTTCGAGCGGGAGATGAAGGCTGGTCGCTTCCGCCAACACGACGCCGAGAACCTGGTGGTGACCGGGTACGGGGCACTGCTGACCTATTTCTCCGACCACTGGATGCTGACCGGTCTACTGGATCATGACCCCCTGTCGCCTGAGGCACTCGAGGCGCGCCTCGGCCACCTCCGAGCTTTTGTCCGCGCCGCGCTGGAACCCCTCGCCACCAGTCAGGGTTGACCCTGCTGGCGCCTGATCGCGCACTGCTAGGATTGACACGTGAAACTCGGCCAACTCATCCGCCGTTGGGGACTGGCGTCCGCGTTGGCCCTCATCTCCTTCGGCTCCTGGAAGGTGGCCCAGGAGGAAGCGGCAGACGAGGCCAGCGTGCAGCGCGTCGACTACGAGCAGTCGTTGAGTACCCCTATGCTGTCGGCTCGCCGCATCCCCCGCACCCTGCAGGCCCCGGTCATCGACGATCGCATCCGACCAAGCCTGAAGGCAACCATCGATGCCTCCCCTCCCAACAGTTGCCTGCTGGTTGAAACCATCGACCGGCGACTGACGCCAACGTCGAATGTGTCGACGGGCTTCGTTCCGGCGTCAAACCAGAAGATCCTGACCACCTATGGCGCCCTCCACATTCTTGGCCCTGATTTTCGGTTCCGGACCACGGTGCAGGCCCTGGCCGCTCCGGTCAACGGCGTCATCGACGGGGATCTTTTCCTGGTCGGTGACGGTGACCCTTTCTTGACCACCGACAGCTGGTGGACCCAATACGAAAACGTCGACGGCCGATTTCACACCAGGTTGGAGGACCTGGCCGATGCTGTCGTTGACGCCGGTGTTACCACCATCAACGGGCGCCTTGTCGGTGATGAGTCGCTCTTTGACAATGTGCGGCGGGGTCCGTGGGCGGAGCGGTTGATAGCCGGGAAGCAGTCAGGGCCATTGTCGGCCCTCACGGTAAACGAAGGCTTTGTCGACTGGCCGACGCCACATCCCGGTTCAGCCCGGTTGCGGGGAGAGACCGATAATCCACCCCTGCATGCCGTTTCGGTTCTGGGACAGTTGCTCCAGGAACGAGGGGTGACCTTTGCTGGTTCGGCCGCCGAACCAGTCGGAGCGGGCTTCATCACCGTGGCCGAGGTCCAGTCGCCACCCCTGACCGACATCGCCACCCACATCAACAGCTTCAGCTCGAACATCGGGGCGGAATTGCTACTCAAACGACTTGGCGTGGCCACCGCCGGGGTTGGGTCAACCGAATCAGGGTCGGCCGCGGTGCTGGCACTGTTGCAGGAGCGCACCATCCCGATCGATGGTGTCGTTGTCCGCGACGGCTCCGGCTTGGCCGAGAGCAACCGCTTGACCTGTGCGGCCATCAGCGCCATTCTCGCCGACGCCAGTCCGGTGTCGCCCCTGGGGCGCTCGTTGTCGATCAGCGGGGAACGGGGCAGCCTGGCCAAGCGTTTCATCGACACCCCCGCCGACGGGGCGGTTCTGGCCAAGACAGGAACCCTCGACGGGGTCTCGGCGTTGTCGGGATACCTGCGATCGGCCACGAATCCTGACGTCTACCTGACCTTCGCGTACCTCGCCAATGAGGAATTCATCTCTCAAGACGAGCTGAGACCCCTCTCACAGGAGCTGATCAAGAGCCTTCAGCAAGAACTGCTGGTCGCCCTTACCACCTATCCCGGTGCGCCAGAACTCGAGGAGCTCGACCCCCTCGAGCCAGTTCCCACCTGAGGTCGTGGTGGCTGTTGGTCGACGTTGACCAACGAGCCTCTGGCGCTACGGCTATTCGTTGAGCGTCGTGGGTGACTACGGTCGAGGTCATGACCGTCACGCCACAGTTTCCTCTCGGGTCGGTGCTGTTCCCGTCGATGGTTCTACCCCTCCATGTGTTCGAGCCTCGTTACCGGGCGATGGTCAAGGACGTGCTCAACGGCGACGGTGTCTTCGGGGTCGTACTCATCAATCGAGGTCGTGATATTGGAGGCGATGATCAACGAAGTACGTTCGGGACCATCGCCAGGGTCATCAAGGCCGAAGAGCTGAGCGATGGCCGATGGGCACTGATTACCGTCGGAGTCGATCGATTCAAGGTGAACTGCTGGCTTCCCGATGACCCCTACCCAATGGCCGACATCGAGCCGTGGCCCGACGGGGTATGCACCGAGGACCTGAGCGCTCGCTTCCGGGCGGTACAGGTCAAGTTTCTCCGCTGTATGGCCATGGCTTCGGAGGCGGGGCTAAACGTCGGGCCGCTGCCAGAGGCAATCGACAACGTGCAGCTCGGTTGCCTGCAGATGGCAGCCATGACCCCCCTCGGCCCCTTCGACAAGCAACGCCTGTTGGGCGCGCCCGGTCCAGGCCACCGTCTGTCACTCCTCGATGAGATGATCGACTCCGCCATCCAACTCATCGAAGCCCGCTACAACATCTCCTGACCAACGCACGAGTCGTCGTCCAACCCAGGCGTTGCTCGCCGCGCAGGTCGTTGTTCGGGGATGTTTCGACCCCCAGTCGAAACTCCAGGCGCCGGGCATTGCTCGCCGCGCAGGTCGTTGTTCGGGGATGTTTCGACCGCCAGTCGAAACTCCAGGCGCCGGGCGAAGCCCGGCGCACGTAGACTTCCCAGTCGAGCCCGACACACGAGGAGGCCAGGTGGCCAGTCCAAATCCGTTCGATGGTGCCCGGGAGATCCAGGGACTACTTGTTTCCTACGCCAAGCAGGAAACAATCGCTCCGCTGAAGCAGCTTGGCCGATACCTCGGTTTCGGCGTGGTCGGAGCCTTATTGCTCTTTCTGGGCTCGTTCTTCGTTGGCCTCGGTGTGCTCAGGCTGATGCAAACATTCGAGGTGTTCGGCGGCTCGTCATGGGCATCGACCGTGCCCTATATCATCGCCATCGTTGCCCTGGTCATCATCCTGATCGTGATGGCGCAGTTCTTGAGTCGAGCGAAGAAGAGGGTCCGGTGAAGAAGGAACGCGATATGACCGAAGCTACGAACATCACTCCGGCCGACATTGAGGCCAAGTTCCGCGATATCCAGGGCCAGATCGACGTGGTTGCCGAGGACGGCAAGAAGAAGGCGGTGGTGGCCGGTGTCGCCGCCGCTGTTCTCCTGCTCCTCGTGATGTACCTGATGGGACGACGCACAGGAAAGAAAAAGTCAACGGTGCTCGAGATCCGTCGCCTCTGATGACTCGACTCATCTCCTTCCTGGTTCGGCGCTACCTTGGCGGGCCGGGCCGCTCCTGGCTGTTCAGCTCACTGGCATTGCTGGGCTACCGGTCGGTGCGTTCGTTGGTGGGGCGTCGAGAGGTGATCGACGTCGGAAGTATCGGCAAGGGCTCGAAGATCGTCATCGAACACCTGCCGATCAGCCACAAGTCTCAGATCAAGGCGGCCAAGCAGGAACGCAAGGCCGAGCGTCGCCAACGGCGGGCGGCCAAGGCTCAGGTCGCCGACGCCCCCGGCAACGGGTAACAGGCAGCAAACCGGCACGGCATTGGCCGCCATGGCGGGCATGCTGGGGCGGTGAAGGTATTGCTGCGTAACCCAAGACGCGAGGTTGAACTTCGTGGACCCATCTCTGTAACCAAGCTGCTCTCGCGGCTGGATCTCAATAGGGAGTCGGTGCTCGTCATCCGCGACGCCACGCTCGTCCCCGGCGACGCCATGCTGGCCGACACCGATGCTGTCGAGATCCGTCCGGTCATCAGTGGTGGTGCCCAATGAAGTGTCGAGTCTGTCGTGGGCCCGCAGTGATCGACATCCGCCGCCACAACGCCAACTTCTGTGGCGAACACTTCGTGCGCTATTGCCGTCAGCAGGTTGAACGGGCCATCTCCGACCACAAGATGTTGGCCGAGGGTGACAGCGTCCTGGTGGCGGTGTCGGGAGGCAAGGACAGCCTGGCCGTTTGGGAGATCCTGGTTGACCTGGGCTACGAGGCCGACGGGCTCTATGTCGGACTCGGTATTGGAGAATACTCCGATGTTTCGTTGGACCATGTCCGCCGTTTTGCCACCGAGCGGTCGCTGACGCTCACCGAAATCGATCTGGTTGAACGCTACGGCTACGACATTCCGACGGCTGCGGCCAAGACCCGGCGGGTGCCATGCTCGACTTGTGGGATCTCGAAGCGGCATGTGTTCGATCAAGCCACCGTGGAGGGGGGCTACGACTGCCTCGTCACCGGGCACAACCTCGATGACGAGGTGGCGGTGCTCTACGGGAACGTCATGCGCTGGCAGGTCGAGTACCTGGGGCGGCAACGCCCGGTACTGCCTGCCGGCCGGGGATTCCCCCGCAAGGTCAAGCCACTGGTCAAGCTGAGTGAGAGGGAAACGGCGGCCTACTGCGTGCTCCAGGGCATCGACTACATGGTCGAAGAATGCCCGATGGCGGCAGGCAACAAGCATCTGGGCTACAAAGATGCCTTGAACGAACTCGAACGCCAGTCCCCGGGGACCAAGGCAAACTTCTACGCCGGATTTCTCAAACAGGTCGTCCACCTCTTTGAGCACGACGACGAGTCAATCGACAGTGCCCTGGGTCATTGCAGCCGTTGTGGGGCGCCCGCAGGTGGCGAGATCTGTGCTTTTTGCCACTTGGTGGAGAGAGCCGGGTCCGCTCGATCAGAATCCGAAGGCGGCGAGCAGCCAGTCTCGGTGGCCGCCGGTCCGGTCCCCGTGACCTTCAGCGGCACGCAGGCCCAGCGATGACGGCCACCTTGGACTACGGCGACCTCGTTCTACTGGTCGACCATAAAAAGCGCCGCTATCTCGTGACCCTGGAAGAGGGCCGTGAGTTCCAATCCCACGCCGGAGTCCTGGGCCACGAGTTGATTGTCGGCCGCGAGGAGGGGGCGGAGGTGTCGACGACCAAGGGGCAGCGCTTCCGGGCCTTCAGGCCGACCCTCACCGACTTTGTCCTATCGATGCCCCGAGGGGCTCAGGTCATCTATCCCAAGGACCTGGGCCCCCTGCTGCTCCTGGCCGACATCGGGCCGGGTGTTCGGGTGCTCGAGTCCGGGGTTGGGTCGGGGGCGTTGTCGATGACCATGTTGCGGGCCGGGGCCGAAATCGTCGGCTACGAGCTGCGCCCCGACTTCGCCGCCCGTGCCACCAAAAACGTCCGGGCCTTTCTGGGGGCCGAGGCATTGGATCGCTATCAGGTCGAGTTGCGTGACTGCTACGACGGCATTGATGAGATCAACGTCGATCGGGTGGTCCTGGACCTCCCGGAGCCGTGGCAGGTCGTTCCCCACGCCCAGGGGGCGCTGCGCCGAGGTGGCATCATTGTCTCCTACAGCCCTTCGATCACCCAGGTGATGCGTTTCACCGAGGCGTTGCAGCGGGCTTCTTTCGCCGAGATCTCAACCACCGAGGTGCTCAACCGAACCTGGCACCTCGATGGCCCCGCGGTCAGACCCGATCATCGCATGGTGGCCCACACCGGGTTCCTGACCCGGGCCCGCCTACTGGCTGACTGAGGGTGCCGAGCAACGCTCGGCACCCTCAACCAGCCTGATCATGCCGGGGTCAATCGAGCCAGGATGCAGGGGCGCCCCGCTGCACGGAGTTGAAACGACTGGCGAAGCTTGGACCCAGTGAATCCTTGCGGGGTCCGGAGAAGCCGAAGAGGAACTGGGCCACCCGGCGGAGCTGGATCTCCTCTGATCCCTCGGTGATGCGGTAGCGGCGGTGATGGCGATAGATGTGTTCGAAGGGCATGTGGCGGCTGTACCCGATCCCCCCGTGTACCTGGATGGCCTGATCAGAAGCCTCACACACCAGCCGGTTGGCCCGGTAGTTGCTCATGGCGACCTTGTCGGAGATGTACATCGGATCGATGCCCTGATCCATCTCCCAGGCCGTTTTGCGTACCAGCTGGCGGATCATCTCCGCCTCGGTGTGCATCTCGGCCAGGGGCCACTGAATGGCCTGGTTCATCGACAGCGTTTTTCCGAACAGCTTCCGCTCCCGGGCGTACTTGACGCTCTCGTCGATGCAGTACTGGGCGGCACCGACCCCGGAGGCGGCCTGGCGGATGCGATTCTCATGGACGAAGGTCTGGGCCACGGCCAGGCCCCGTCCGTTGTTGCCAAGACGGGTGGAATCTGCCACCCGGACATCGTTGAGCGTCACCTCGGCATGGTCGGTCGGCATGTTGAACGTCCACCACATGAACTCGACGTTGAATCCCTCGGTGTCGACCGGGACGATGAAGCAGGTGATGCCCTCGGAGTCGCCGGCCTTGCCCGAGGTTCGGGCGAAGACGTAGTCATGGGTGGCGGCATGCAGCCCGGTGTTCCAGCGCTTGGCTCCGTTGATGACCCACTCGTCACCGTCACGGTAGGCGGTGGTCTCCATCCAGGTGGCGTCTGAGCCGTGCATTGGTTCGGTGAGCCCGAAGCCGATGCGGGCCTCGCCCGCCAGCATCTTGGGGATCCACATCTTCTTCTGCTCGTCGGTGCCGTAGAGATCCATCATCAGCACCGTCGGGAAGTTGCCGACGATCGAACTCTCGTTCTGGAGGTCGTTGTGCAGCCCAAGGCCCTTGGCCGCCAGGTGTTCACGAATGATGGCCATACCCAGGTTTGAACCGTCGCTGCCTCCGAACTTCTCCGGCAGGTGGTAGCGAAGGAAACCGGCGGCGTCGGCCCGTTGCCGCATCTCGCGGAGTAGGTCCTCCCACTCTTCGTTAGGCCAGCCATCACGCTCGAAATCCGTGCGGGAGTACTCCCGCCGGTGATCGAAGAACCTGACGTTGTCGTCGGCCCGTTCGAGTGGCTTGATCTCGTCCTCGATAAATTCGTCGAGATCGTTCAGCAGGTTCTGGATGTCGGTAGGAATGGCGAAGTCCACGGGGCTCTCCTCTGGTCCGGCTAGGGCGACAGCTTCAGTGTCATGTCTAGCCTCAAGCAGCGGCCAGGACCGCAACCCGCAGCGAAACCCCGGGCGGGGCCGCGGTGTCCGACCTCAACCTGGGCGGGCAAAGTGGCGGCGGTGAGAATTCCCGGTCCGGCCGCTGGGCCAAACATCTCACGAACTTGCGGCGAGGTGACGAGTTTCGATGGCCGGGGAAACCTACCCTGAGACCGTATGATTGTTGCCCAGGTAGCACGGCTCCGCCGTGGGTGTCACGGCACCGAACCTGCCTGGGTTGTCAGTCATCGGGAAGGGCGCCGATGGTGGTTGATCGAATCGAGCGACACGACATAGCCAACGCTTTGCTGTTGGCGGGTATTCTGCTGCTGTTCGGCTTCGGCATCGTTCGGGGGGCAGGAACCCTGTTCTCCACCCTTGACGACGGTCTGGTCGACAAGGAGAAGGTCCTTGAGGCCGACGTGTCTCCCAGCGACGGGACCGACACGTCCCAACTCGAGGCGAAGACGACAACAACAACCCTGGTTGCCGCCCGGCCGATCGACGAGGTCTTGGTGCGGGTGGCCAACGGTGCCCGACGGGCCGGTGTAGCCGGAGCGGGCACCGAGGCGGCCAAGGCGGCGGGATATCCGACGCTCTCGGCCAAGAACGGCCCGACCCGCGATGACAGCGTCGTCTACTACATAGAAGGGTATGCAGCCGACGCCATCGGGGTGGCCGAGGCCTTGGGCCTGGAACCCGATGAGATCGAAGCCATGCCCACCGATCCTGGTGTTTCGAGAAACGACGCCCACATCATCGTTATTCTCGGAATCAACTCCGACTACTGAATCTCGACTGCTCGACCTTCGATTACCCAACCTTCGACTACTGGGCCGGAGTCGAGATGTCCAGCGGCTGCTCGGGCAGGTCGCCGGCGACGAGTGAGGGCAACAGTTCCGGCAGGCGCGGGGGTAGAAAGTCGGTGTCGGCCGCTTCGACCTCGGCCAAGGTCCACCAGCGGGCACCCTGGAACGCCAGCGCTTCGAGCGCCTCAAGCTGTGGTGTTCCCAGCTCGGTCTGGTCGGTCCAGGCCACGTGGATGAACTCGTC
>Ga0316192_10004040_pt1 | contig 10655 bp, 6 predicted proteins | sample MerIslwburrow_MG_FD_204931 | JGI IMG/M metagenome (GOLD analysis project Ga0316192, IMG submission 204931) | Coastal sediment microbial communities from Maine, United States - Merrow Island worm burrow | ecosystem: Environmental > Aquatic > Marine > Coastal > Sediment | place: USA: Maine...
GTGGCCTCTGGATATGACAAGGGAGTTGCTTACGTCTGCAAATCAGGATTTCGAAAAGATGATTTCTCCCCTTTGGTTTATATGACCTCTGATTTTGGTGAAACATGGAATCAAATTACTGAAGGCTTACCAGATGCTCCTGTCAATGTTATAATAGAGGATCCAAATAATGATAATATTCTATACCTGGGGAATGATTTGGGTGTTTATATAACTTTTAATAAAGGAAAATTATGGCAGACATTTCAACAGAATATGCCGATAGTTCCTGTTAAGGATCTGAAAATTCAGGAAGAAGAAAATGACCTTCTAGCAGGTACATATGGCAGGGGAGCTTATATTATTGATGTATCACTTCTCCATCAATTATTAGAATCTGAACCTGTTGGGAATAAATTGTTTAATATTGAACCAAAGCCTGTACGCAATTATTCAGAAAGAAGCCGGTGGGGAAATTATGAGATGACAGGTGACAACCATTTATTTACCTCGAATGAACCAAATGGGTGGGAAATATATTATAAAATCAATATAAAAAGTGAGGAAGAGACATTTATAATTGTTTTGGATGCTGCTGGTATCGAATTAAACACATTTTCGGTAAATAATAGTATTGGGATCCATCATGTTGTATATGATACTCATGACTTGAAATCAGGATATTATAGAATCAAATTAAAGCAGGGTGATCAGTTGATAGAGCAAAATGCTGTTTTAAAACCTGCCCCCGTTTGGCCTGTTGGACATGGATTTAGCAAATAAAAATTAACTATTAAAAAATTAGTATTTGGCTAATGATTGTATCCCTTTTTTGGGGGATGAATTTAAAAATGAGATAATTCAATTTGATTCAAAATCATATTTGATTGTTTTTAATATTGTAATAAATATATATCATGAAAGTAAAAAAAGCTGTAATTACTGCTGCAGCACCCTACCAGCGTAAATTACCCTTGCAGACACTTTATAATCAGGAAGGAATTAAAAAATCTGTTCTTGAGATATTAATAGAGGAAGTGATCCATGCCGGTATCAACGAAATTTGTGTGGTCATCCATCCTGGCGATGAAGCCTCTTTTGAAAGTGTGCTTGGAAGTTATAGAGAACAAATAAAATTTATGCCACAGGAAAAACCGTTAGGTTACGGTCATGCCCTATTCAGTGCAGCTTCATTTACTGGAGACGATCCTTTCCTCCATTTAGTTGGAGATCATATTTACGTAAGAAAAACAGAAACGGGAAGTGCTCAGCATCTTGTTTCGCAAGCTGAAAAATATGAATGTTCTATTTCCGCTGTTCAGGCTACCCGTGAAAATCTTATCCCTCATTTTGGTGTGGTTGGTGGCAGCCGTATTCAAGGAAACCAGGAATTATATCAAATCAATAAGGTAATAGAGAAACCTACTCCTACAGAAGCTGAGCAAAAACTGATGGTCCCAGGCTTAAGAACAGGCTATTACCTCTGTTTTTTTGGAATGCATGTGCTTACTTCCACCATAATGAAAATACTCCATGAAAAAATCACTGCTGATCCTGAAGGGAAACATAATTTAAGCGATTCATTAAATGCGCTATCTCAAAAAGAACAATATTTTGCCCTGGAAAAAACTGACCTCCGTTTTGATATGGGAACCAGGTATGGCTTAATGAAAGCGCAGTTGGCAATTGCTTTAAACGGGAAAGATCGTGATAGAGTGATGTCCGAACTTTTAGAATTTTTTGTTACTAAGGATTTAAGTTCAAACAACCAGTAAAAGATGGGGCTATTGACTGATATAATTATTTCATCGGACCCTGATGTTCGAAATAGTTCTTTAGAAAAGATTTGTGGACGAGCGTCTTTAAATGAATTGATAGATTATTCACAAGAATTAGATGTTTTTAGAAGAACCAGTGAAAATCTTTACCATCGTGTGAGGGCATTATTTTTCCTTTATGCTATTCACCGCTACTATTTACCTGCGAGTAAAGGTATAAGCCAGGAGGGATTAATTCCATTTGAAGCCTATGAACAAATCTTGAGTCGCCGATTTGAGGAAGCTATTAATTTATTGCTTTCTGTACAAAATGATAAAGGTCCAAATGAAGGCTTGTCAAGTGGGTTGGCAGAAGCTTATCACCAACTGGCTTTTCAGACCTTATCTAATCAGGTTCGTAAAAGCGTTCGTTCTACAAGGGGCAATCAGTGGATGTTTAGATCAGGTCATCCTGCTGATCATCCATTATCTATTAGGAAAGAATTACTTATCAAAGATGCATCAAATGGATTATATCCAATAATACATGAATCAACCCCGGTAAGGATGGATATCACTCACAGCGGATGGAGTGATATATTTTTTCTAGGAATGGATTTCCCACAGGGGGCCAAAGTACTTAATATTTCTATAGATCTTGTTGTAAAGGATTTGAAAGGCAGTCTGCCTACTCCGCCTATTGAGACTTTTTTTAGAATTATTGATGAACCTGTAATAAAATTAACTTCTATTGATCTCAAGACATCCATTAGTCTTGATAAACTATCTGATGTTTTTGACTTTGCCAAAGATTATCTGGGCCTGTTAAAGGCAGGGATAATTGCCTCTGGTATTATACCTCCGGGCATGGAAGGTTCAGGAATACCTATGGCAGCATTGTTAGATCGAATTACGGTACCCGGTAAAGGGATAGAAATCATCACCCAGGTAAATAATATTCCTAAAGGGTCAAGGTTAGCTGTCTCTACCAACCTGCTAGCCTCGATAATTTCTCTATGTATGAGGGCCACAGGTCAGACTAATTCACTTACAGGATCTTTACTTGAGGAGGAAAGAAAATTGGTTGCAGCGAGAGCAATACTAGGTGAATGGCTTGGAGGATCAGGTGGTGGTTGGCAGGATTCTGGTGGAGTATGGCCTGGAATGAAATTGATAAAAGGTGTAGAAGCTGGAGAAAATGATCCAGAGTATGGTATAAGTAATGGTCGCTTACTTCCAAATCATACGATTTTGGATAATAATGAAGTATCATCTGAAACGAGGGAGAGATTACAAAAAAGCCTTGTTATTGTTCATGGAGGTATGGCACAGGATGTTGGACCTGTGTTAGAAATGGTAACTGAAAAATATCTCTTAAGGTCCGAAAAGGAGTGGAAGGCCAGAAAGGAAGCCATCCGTTTGTTCGATGAAGTCGTAGAAAAATTAAAAGAGGGTAATATTTTTGAGATTGGAAGTTTTACGCAACGAAATTTTGAAGGCCCAATTCAATCAATAATACCCTGGGCCAGCAATATGTATACCGAAATCTTGATAGATACCGTGAGAAAAGAATTCGGAAAAGATTTCTGGGGTTTCTGGATGATGGGAGGGATGTCTGGAGGTGGTATGGGATTTATTTTCGATCCTGCAAAGAAGAGCCTCGCTCAGACGCGATTGCTTGAAATAATGCGGAGTACGAAAAAAAGGTTTGAGTATGCGATTCCCTTTGCAATGGAACCTGTTGTTTATGATTTTAAAATCAATGAAAAGGGAACTTACGCTTCTTTAAAGGAGGGTAATCATGCCTTGATGCCGGAGGGGTATTATACACTTACTACTCCAGCTATCTTAAAGAAAGATATTTCTAGTATGTCAGGGAACCAGCGTAAGGAACTTGAGCTTCTGGGAAAATCTTATAAAGCCAATGTGCTTTTTAGCAATTTTGTATCTAATTTATTCGAAAGAATGATCCCCCAATCGACTACTGTTGGTGAGGATCAAAATACTCTTGATGAACTATTAAGCACTTTTGGTTTTGATCCAAAACTTCATCAGCAGATTAGGGCAGATATTAAGGCTGGCAGAATTGGTCTTGCTCAGAATCGCCTTCCGGTAAGCAGTAAAATTGAAGATGTAAAGGAAGGAGATGTTTATTTCGCATTGGAAGGCCATAACAAGAAGCATTATAAAATAGGATTAGAGGCTCTTAAAAAGGGACAACTTGCTGTTGTATCACTTGCGGGCGGAATTGGTAGCAGATGGTCAAAAGGTGCAGGTGTTGTGAAATCACTAAATCCATTCGCCAAGCTTTCTGGTAAGCACCGTAATTTTGTGGAAGCTCATCTTGCTAAAAATCGTAAAATTTCAAGATTGTGTGGAAGGGCGATCCCGCATGTATTAACCACCAGTTATCTGACACATGGGGCTATTGGAGATTTTCTGGAACAGGAAAATAATTACAATTTTAGAGGGCCACTTTATCTGTCTCCTGGTAAGGTTGTCGGATTGCGAATGATACCTATGGAACGCGATTTGCGTTTTATGTGGGAAGAGATGCCACAACAAATGCTTGATGAGCAGTCTCAAAAGGTACAGGATAGTTTGCATAGTGCGTTAATGAATTGGGCTAAAAGTATGGGCGAAGGGGAAGATTATAAAGATAATCTACCTCACCAGTGTATACACCCGGTGGGGCACTGGTACGAGGTCCCAAATATGTTACTCAATGGAACTTTGAAGAAGATGTTGGAAGAACATCCAGCATTGAAACATATTATGATTCATAATATTGACACTTTGGGAGCAAATCCGGATCCTGAGATGCTGGGATTTCATATAGAAAGCAAATCTGGTTTTACAACAGAATTGATATCCAGAAAGATAGATGACAGGGGAGGAGGACTTGCCAGGATAGATGGTAGATTGAGGCTGGTTGAAGGATTGGCTTTGCCCGATGAGAAAATTGAGTTTAATCTTACTTATTATAATTCCAGTACTTTTTGGGTTGATATTGATCAATTGTTGAATTTGTTTAAATTGGATAGAGAAGATTTGAAAAATGAAGAAAAAGTTCGAAATAGTGTTTGGGAAATGTCTAGAAGAATGCCATCTTATATAACTATAAAAGATGTTAAGAAAAGATGGGGAAAAGGCCAGGAAGATATTTATCCAGTTATGCAATTTGAGAAATTGTGGGGTGATATGACTTCCCTCCCTGAGTTAGATTGTAATTATGTGGTAGTGCCTCGTATGCGTGGTCAGCAATTAAAAGAAGTTGCACAATTGGATGGATGGTCACGTGATGGTTCATCTGATTATTTGGAATCCTTATGCGAATGGGATTAATTGGAGTAAAAATTATACTGTCAAGCTCGCTTTTGGCAAGAATTAATAAATTAGTAAATCAATTAAATAATGTTTTTTAGATCAATACTTCTGTCTCTTTTGCTTTTTATAGTTGGAACTGTAAATACTTTTGGACAGGCACAGGACAATTTGGGTAGTTGGTATATTTACAATGGGTCATTTTATTTTGTACCCCAAATAGAGTTTTTCTTTGAAACTCAGTTGAGGTTGTATGAACCATTATCAAATCGGGAGGAATTTTTTCTACGACCTATGGTTAACTATCACTTTTCACCTGCATTTAGCGCCGGATTAGGATATAGCTATGGAATGACCTGGAATTATGCCGAAAAAGAGGATGATAAAATTAAATCTACAGAGGACCGGCTGATAATTCAAGCAACATTTAATCAACATATTCAACGTACAAGATTCCAACATCGATATCGTTTTGAACAAAGATGGCTGGATGATGGTAATCAACAACGTTTTCGGTATAGATTACAAGTGACAATTCCATTGAATAACACTTCTATTGAAAAAGGCACAGTGTTTTTAAATACATTTGATGAGATTTTTATTGATTCTGGACCTGAATTAAAATTCAATCAAAATCGTTTATATCTTGCAGGCGGATTTCAATTCAGCAAAACCTTGAATTTCCAGATAGGGTATTTGTTTCAATCAAAACCCGAGCATAACTTCCATCGACTTCAGTTCTTTTTAACCCAGAAGGTTAATTTCTATAAATAATCAGAGTTCCCCTTTTTTTCTAAAAAACTATCAACTCCTTGCTCTCGAAGAATTCGTATATCTTCTAAAAAGCTCTTTCCGAGAGATTCCTTCAGATCAATTAATTTTTCACAATGATCAAATTCAATACATTCCCAGCATCCGTTAAGGGCTTTGTTTTTACAACATGCTCCCACTTCGCATCTTGGATTTCCACCACATTCTCTGCAAGGTGAATTACATTTAAATTTCTCAAGATATTTTAATATTTCATAAAATACTTTAAAATTACCTATTGTATTCAATTCTTCATCCAGAGATTTTAATTGGTGAATAATACGTTTTGATTCATAATTATCTATCTCTCCTTTTAATTCATGTGCATAAAATGCAATTTGCTTGATGTTCGCCGGGCATTTTTTACAAAAAACACCACAATAAGCGACCATATTTATCTGATTACTCATCCTGATTCTGATTAATAAAAGTTAAAAAAATTACCTGACTACAAGTTACTCAATGATTACTAAAAGAAGGAAATTGGTGATCATAGATTACCTTGAATATGAACAAATATTTTTATTAATATTTAATCTTAATTTAACAAGGTTATAACTGAATGATTTATAAATTATTTAGTCTCTGGTAATATAAACTAAGAATTTTTCATTTAAGTCAATGGTTTTTAAACCTTTCATTTTAATTGAGCCGAAATCTTTCAAATGAATTTCATTGACTTCAAGATTGCCATGTAATACTTCCACTTCCACACTAGTGCTTTGTGTGTTGCTTTTTATTTCACAGGTTCCCCAGGCGTATCCATTTGACCAAAAATATTTACCGCTTTTAGATGTAAAAGTGAAAGTTTTATTCACTCCTGAATAAAAAAATTCAGTTTCTGCCAGAAATCCTGCCCAACTAGCCATAGCCCGGGCATAATGATGTCCGCATTCAGCTTCATCAAAAGGATTTCTTTTGCTTCCATTATATCGGTCGCGGATGTTTTCAATGCATAGTAAACCATCATCTTCCATATCTTCATATAACATTCCAATTGCCGCGGTATATTCAAATCCTGTCATTACTTCCGAGAAATATGGAAAGGGTATGGTTGGCCGCCCTTTTGGCCAACTGGCCATCAACAAAGATGATTCATTTCCAAGGGCATAGGAACGCATATTGTTGAAATGCTCATTCATTGAACTCATATAATTATATTTCATTATACTTTCCAGGGTTTTTTTGACATTTTCAGGTTTTACTAAATATCCCAGATCGACTACATGTGCGAAATATTGACCAACAAGTTGGTCCACGAGACAACCTTGTGCTAATTGATATTCAGGTTCAAGAAAATTGAAGCCCCCCATACCTGCAGTTAATCCAGGAGCAACCTTTTCTTTACTTTCTGGATGTATCACCTTCTGCTCATAGTATTCACCGTTAAAGAGATTATCATCTGTCCATTTGCTGCCTTTATTAAATATTACTTCACAACTATCTGCAAACGATCTGTCATTCATCGCAATAGCCATTTTTTGAGCAGATCTCAGCGCTCCCAGGTACCACAATTGCATTTGCGGATTTGGACCAAAGTATTCTACATCCATTGTATTGTGCTGACACCCTTCCATAACACCATCCATATCAGCATCCCACCCATTATCAATCCAGCTAAAAGATAGAGCACTTTTTATCTGCAGCCAGTTACTTTCCAGGAATTCCATATCACCTGATAGGTGCCAGTCACGATAGAATTTCATGATGGTTCCCATCTGTCCGTCAGCTGCAGCAATACCACTTCTTTTAGCTTTATCAAGCGGTAACTCTACCCTGAAACTCATCAACCCATTTTCATGTAAGGCATGATTAAATTCAACATCTCTCATTGTTCTGGCCAATTCACCAAAAAGAAAGGGAGTAGCCTGTTCATAGTTCCATACATGTGTACACGAACCCCAACAGGATCCTACATTATCCATACATCCTTCCCACCCAAACATTTTGCCATCAGGAGTCCTAAATACTGTTTGTGATCTTAATGTACTTAGATTAAATAGAGCAGCTTCCTTTATTACTTCAGGAATATCACTCTTTACAAAAGCATTTACAAAATCGACAGTCTTCTTTTCAAGTATAGGTAACTCCTTAATTTTAGTGGAAATAACATCCCAGGCATCTGAGTATTGGGTAGTATAATAGTTGCCAATAATTTCCGGCCCAAACCATGTTGTGCGGTTTGGGAAATGCCAGGTAATGTAGAACCTGAAAACTTCTGATGATTGTGATTTGATTTCTTTTTTTGTTGCTAAAGAGGCCATGGGTTCCATCTCAAACTGGTTATGTATTTCATCCAGTAAGCCATCATCACTGAAGTCATCCCAAAAATTAAGGATAGCATTACCCCAGTTATCAGGCACCGAGGAAGTGCGATAGGTAATAGTGCCTCTATTTTCAGTACTCAAAGCTATAGTACCCCAGGCAGGGTCCGTACTTTCAACAAGGTTTGAATACATATAAACGCCAGCTATTGTGTCATTTTCGATATATTCATTTTCATTAAAATTTGATCCCACAGGATAAGATTCCCCTTTCCAATCAATCCTTGTTTTGCTACCATCCTGTCCTATATAGTTTCTCAAAGTCCCACAAACAGATACTTCAATATCATTTTCAGTTTTATTGAATACCTCATAGGTAAGCACTGCAATTGGAATACCAGAATTATCAGCATCACCAGGTATAAAGGGATTGAATCCTATTATTTTTACATCAACAGGAAAATTTGGATCGGATAAATTAACTCGCCCGAAAGGATAACTCGTGTCAAAACTTGCTTCGCTAAACCTTGGTAATCCGTGATTTGGTGCACTTCTTCCTTCCATATGCTGATATTCCTGGTCATAAAGAGGTCCCATTAAAGCTTTAGTAGTTGGTGTTTCACCCTGGGACTTTACGTAGATGGAAAAAAATGGAGCATTGTTTCTGTTTTTTGTAGTGTAGAAGCCTTTGGCAGGTCGATTCATTATTTCCCAGTCTCTTAGTTCACCCCTTCCTCCAAGAGAAACTGTTCCTGTCCCAATACCACCCAGTGGTAATGCTATTCGATATAGATGATCTTTATCATAGTGTATAAGAATAGGCCATTCCGGTTCTAAAAAGTCTTTCTGGCTATCAACATCAACACAGGAGAACATAATGAAAACTAACAAAATCAGGAAGTTGGTTCTGGCAATCATATCAATTGATTTTTGATTAAAAATAAACTTGAAATACTATTCTTTTTTGTCAATAAGAAATTTCGAAAATGTCAATTTTAAATTAATCAGATATATGAAAAAATGCATTTATTTATCTGGGTTTATCGTATAATAAAATCTAAATCGTAAAACATTTTCAGTGGTTTTTAATCCATCATCACTGCCAATTCGGGATTTTTGCCATACGTAGTAAATCTCATATCGAAATTTATTTGACACTCGATGTCCGAATCCAGTATATATCCTTGTATTATTTACCAAAACTTCAGCAGAACTTTTACCCAAAGGAATAAACCACTCAGCCTGTGCCAGCAAATAAAATGCACGCTTTTTCCCAATGATTCTGAAATTTGTAGTTTCGATTCCAATAAGATAGCGCATTCTAAAACTAATATCGTTTTCTAATTCTTTATAGAAAAAAAAACGTTCTTCAAAACGTAATCTGTGATTAAAAGTAATAACTGAAAAATCAGGCCATTTTAAGTCAGCTTCCTGATGTATCCGAAATTCTAAGGCATTACTTAAGGCTTCATACCGGGTATTGAAAAGACCAACCGCTCCTCTTACGTTAAAAGAAGGGGAAATGAGATATTCAATGGTTGGTCTGATATAAAATTGATTCCAATCCTTGGTGGAAACAAGTCCTCGAATTCCAAGGTCTCCTGTCAAAATCCATTTTTGACTTAAATAATTTTTGATTGTCAGATCTGTCCAGGTTTGAAAATCAACTTCCTCATCATTCTGTGCATATATTGAAGGGATTGCTATGCATATAAATATAATAAATAGTATGTATTTAATAAGTTTATACATTTGATGAAATGATACTTAATATTTCTCGAATATAATTATTTTGATGTGTATAATTCGCGGATCTTCGAATATCAGATTAGAATTTTTTTTCTATGCTTATAAGTTTTCTATTCATTAATCAAAAAGTAAGATAATATAAACAAGAAAGATCATTAGATGTACAATCCCCTGAATAATATTACTTTTAGCACTGGAAAAATTAACAATACTAACCACAAGAGTTAATATCAATAAAAAAATATCAAGTTCATCTAATCCAAGAATTATATTTTCATCTGTTACCAACCCAATTATTAATATCGCAGGAATCGTAAGACCTATAGTGGCAAGTGCTGATCCTAAACAAATATTTATAGACCTTTGAAGATTATTCCGAGCGGCAGATTTTATTGCTGCTAATCCTTCAGGAGATAGCACCAGAATAGCCACTAAGAATCCTCCTAAAGCAACAGGCGCATTTATCTCAGTTATAGTATATTCAATAATTATTGCCATTTTTTTTGAAAGTAAAATGATTACTGCCATATAGGCGAAAAGAAAAGCCAAATGAAAACTTATTGATTTAGGTTTATGATGTTCAACATCAAGCGATTTTGAAAGGGAAACAACAAAATAATTTTTATGACGAATAGTTTGGGCTATCAAAAAGGCAACATATAATAGTATGGTAATAGCAATTATAAATCCGGTCTGTGTCTCAGAGAATGTCCCGGCACTCGATGATTTTGTAAGATCGGGCAGAATCAAACCAATAGCAGCTAAAGGTATC
>Ga0316192_10004046_pt1 | contig 10650 bp, 8 predicted proteins | sample MerIslwburrow_MG_FD_204931 | JGI IMG/M metagenome (GOLD analysis project Ga0316192, IMG submission 204931) | Coastal sediment microbial communities from Maine, United States - Merrow Island worm burrow | ecosystem: Environmental > Aquatic > Marine > Coastal > Sediment | place: USA: Maine...
GAACTTTACGCAACACTTCCTTATGAGGAATTGCGTAAAGAATCGCGCGTGCTTGCACGCAAATTACTCGGTGCCGGTCTCGAGAAGGGTGATCGCGTTGCCCTGGTTGCAGAGACCAATCCTGATTTCCTGCGTTTCTTTTTCGCCTGCCAGTATGCCGGACTGATTCCTGTTTCCCTGCCGGCTTCCGTGAATCTGGGTGGGCATACAGTCTACGTGACCCAGTTGCGAGGCCTGCTGCAATCCAGCAAAGCGGCAATGGCTATGGCCCCCAGCGGTTATGCTTCGTTCCTCGAAGAAGCCGGAGAGGGTCTGGGCCTGAGACTGATTGGTGATCCCGGCGTTTTTGACGCGCTTGCGGAAGCCGATATCGAATTGCCAGCGGTAGGGCCTGACGATGTAGCCTACATTCAGTACACATCCGGCAGTACCCGCTTCCCGCGTGGTGTTGTCATCAAGCAGAAAGCCGTTATGAGCAACCTGACGGGCATCATCCGTCACGGTGTCAAGATGGGCCGCGGTGACCGCTGCTTCTCGTGGCTGCCGTTCTACCATGACATGGGCCTGGTCGGTCTGGTGTTGGTGCCGGTAGCTGCCCAGGTTTCTGTTGACTATCTGGATACGCGTGAATTCGCCATGCGTCCGCGCCAATGGCTGCGTCTGATGACCAAGACCAAGGCGACGATTTCGTTCAGCCCGCCTTTTGGTTACGAACTGTGCACGCGGCGTTTGCGTTCCGGTGAAGCCGACAAGTACGACTTGAGCAACTGGCGCGTAGCGGGTGTCGGCGCGGAAATGATCCGTTCTGAAACCCTGACCCGTTTTGCCAAGGCGCTGGCGCCGGCCGGGTTCAACGAAAAAGCATTTCTGGCCTGTTATGGCATGGCTGAATGTTCGCTGGCGATCAGTTTTTCACCCTTGTTCGAAGGGCATTCCACCGATTGTGTTGACGGCGACCATCATTCTGACCATCAGGAAGCATTGCCGATCGCAAATCTCGAAAATCCGGGCAGAGCGCGGTGTTTTGTGGAATGCGGCAAGCCGTTGCCTGAATACGAAGTGGAAATCCGTGACGAGGCAGGCAATGTATTGTCTGACCGCCGCAGCGGTGGCATTTTCGTGCGCGGAGACAGTGTCATGTCCGGTTATTTCAATGAGCCGGAAGAAACGGCTCGCACCCTGTCGGAAGACGGGTGGCTGAATACCGGTGACGTGGGTTACCAGGTTGACGGCAGCCTGATTATTACCGGGCGCAAGAAGGATCTGATTATTATCAACGGTCGCAATATCTGGCCGCAGGACCTGGAATATCTTGCCGAACATCAGCCCGAAGTACGTATGGGCGACGCGCTGGCTTTCTCAGTGCCGAGTCCTGATGGCGATGAGATATGCGTGTTGGTGGTTCAGTGCCGTGAGACCGATGCGAACATGCGCGCAAATCTGACCGATCGTTTAAACCGTCTGGTTCATCTGGAACTGGGTATAGGCGTGCTGGTCGAGCTGGCGCCGCTGCATACTCTGCCGCGCACTTCATCGGGCAAGTTATCGCGTTCCAAGGCACGTCAGAACTTCATTGATTCGCACGATATGAATGCGCTGGCCAGGGAAATGACTGACGAGCTGGAGCTTAAGCAAGGCTAGCATCCGGTGAGCAGCTGCTACAGAAATAACCGGCTTCGGCCGGTTATTTTTTTGCCGTCATAATCACATGGATAGAGCACTAGCAATGTCTGAATGGGTAGCGGTTACCGGCGCCACGGGATTTATTGGACAGGCGATCTGCCGCCTGTTGCACCATACCGGGTGGCAGGTGCGTGCCCTGGTGCGGCCCAAAGCGCGCACACAAGCGCTGCAAGGCATGGTCGATGAGTGGGTGCCTGGTGATCTGAGTGACCGTGAAGCACTGAACCGGCTGTGCACGAATGCGGTTGCCGTTGTGCATTGTGCGGGCGTGGTGCGTGGTGTCGATGCGCAGGCATTTGACCAGGTGAACGTCGACGGCGTGCACAATCTTGTTGGTGTAATGTCCGCACATACGCAACCCGCACGTCTGTTGTGTCTTTCTTCGCTAGCTGCACGTGAACCCGCTTTGTCCTTCTATGCTGCAAGCAAGTACCGGGGAGAACAGGTGCTGGAGCAACAGGCCGGCGCCCTGAACTGGATCGCGCTGCGTCCGCCCGCTGTATACGGGCCCGGTGACCGTGAAATGCTGCCCTTGTTCAGGCTTATGGCGAAGGGGTTTGCGCCGGTCTTTGGTGAAAAGGATGCGCGCTTCTCCATGATTCATGTCGAGGATATCGCCCGTCTGGTTGATCGCTGGTTGCAGTGCGAGGCGATTTCAAACGGTGTCTACAGTCTGCACGATGGCAAGCAGGGTGGTTATAACTGGGATGAGATGATATCCGTCGTATCCAGGTTGTGCCAGCGGCAGGTGCGCGCAATAAAGATTCCTCCGTTCGCACTATCGGCCCCGGCGTGGATCAATCGCGGGCTGGCACGCCGGCTGGGCTATGCACCCATGCTGACACCGGAAAAGCTGCGTGAATTGCGTCATCCGGACTGGGTTTGTGACAACGATGCTATCCAGCAGGTGCTGGACTGGCAGCCGGAGCTGCAACTTGAGGACGGTTTGAAAAAAACGCCTGGCTGGTGCCCGTCTCTGGATTGAATCTCCTACGACCCGATCCGGGTGTTGATATCCGGCAGTGTCTTGCCCGGATTCAGAATACCGTCAGGATCAAACTGCTGTTTGATGGCGTGCATCAGGTTCAGGCTGTTCTGGTCCAGTTCTTTCGATACCCAGTCACGTTTTACCAGACCGATGCCGTGCTCACCTGAAATTGTGCCGCCCATTTTCAGCACAGCACTGAATACGTCTTCCAGGCAGGCTTCGGCGCGCTGCTGCTGTGCCGGATCGTCAGGATCATAGAGCAGATTTACGTGCAGGTTACCATTGCCGGCATGGCCAAAATTGATGATCTTGATACTGTGTCTGGTAGAGAGCCTGCCAAGCTGCTCGACCAGTTCCGGCATACACGAAACCGGTACAACGACGTCCTCGTTGATTTTCTTGGGTGCCACGCGGCGCAGCGCGGGGGACAGTGCCTTGCGGGTTTCCCACAGCGCCGTTACCTCTTGCTGCGATCTGGCCTGTTGGATATCCAGTGAACCGGCAACCGATGCTGCGTCAACAAGATGCGACACCATGTTGTCCAGTTGTGATTCGATGCCATCGACTTCAATCATTAGCAGCGCGCCGGCTGTTTCGGGAAGTCCGGGTTGTGTATCGCGAACCATGGCTATGGCGTTGCCATCCATGAATTCCAGGGCACAGGGAATAACCGCTTGCGACATGATGCTGGAAACCGCGCGTGCAGCACTGTGTACATCTTTATAAATGGCTCGCAAGGTACGCTTTGCCGGTTGCAAAGGGGTCAGTTTCAGGGTGGCTTCGGTGATGATCGCCAGCGTGCCTTCCGAGCCGATCAGCAGTCGGGTCAGGTCGTATCCTACAACGCCCTTGGTGGTCCTCACGCCGGTATGCAGGGTTTCGCCGGCGCCGGTAACCACCTTCAAAGCCAGTGTGTTTTCCCGTGGTGTACCATACTTTATGGCGCGCGGACCGGCAGAGTTATACGCCAGGTTGCCACCTACGGTGCATACCGCAGCGCTGGTAGGGTCTGGCGGCCAGAAGAAGCCTTCGGCGGCGGCGGCTTCCTGCACGGCTTTATTGCTTATACCTGGTTCTACCACCATCAGCCGGTTGTCGCGGTTAAGTTCGACAATACGATCCATACGCTGCATGGAGAGGATCAGTGAATGATTGTCGCGAGGAACTGTCGCACCCGTGGTGCCGGTACCCTGGCCACGCGCTATCAACGATATCCCATGGGTCCGGCAGGCCTTCACAATAGATACAACCTGCTGGTGGTCTTCGGGCAGTGCCACGGCCAGTGGCTGGCCCTGCAGGGTACTGTTGTCGTAGCCGTATGCACGGCAGTCTGCGGGATCAGTGAGCAGCTGCCGGGCAGCGAGCAGCGTTCCCAGGTGGTTAATGAAGTCAGACTGCAAGGTTTTTATGTGCAGGGTTAATCCAGGTACCGGTAGAGCGTGACTATGCGCTGTACGCCGCTGATCTTGCGGGCCTGCTCGGTAACTTCGGAGGCTTCCTGTCGGTACAGCAGCCCCATGAGAAATACAGTTCCGTTTTCGGTAACGACCTTGACCCGGGTGGGGTCGAAACCTTCGGCTTTCACCTTGAACAGGGCTGACTTTACCTTGCTGGTTATCAGGGAGTCGCTGCTGCGCGTCATCATGGAGCTGGGTGCGGCGATAACAAGTTCATTGTGTACGCGCCGGACTTTCTTCTGGGCGCGAGCGATCTCGCCGGCCCGCGTGCGGAATGCCTCGCTAGGCGTTTCACCGCTCAGCAAGACGATATAATCGTAGCTGGTGACGTTAATATGCGACTGCTGGCTCAGTTCCTTTTCCTTGCCTAGTCCATTGATGACACGCAGTTCGATTGCCTGGTCCTCTACGATGGACCCCGCGGTGCGCCGGTCGTGAACCACGGATGCAGTCGCGGCAGCGCCACCCACCACGACAACCGGTACACAGCCATTCAGCAATAGAGCGGTAATCAACAGGGTGCCCGAAACAATCCAGCGTTTTGCCATAATAAGGAATCTCCAGTTTTGTTATTAAACAGCGTGTACGTTAGTAAGTGTCAGCCGTCCGCCTGAAAAGCATTCGCAAACCATTCGACGCTAACATCATCCAGCTTGCCCTCGATCGCCACCACATCAAAACGTGCCGGGGTGTTCCAGTTTTGGTGCACAGTCATGTAGTAGCGTGCGCACTGGACGATCCGGTTTTGCTTGCTACGGGATACCGTTTCCGCTGCGTGGCCGAACCTGATTTGTTGACGGTATCGTACCTCAACGAAGACCAGGCTGTCGCCATCGTGCATGACCAGGTCGATTTCACCCCGGCGACAATGAAAATTGCGGGTCAGCAGTCTCAGTCCATGGCGTATCAAATACCGGCATGCCAGTACCTCAGCGTGGTCTCCCGTTGCTTTCCGGTTCATTTTGTCCCTCCCTGGGCAAAATTTGTTGCGGTTGTCCCTTGCGAAATTGTGCCCATTCCAGGGCGCGGTGCAGCTGTTTATTTTCGTCCAGTGTCAGAACACCTGTGGCACCGGGAAAATAGGCGAAGCCGGGCATGTTCAGGGACTCCAGCCACGGACTTACCTGGTAGGCATCGTAGCCGAGGGCAAACAGGCGCTGGAAACGCTGGCTGCGAATTGGCCAGACGGACAACAGTTGCTCGCGCTGTTCTGACCAGCGGCCTTCGTAATCAAGCACCCAGGGGATGTCGCAGAAAAACAGGCCGTCCATATCCCGGTCAAGTGACGGGTCAGGGCTGGCAGCAAAGACATGGGACGTGCTGTAGATTGGCAAGTCGCCCGCGTGATGAAAGCGTAGTTGGGGTTTCAGCTGGCGAGCCTGCCTGGGGAAAGCGAGTACAAAAATGGCGTCTACATCCTGGCGGCGGCGCGGTTCGAAATCCAGCTTTTCTCCCAGTAACTGTTGCAGTGCCCGGTGGCGGTTTTTGCTGGCATCCAGATTCAACGTACGCTGAATAGGCGACTTGAAATCCGCGCTATCGGACGCGTACTGCCCGCTGGTAAGTATCTCTCCTCCCAGACTGATGAACTGTTGTTGAAATGCCGCCAGTACGCGCGAGCCCCAGGCCGTGTCGGTCACCAGTGCAATCACCTGTCGCTGGCCATCATTGATCATTTTTTCCGCAACCTGCCGGGCTTCGTCTTCCGGGGCCAGGCCATACTGGTACAGGGGTAACCCGCTTCGTCTGTTACTGGTCTGGTTCAGGGCGAGCACCGGAACCGGAAGGTCGTCCGAGCGTGCGAGTTGCTGGATACTGTCTTTCAGTAACGGGCCAATGACAAATTCGGCGCCTTCCTGGACGGCGTTCTGGTAAACCGACCACAGCATCTGCGCGTTGCCACCGGTGTCGTAGAAACGCAACTCGGGCTGTTCCAGGGTGTCCTGGTAGTAAGCAGCCATAATGCCGTCACGGATGGCCATTGCGGAGTCCGCCGCAGCACCGCTCAAAGGCAGCAGCACCGCGATGTGCTTTGCGCGCGCGCCAAACTGACCGGCCTGCTGCAGCAGGTCGGGTAACAGTGTGGTTGCGGCACTATGCTCGGGATAACGCATGCGCCAGCTATCCAGCTCCGCATTCCAGCGCCTTGAATCGCGCGCATTCTGACGGGTCAGCAGCACCAGCTCCATCCAGCCACTGAGCGGGTCGGGAGGCGGACTGGTACGTAACTGGCGCAAGGCGTCATCAGACAGGTTGGAAAACTGCTCCCATATCAGGTACTGGTTGGCCAGTTTCTGTGCCGGATCGTCGATCAGCCCGTCCAGCCAGATCAATTGCCGGGCCGCCTCCAGGGCATTGCCTGTCATCGCGTAGGCTTCGGCGCGTACCCGGTAATAGCGTTTGCCGAAATCGGGCAGGGACTCTGGATTGCTGATTTCCTGAAGATGTTCCAGAGCCCTGTCCGGCTGGTGCTCTGCCAGAGCACGTTCGGCATCCAGCAGAATATAGCGAGTGTGTTGCGACGGGTTGAGGCTGGCCGGGTCCAGGCTGGCCAGTACCGGAGTCAGTTGCTGCCATAGTTCACCCCTGGCGAGTAGCTCCGCGGCGCTCAGGTGCAGCATATTGCGTTGATTTTCAGATGCTGTTTTGGCCGCGCTGATATACAGTTGCGCAGCAGAGAGATAATCGCCCTGGTCAACGTAGGTCTGCGCTGCGGCAGACAGGGTGTCTTCGGCGGTGGTTTGCGCCCGCTCGGGCGGGCCTGCACAGCCGGCAAGGGTCAGCAGGACGATGCACAGCAGTGAAAGTAATCGGTACACAAGTATCCGTGCAGTCAGGAAAACGGGTAGCCGCTTATTGTAATGGGGTCCGGGCGCTAGTGCATGCTATTTTGGCGCGCTGCAAAAGCCGCTCAGGCTCTGGAAAAGAATGATGGAAAAAGGTCAGCAGGTGCCCGGCGTCGGTTCTCTTTATGTGGTGGCAACCCCCATCGGCAATCTGGCCGATCTGAGTGCGCGGGCCATCGAAGTCCTTGGCACTGTGGATCGTATTGTCGCGGAAGACACCCGCCACAGCAGAAAGCTGTTGCAGCATTATGCGCTGCAAACACCAATGGCGGCATTGCACGAACATAACGAACGTGAACTGGCGCCACAACTTGTACAGCAGCTGGTGGAGGGACGCTCGCTGGCCATGATTTCCGATGCAGGCACGCCACTGATCAGTGACCCCGGATTTAACCTGGTACGCCTGGCGCGCGAGGCTGGTGTGCCAGTGGTGCCGGTGCCGGGGCCCAGCGCCCTGATCTGTGCCCTGTCGGCGTCCGGCCTGCCCACAGACCGTTTTGTCTTCGAGGGGTTTTTACCCGCCAGGCGTACTGCCCGCAAGCACCGCCTCGAACAGCTGTGTCGGGAATCCCGCACCCTGATCTTTTATGAATCCAGTCATCGAATCGTGGAGTCTTTGCAGGACATGCAGGCGCAGTTCGGGGACCGGCGCCAGGCAGTCGTGGCGCGTGAGCTCACCAAGCAGTTCGAGACCATACACGGTGATACGCTGGTGGCTCTGCTGCAGTGGATAACGGCTGATCCCAATCAGCAGAAAGGCGAATTTGTTGTTCTGGTACAAGGGCTTGAACAAACGGAAAGTTACCACGTGACGCCCGAGGCTGAGCAACTCCTGCTGCTGTTACTCGAAGAATTGCCGATAAAAAAAGCCGCCAAGCTGGCAGCACGTTTCACGGGCCTCAACAAAAGGACTTTGTACGACAGGGCCTTACAGCTGAAGTGAATCCGGACTGATCAAGCCTTGGCAGGCACCTGATGCCGGCGTAGCGCCCAGACCACGTGTTCACGAACCAGTTCGGATGGATGCGTGCGTCTGTCTTCAAGTGCCCTGATAACAGGGCGACTGCTCGGCCCATTGCCGAGTGCAACAGCGATATTCCTCAGCCAGCAGTCGTAACCGATGCGGCGAATCGCGGAGCCTTCCGTGTAATCGAGAAATTCCTCTTCACTCCATTGAAACAGTGTTATCAGCGCGGCACTGTCCAGCCGGTGGCGCGGCATAAAATCATTTTCCCGGCTGGCCTGCGCGAAGCGGTTCCACGGGCACACCAGCTGGCAGTCATCGCAGCCATAGATGCGGTTGCCGATAAGGGGCCGCAATTGCTCCGGAATAGACCCACGCAGCTCGATGGTGAGATAGGCAATACAGCGCCTGGCATCCAGCTGGTACGGCGCAACGATGGCGCGGGTCGGGCAGCACTCGATACAGGCCTGACAGGTGCCGCAGTGTTCAGTCGCGGGCGGGTCAACGGGCAGGGGTAAATCGGTGAACAGTTCACCGAGGAAAAACCAGGATCCGCCTCGATCGTCAATCAGGTTGGTGTGCTTGCCGATCCAGCCCAGTCCGGCCTTCTGTGCGAGTGCTTTTTCCAGTACCGGCGCACTGTCGGTGAAGGCGCGGTAGCCGAACGGCCCAACGCGCTGTTCAATACGCCGGGCGAGTTGCTGCAGGCGTTTGCGCAGCACCTTGTGGTAATCACGGCCCAGCGCATAGCGCGACAGGTAGGCCTGTAACGGGTCGTCGAGTACCTGCCGGGCAGCGGCGCTCGGTTCCGGCCAGTAGTCCATGCGCACCGATATAATTCGCACGGTGCCCGGTACCAGCTGTGCGGGCCGGCTGCGTTTACTGCCGTGGCGCTGCATGTAATCCATTTCGCCGTGACGTTTTTCTCCCAGCCACTGCAGCAGATACGCCTCGTCTTCATCCAGCGCAGTATCGGTAATACCCACGGCCTGGAACCCCAGCTCGCGGCCCCACTGTTTGATCTGACGGGCCAGCCGGGCAAAATCCGGCGATTTGTGCGGATCCTCTTCGAATCGGGCCGGACTGGATTTGGACGAAAGCTTCACGGTATGGTTGGCAGCAATATTAATTATGGACATTGTATGCCGGAACCGACTTACATTCCGCTTTATACGGCGGCGCAGGTGCGCGAACTGGACCGCACCGCCATCGAGGCGAGAGGTATTCCCGGTTACCAGCTGATGTGCCGGGCCGGACAGGCGCTGGCCGACTGTATCGCGCGTAGCTGGCCTGCTGCCGGCAAGGTCTGTGTTTTGTGTGGGCCGGGAAACAACGGTGGTGACGGCTATGTCGTGGCGCGCCTGTTGCGAGCCTCCGGTATTGATGTCCGTTTGTTGAGCCTGTCTGACCCGGACAGTCTTAAGGGAGATGCCGCGCAGGCGGCGCAGGACTACGTGGCGCAAGGCGGTCAATGCAGTCCGTTTACCGGAGCACTCGAAGAACCGCTGGACCTGCTGGTGGATGCACTGCTGGGTACAGGCCTGGACCGGCCGGTTGCAGGGGATTTTCGCTCGGCCATCGAGGCGCTTAACAGGCACCCGGCGCCGGTGCTGGCGGTGGATATACCCAGTGGGCTGCACGCGGACAGCGGGCGGGTGCTGGGTGTCGCCACACAGGCGCAGCAAACACTGACTTTCATCGGGCGTAAACGGGGTCTGTATACTGGTGCCGGTGTGCGCCACGCCGGTCGGGTTGAGTTTGATGATCTTGCCGTGCCTGCTGATATTTACCAGGACCAGGTCGCAGACGCCTGTTTGGTAGCACAACCCGCACTGGGACCCATCGCACGCCCGCGCGCTGCTGACGCGCACAAAGGGCAGTTCGGACACGTTCTCATCGTCGGTGGCAACCAGGGAATGTCCGGTGCAGCACGCTTGGCCGCCGAGGCTGCAGCTCGCTGCGGTGCCGGCCTGGTATCGGTGGCCACCCGTCCGGAACATGCGGCAGGCCTCAATGCAGGGCGCCCCGAGCTGATGGTGCATGCTGTCGAGCAAGCCGCTGATCTGCAGCCACTGCTGAGGCGCGCCAGTGTCGTCATTATCGGCCCCGGTCTGGGGCAGACCGCCTGGTCAAAAATGTTATTTGAACGCGTGCTGGATTCAGAACTGCCGCTGGTCGTCGACGCCGATGCGCTGAATCTGCTGGCGCGGGATCCCCGGCAGCGGGATAACTGGATACTGACCCCGCACCCCGGTGAGGCGGGTCGCCTGCTGCAGCAGACGACAGAGGCCATCGAACAGGATCGATTCGCCGCGCTACGGCAGTTGCTGGATCGTTACCGGGGAGTCGCGGTATTAAAGGGTGCGGGCAGTTTGATAGCGTCCAGCAAGAGGCCGATACACCTCTGTACCCGGGGTAATCCCGGTATGGCCAGCGGTGGCATGGGCGATGTGCTGAGCGGCGTGCTGGGTGCCCTGCTGGCGCAGGGGCTGGGTGCGTTCGAGGCAGCCAGTGCGGGTGTCTTTCTACACGCAAAATCGGCCGATGTTGCGGCCGCCGAAAAGGGCGAACGGGGTTTGCTGGCCGGCGATCTGATCCCGCTGTTGCGCGAGCTTGTCAATGGCCGGGCGTGAGGAGTTTCTGCAAGACCAGCAGGCCACCGAGGATTTCGGTGAGCGTCTCGCGACCTGTTGCGGAAACGGGTTGCTGATC
>Ga0316192_10004047_pt1 | contig 10650 bp, 10 predicted proteins | sample MerIslwburrow_MG_FD_204931 | JGI IMG/M metagenome (GOLD analysis project Ga0316192, IMG submission 204931) | Coastal sediment microbial communities from Maine, United States - Merrow Island worm burrow | ecosystem: Environmental > Aquatic > Marine > Coastal > Sediment | place: USA: Maine...
TGAACGTCGCAACCGACTGGGGCTACATCGAGGCCCACAGAGCGACACACCTCGACAAGAGGCTCGACGAGGTGTGCGCAATCACGTGGTGCTTGGGGCGCAAACTCTAACGCGCCGAGAGCCTCCAGGACATCGCGCAGACCTCATCGAGCGCGATGTCCACCTCTTTGACCTTCGTGTGAGGGAAGTACCCGTAGGCCACCGCGAGTTGAAGTCCGGCTCGCACCTCCTTGGCCGAGCCGCACGCTGACGCGAACCGAGCCCTCGCGGTCCCGGCATCGTTTCCATCGGCTTCGGCGATGTTGAGAACGACACTGTTCGTGGCTCGATGAATTTGATCGAAGAGCGACCGATCGCGTTTGCGAACGACCGAAAGCACCTGCCGCAGCCCGCCTGCTGCCTGAAGCGCCCGTTGCTGAATGATGAGTCCCATGAGTGATCTCCTTTATGCGAGTGAGTGGGGTTCCCCAGAAGGGCGAAGCCCGACCCCACTCACTCGCATAAAGGAGATCACGATGACCAAGTCACGTCACAAGGACACAGTCCCCGGCGCTGACGCCGGCACTGGCACCGGCGCTGCCACCGCCACTGCCACTGGCGCTGCCACGGCCACTGACGCTGCCAACGCTCCGCTAGTCTTGAGGTGTCACGCCGAATCGTGACGCGAATGCTTCGAGTTTCTCAGGCTTTCCTTCGCCATCGGGGGCGCCGCCGGTGCTGCTGAGGTACCTCGATGCGAGACGCAAATGTTTCGCTTCCAGCCCGGCAAAGCGTGGGTGTAGATTCGTTTTCCCGCATCGCTTGCCGGCTGAGCTCGGCCGCCATGCGGATGCAGAAAGGATCGCCATGTCGCAGATGGTTGGAGGAGAGGCGCTGGCTCGCATGCTGGCTGCTGAAGGCGTCGAGGTCGTGTTCGGCATCGTCGATGGCACGTACATGGGTTTCTTTGCGAGCTTCGAGAAGCACGGGATCCGCATGGTCTCGCCGCGGCACGAAACCAGCGCCGCACACATGGCGGGCGCGTACGCGCGGCTCACCGGCAAGCTCGGGGTGTGCATGGCTTCCAACGGCCCTGGAGTTGCGAACATCCTTCCCGGTGTCGCCGTGGAGAATGGCGAGGGCAATCGAGTTCTGCTGATCACGTCGAGCCGACGGACACCGATCGCGTATCCCGATCGCGGCGGCACGTATCAGTACTTCAACCAGACCGGTGTCACTCGCGCGATGACGAAGTGGAGCGGGGCGGTACCTTCTTTCGAGCGCCTCCCGGAGTTCTTTCGGCGTGCAGCGCGCATCAGTTGGAGCGGGCGGCCGGGGGTGGTCCACCTCGATGTTCCTGAGACGGTGATGAACGGTATCTTCGAAGCCGATGGCATCGACCTTCGTCCGCCCTCGGCGTATCGGCGAACCGAGGCGGTCGAGCCTTCTGCAAGCCAAGTGGCTCGCGCAGCAGAGCTGCTCCGCAACGCGGAGCGCCCGCACATCCATGCCGGCAGTGGCGTCCTGCACGCACACGCTTCCGACGCGCTCGAGGAGGTGGCCGAAGCCCTGGGCACGCCGGTCACCACGAGCTGGGCGGGACGCGGCGCCCTGCCCGACAACCACGATCAGCTTCTGCCGATCTGGGCGATGGAGCCGATCAACAAAGCGCGCAGCGAAGCCGACGTCGCGCTGGTGGTAGGCTCACGCCTCGGCGAGACCGACTGGTGGGGGAAGCCGCCGTACTGGGGCGAGCCCGATGAGCAGAAGTTGATCCAAGTCGACATCGACGAGGAGATTCTCGGGCTCAACAAGGCCACCGAGCTTGCTATCGTCGCCGATGCACGGGCGTTCCTGTCCGCCCTCGCGACCGAGCTGCGTCAATCGCCGCCGAGCGAGGAGCGCTTGCAAGCCAACCGGACGCGCACCGCCGGCCTCGCGGAGGGACAAGCGAAGGTTCGAGCCCAGCTCGACATGGCGCTGCAGAACACCGCGAGCCCGATGCATAGCGCCCAGGTGCCGACGGCGTGCCAGCGCTTCTTTGGCGACGATACGGTTTACGTGTTCGACGGAGGAAACGCGACGGTCTGGGCGAGCTTCTTCTCGGAGATCAACCGACCAGACACGCTGCTCTCAACCTTCAAGTTCGGGATGCTGGGCGCCGGCGTGTCGCAAGCGCTCGCCGGACAGATCGCAAAGCCCGACTCCAAGGTCGTGTGCATCATCGGCGATGGCGCCATGGGCTTCCACTTCCAAGAGCTCGAAACCGCGCTACGCAACGAGCTGCCCGTCATCTACCTCGTGCTCTGCGACAAGCAGTGGGGCATGGTGAAGCTCACGCAGTCGATTGCGCTGGGGATGCTGCGTCCGGCGATCGGGACCGATCAGCAAGGCACGATCAACGCCGACTTCGAAGAGATCGCCTTCGACAAGATCGCCGAGGCGATGGGTTGCCACGGTGAGCGCGTTTCGGATCCAGCCGAGCTCGAGGCGGCCCTTCAGCGATGCGTAGAGTCGGGCAAGCCGTCCGTCGTCCATGTCGATGTGGACCCGAACATGCACCTATTCGCTCCAGGGCTTCAGGAGTTCAAAGCGATGCACCAGGAGCCTGGCGCCTGATGGGCGAGCGCCCCGCGGTCTTGGTGACCGGGGCGGCTGGCTACGTCGGCCGACTCTGCGTCACGGCTCTGGCGAAACGCTTGGGCGAGCTGTCCGCGTTGGTTGCCTTGGATTGGACCGAGGTCGATCCCTCCGAGCGAATCGAGGGTGTCGTCTACGCACAAGGCGACATCTGTGACCACGCACTCAAAGACCTGTTTCGTGAGCACGGCATCGACACGGTCGTACACCTGGCGTCGATCGTTCGTGCGCCCAAGGGGGCGCCGGCGGATCTGGCATATCGGGTCGACGTCCTGGGTACGAAGAACGTCCTGGAAGCTTGCGAGAGCGCAGGCGCCAGGAGGTTGATCGTCACGTCGAGCGGCGCCGCCTATGGCTACCACCCCGACAATCCGGAATGGCTCGACGAGGACGATCCACTCCGGGGTAACGACGAGTTCGAGTACTCGAAGAACAAGCGCCTGGTCGAGGGGATGCTGGCACAGTGGCGGGAGGAGCGGCCCGAGCTACGTCAAGTCGTCTTTCGCCCGGGCACTGTCGTGGGCCCGGACGTACACAGTCCGGTTACCGATCTCTTCGAGAAGCCCGTGATGTTGGGGATCGTCGGTGCCGAGTCGCCCTTCGTGTTCATCTGGGACCAGGACCTGGTCGCATGTTTGGTCGACGCCGTCTTCTCAGACAAAGTGGGCATCTACAATCAGGCCGGCGATGGCGCGCTCACACCACGCGAGATCGCGACAATGCTCAACAAGCCATACGTCGCGCTTCCGGCGTCTGTGGTGAAGGCGATCCTATGGGCGCTCAAGGGATTGGGCGTGACGGATAACGGCCCGGAACGCGTCGCGTTCTTGCGCTACCGGCCGGTGCTGTCGAACCGGCGCCTCAAGGAGGAGTACGGTTACACTCCTCAGCTCACCAGTCGCGAAGCATTCGAGCTCTACGCCCGTGCCCGAGGTCTTCTTGCCCCGGCGTGACTTCCACGGACGCACGGTCGTCATCACCGGCGGCGCCGGCGGCATCGGACGCGCGCTCGCGCGGAGCTTCGGAGGGGCCGGCGCCAAAATCGCGCTCATCGACCTGCCATCGAGTCCGTTGAGCGCTGCCCGCGAGGAGCTCGAGAGGGCCGGCATCGATGCGCTCGCCCTTCCCTGCGACATCACCGACGCCGAACGAGTCGCGAGATCGATGGGGTCTGTTCGTGAGACGTTCGGGAGCATCGACGTCCTGATCAACAACGCGGGCATCGGCCTTCGAAGCGCGTTCGCGGACACACGACCCGAAGTTTTTCGCCGCGTGATGGAAGTCAATCTCTTCGGCGCACTGCATTGCACACAAGCCTGCCTGGCCGACTTGGTCGCGACCCGCGGGATGGTCATCGCGGTCTCGAGCATCGCCGGATTGGCACCGCTCTATGGACGCAGCGGATACGCAGCTTCGAAGCACGCGATGCATGGGCTCTTCGAGAGCCTAGGCGCCGAGGTCGCCGACAAAGGGGTCGGCGTGTTGATGGTTTGCCCTTCTTTCGTCGAGTCAGGCTTGGAAGCGTCGACGGTCGGCGGAGACGGCAAACGCATCGGCCGGCCGCGAACCAAGGTCGGGCGGCTCGGTGACGCGGACGACGTCGCTGCTGAAGTTCTGAAGGCGGCGCAAACCGGACGCAGGCGCCTTGTGCTCACCCCGGTCGGTAAGACCAGCGCGCTTCTGTCGCGCGTCGCGCCTCGGCTGTACGAACGCTTGATGATCCGAAGCTTGCGGGCGGAGCTCGACGAGCCCTGACCCCTACTTCGCCGAGGTTCGGGGCGCCTCCATGCCCCTGACCGGATGGGCACGATACGGCGCTTCGAGAATCGCGACTTCTTCCGCACTGAGCTCGATCTCGGCCGCTGCGATGGCGTCGTCCAGATGCTTGAGCTTCGTGGCGCCCACGATCGGGGCGGTGACCGCGGGCTTGGAGAGAAGCCAGGCCAGCGCGATTCGGGCCGGCGGCTCGCCGCGGTCGACCGCTACTTTCTTCACGGCATCCACCACGTCCCAATCGGAAGGCTGGTCGTACAGGATCTGGTCGAGCCCGTCGCTGGAAGAGCGGCTCGTGGAGCTGTCACCCAACTTGCTCCGGGTCCCTGCAAGCATCCCGCGCGCCAGCGGCGACCAGGGGGTCACCCCGATCCCCTCTTCCTCGCAGAGCGGCATCATCTCCCGCTCCTCTTCGCGATACACGAGGTTGTAGTGGTTCTGCATGGTGACGAAGCGGGCCCAGCCGTTGCGCTCGGACATCGAGAGCAGGCGCTGGAATTGCCAAGCGAACATCGAGCTCGCGCCGATGTACCGGACCTTGCCCTGGGTAACGAGGTGATCGAGCGCCGCCATCATCTCTTCCATCGGCGTGTCGGGATCGAGGCGGTGGATCTGGTAGAGGTCGATCGTCTCGACGCCCAAACGCCGAAGACTGTCTTCACACGCCTGCTGGATGTGCTTCCGAGAAAGCCCGCCCATATTGGGACGATCGCTCATGGGGAAGAAGACCTTCGTCCCGATCACCAGCTCGTCGAGATTGCCGTATTCACGAAGCCACCGGCCGGTCACCTCTTCGCTCACCCCGAGCGAGTACATGTCCGCCGTGTCGAAGAAGTTGATACCCGCTTCGATGGCCCGTTTGAAAAACGGCGCAGACGCCTCCGCGTCGTGCACCCACGGCCGCCATTCAGGGGTCCCGTAGCTCATACACCCGAGGCAAATCCGTGAAACGCGGACCCCGGTCCGCCCGAGATGCGTGTACTTCATCCCACCGATACTACACCATCTGCGCGAGCCGGAGCACTGTCGGAGCTTCTAGCTCCTACCGTACACAGGGACGAGGGCCCCGCGCGTGACGGAGTTCTGTGGTGACGCCAGGAACGCGATGGTCTCTGCGATTTGCTCGGGCGTGGGCCAGGCATCGTGGTCCGCATCGGGCATGGCCGCGCGGTTGGCGGGCGTGTCGATGATGCTCGGAACGATGGCGTTGACCCAAATCGACGACTCCGCGAGCTCTTCTGCCAGCGAGAGCGTCAGCGCTGCGACGGCAGCCTTGGAAGCGGAATATGCCGTCATTTGGGCCGTGGGCACGAGAACCGGTCGCGCCGCGACATTGACGATTCGGCCCGCGCGCCCGGCCATCGCCCTCACCGCTTCACGACAAGAGAGGAAGCAGGTCGTCGCATTCATCCGAATCAGATGATCCCAGGTATCGAGGCTCGTCGAAGTGATGGAGTCCATCGCAAAGCCGCCCGCCAGTTGAATACTCGCGTACAATGAGGTCGTCGCACCGAAGAGCCGGGCTACGTCTGCCTCGACGCTGAGGTCCAGGCCTTCATGAAGGACCACGGCATCGTGGTCGCTATACGGAAACGCGTCGAGCTCCTCCGCAGCGTAAACCGGAACGTGAACTGTGGCCCCTGCGGCAATGAGGCGTCCGACCACCGCGCCGCCGAGCGCGCCAGTGCCTCCAGTAACGACGGCTTCTCGGCCAGATAGATCCAACATGACGGAGAGCCTAGTCTAGGAAGCATGAGTCGCGCCAGCGCTGACGACTTGACGCGTCTTCTCACAGAGTGAGCCGCAACCCATCCTCGGCCATCGGCAACTCGATCTCGCCGGCGCGGGACAACACGTCTTCACTCATGTGCGTGAGGACGATCCGTTTGCACGTGAGGCGTGCGCGATGCTGCATGATCGTGCGGTAACTGTTGTGAAGCGCCACATCCCTATCGAACACGTAGGACTCGCAAACGAAGAGATCAGCTTGGTCGGAGGCTTCGATCAGAGTGTCGGTCCACTGGGTGTCGCCCGAATACACGAATACCTTTCGATCGATCTCGACGCGCAAACTGTACGACGGCGCCCCGCTGAAATGGGCCGCGGGAAACGCGGTTACCTCGATCCCGTCGACCGAGGTCGGCGTTCGGGGCTTGAGCTCGACGAAACGGAGTTCGAAATTGGGCTCGACCTCGGACGACCCAGCGAAGAATATTTCCATTGCCCCGAGGAGGCGCTTCTCGAGACCGGGGGGTCCGACGAGCGTGAGAGGTTCGGTTCGCTTTGAAACCAACTGGGCGTCGAGCAGGAAGAACGGAAGCCCGCCGAAGTGATCCCCGTGCAAGTGGGTGATCAGGACCTTGCTCACATCTCGCGGCTCGATCTGCTGTTGTCGCATCGCGATCAGCGAGGATGCGCCACAGTCGACCAAGAAGAGATCATCGGAGGTGCGTAGCGCGATGCAGGTCTGGAACCGTCCGCCGCTGCCGAAGGCATCGCCACTTCCGACAAAACGCACTTCCACCTGTCCCATATCTCTCTCCTAGTTGCACCAGTCCATCAAGCTAGTTGGTGTGCGACGTTCCGCCAGCCGGCGGGCCCAGGCACGCGAGGAGCCGTCCCTCGATCAAAGGTCCCACAACCTGCCAGAGACGTTGTATGCTGCCAGCCCCGCCAGAAACGAGGAGTAACCAATGGCCGAACTTCAACTCGCACTAGAAGATGCCTACGGCTGGGAGGAAAGAGCCCCCACCCAGCTTTGGATGACACAGCCGATCGGCAACGGAGAGGTCGAGACCTACACGTGGTCGCAAGGCATGGATCAAGCGCGGCGAATGGCCGCTCACCTGAAGTCGCTCAACCTGGAACCCGGTAGCCACATCGGCCTGATATCGAAGAACTGTGCGCACTTCATTTTTACCGATCTGGCGATTTGGATGGCCGGACACGTGAGCGTCGCGCTCTACCCGACCCTCAACGCCGATACGATCGAATACATCCTCGACCACAGCGAGTCGAAGCTCCTTTTCGTGGGGAAGCTCGACGGATGGGATGAGGTTCAGAAAGGCATCCCGTCCGGCATGCCTTGCATCTCTCTCCCGCTCGCTCCTCCGAACGATTACGAGTCGTGGAACTCGATCGTCGAGCGAACGGAGCCGCTTCAGGGGAACCCATCCCGCAAGGCCGAAGATCCCGCGATCATCGTGTACACCTCGGGAAGCACCGGTCGGCCCAAGGGTGTGATGCACAACTTCGGAGCGATTGCGGCGTCGGTGGATGGAGCCGAGAAGATCTTCCACGCGAACACCAAGGACCGCATGCTGTCCTATCTCCCCCTTGCCCACGTGTTCGAACGGTTCTTCGTGGAGCTACAAGGCTTGCGCACGGGGCTGCAGCTCTTTTTTGCGGAATCGCTCGATACGTTCGTGGCCGACCTGAATCGGGCCCAGCCGACGGTCTTCATCTCGGTGCCCCGGTTGTGGCTCAAGTTCCAGCTCGGGGTATTCCACAAGCTCCCGCCCCAAAAGCTTGCACGGCTCCTCCGCATCCCGCTCCTCAATCGGGTCATCAAGAAGAAGGTGCTGACGGGCCTCGGGCTTCAACACGTGCGGCTTGCGGCCAGCGGCTCTGCACCGATCCCGCCCGATCTCATTCAATGGTATCGGGATCTGGGCCTCGAGCTTCTCGAGGGCTACGGCATGAGCGAAGACTTCGCCTACTCACACGCGAGCCACCCGGGTCGCGGCCGCGTTGGCTACGTGGGTAACCCCATGCCTGGGGTCGACGTGAAGATCAGCGATGAGGGAGAGATCCTCATCAAGTCGCCCGGCAACATGATGTGCTACTACAAGCAACCCGAGCTGACCGCCGAGTGCTACACCGAAGACGGCTACTTCCGCACGGGCGACCGCGGCGAGCGCGACGAAGAGGGCCGGCTCAAGATCACCGGGCGCGTGAAGGAGCTCTTCAAGACCAGCAAGGGCAAGTACGTCGCACCGGTGCCCATCGAGAATCTCATCAACAACAACAACCATGTCGAGATGTGCTGTGTCACCGGCTCAGGGCAGCCCCAGCCGTTCGCCTTGGTTCTGCTCGCCGAAGAGCTGCAGCCAAAGCTGAGTGACAGCAACGTGCGGGCAGAAATCGAAGCCGAGCTGGAAACCTTGTTGAAGGAGGTCAACCAGGAAGTAGAGGAGTTTGAGCGCCTCAAGTTCTTGGTGGTCGTCAAAGACCCTTGGCTCATCGAAAACGGCTTTCTCACGCCCACCATGAAGATGAAGCGAACCATGCTCGAAGACACCTACGGGCCCAAGACCGACGAATGGTACGGCGCCGGTCAACGAGTCGTCTGGGAAGCGTAGAGAAACCTTTACAGCGTTCAGGTGTAGAGACCTTATGCGAGGTCTCTTTCTGATTTGCGGGGCCGTGGTCCTGTGGTCCGGTTGCGTACGGGTCGCGGCCTACGAACGAGGGTATCTGAGCGAGGTGACGATGCGGCCCGTCGTCGATCCGCTGGAAGCGCGCGCCTCGAACCAGTTGCATCGGGCCCGCGAAGCTGCGAGCGGCTCCATGTCTACGAGCCGATGTTCTACTTGAGAGCTCGGCAGAACAGCAAAGTCGAACACACGGTGACCGTTCCGGTCGACATCATTACATCGGCGTCGACCGATGCGATCGATGCAACGACGTCGGCCTCACGGCACAATGAGGCGGGGACTCTTCAGATCGACACGCGCGTGAAGCAGACGGAGGACGATACGTTGAAGTTCACGTACGGTGGCCATGTCGAGGAGTGGTTTTTTTCCATCTTCGGCGGCGTCGGATATACACGCGATCTCGCTCAGGACAACGCGACGATCAGCGCGAGAATCGCGGGCTCGTTCGATTGGTTCAAACCCTACGGACCTCGCGGCGACCTCGTCCCGCCTGGCAACCGCTTCGATGTTCGTGGTGGGCTGACTGGGAGCGTCGAAGTCTCACAAATCTTGAGCCCCACCACTTGGGTCAAAGCAGGCTACGAAATCACGTGGCGGAAAGGCGAGCTGCTGACGCCTTGGAACTCGGTGCCTTTCCTGTGTGACCCGGAGGTGACGGTCTGCGTGGGCCGCGTCCAAGAGAAGTTCCCGAGAACGCGGCTTAGACAGACGGTGTCCGGCATGCTCGCGCACTACGTTCCAAGGACGAAATCGACGGTGCGGGCGAGCTATCGGTTCTACGGGGACGACTACGATGTACGTGCTCACACGCTGCTCGCCGAAATCTACCAGTCCGTGACCGAGCGCGCGTATGTCAGCGCCCACTACAGAGCGCATCACCAGACCGCCGTCTATTTCTGGACGACGAACTTGGGCTTGCTGGATTTCAATCCAAACGCGCCGCGGACTTCAGATTCGGACTTGGCCCGGTTCTGGGCTCACGAATGGGGCGCTAAGGTCTTGATTCATCTCACCCCGCCGGGCCGGACTCACCAGCACCATGCCGACGTCTATTTCAACCGATACACGCGTACGAACAACCTGAGCGTGAACGTCGGAAGCCTCGGCTATGGTTACAACTTCTGACCCAGGGGAGTTGTGCTAGAAACCGCCATCTATGGATGAACAGCTCGTTTATGACGTAGTCATCGTGGGTGCGGGCCCGGCCGGCGCGACGGCGGCGTACTTTCTTGCAACCGCGGGGAAGCGTGTTGCGCTCCTCGAGAAGGCAACCTTTCCACGTGATAAGCGCTGCGGCGACGCCTGGTGTGAGCCAGCGCTCGACATCCTCGAAGAAATGGGCGTCGTTCAGGAGCTCGACTCCGAGGGCCTGGTGCAGTGGATCCGCGCCGGCGGTCTGGTGTCGCCCTCCGGTCTGAGCTTCACTAGCCCGGACGAAGGAGAGCGAGAGAGCGCCCCGCGAGTAGCGGCGATCCGCAGGATGATCTGCGACGAGCGGATCGCGCGCGCGGCGCACCGTGCTGGAGCAGAGCTCATCGAGGAGGCATCGGTGACCGATGTGTCCCTCGGCGATGCAATCTGGACGATCCGTTGTAAGGATGGTCGCCGCTTCCTGGGACGTTGCCTGATCGCCGCAGACGGGGCCAAGAGTAAGATCGCGCGCGCGCTCGGTGTCGTCACGACTGGAGCGAATAGCGTCGCGAGCAGGCAGTACATCAAGGGAGGCACGCACAACTTCACGAGCGACGGCGTTCTCCTCTATCCGCCGTACGTGCTGCCCGGCTACGTTGCGCTCTTTCGCCACTCGAACGATGACATCGAA
>Ga0316192_10004048_pt1 | contig 10649 bp, 10 predicted proteins | sample MerIslwburrow_MG_FD_204931 | JGI IMG/M metagenome (GOLD analysis project Ga0316192, IMG submission 204931) | Coastal sediment microbial communities from Maine, United States - Merrow Island worm burrow | ecosystem: Environmental > Aquatic > Marine > Coastal > Sediment | place: USA: Maine...
AACCACGGGCCGGGCAACTGGAAACTGCCTGCGTATTCATTGAAACCGTGCACTGCCACGAATACAGCGCTCGCATCGGTTGTCTTCCAGCTGGAAACCTGCAGCCTCTCACCGTCTGTAGTGGTGTATTCGGTATCACTGAGACTGGCCGCACCGATGACCGGGCCGGTATCGAGCAACTCAGGCTTGGCGCACGCACTAACCGCGGCACACAGCACGAGGCACAGGACGATGATCACTGATCGATTTTGCATGCCACCTCCTGTATCGCGATGGCCGGGCCAGGCGGAAAATCCTCGCCGACTTAAGACACAAGTGCCTTAACATCTGCTTTCAAGACAGGCAGAAGCTCTGCCTCAAACCACGGGTTTTTCTTCAACCAGCCAGTATTTCTCCATGACGGGTGTGGCATGGGGATGACGGATACCGGAGTCATTTCATGATATTGCCGCCAGTTTCTGACTGTTTCGGTCAATGTGGACTTCCGCTGATTGCCCATGTGCCAGTTCTGGGCATACATGCCGATTGTCAGAACCAGCGTCACCTGCGGCATCGCCTGCATCAGGCCGTCACGCCAAAGCGGCGCACACTCTGCGCGCGGCGGCAAGTCGCCGCCCTTGGCATCAAGGCCGGGAAAGCAAAACCCCATGGGCACTATCGCCAACTTGTCAGGCTCGTAGAAAACTTCTTCAGTTATACCCATCCAGTCGCGAAGCCGGTCTCCGGACGGATCGGTAAAAGGCTTGCCTGATGCATGCACGCGAGTGCCAGGCGCTTGCCCGGCAATCATGATCCGGGCAACGGCCGACACCTGCAGCACCGGGCGCGGTTCATGCGGCAAAGACGGCTTGCCGGCCTTTGGCGTGTCACGGCACACCCGGCACTGCCGGACCTGCGAGACCAGCGCATCCAATGAATTGGACACTAGGCCGCCGCGCTCGGGCGTGCGGAAACCTGATCATGCCAGCGTTTCAAATGGGTGTGTTCATCTTTCAGGGCAACACGAGCCACGCGCATGAAATCGACAGCGCACAAGGCGTCAATATCAGCCACCGAAAAACTGTCCCCTGCGATGAATTGTCTGGATGCAAGTTCACCATTGAGGAAATCCAGCATGGCCTCGACACGCCCGACATTCACCTCGCTCCACTCCTTGATCTGCGGAACTTCAAGATGCGCCATCCTGGGATGGGAGTGGCGGAAAGCAAAGCCAATCGGATGCATCAATTGAAGTTCAATTCGGCGCTGCCACATATCTATCATGCCGATTTCCAGCGGCGTTTTACCGAACAGTGCCGGTTCACGATGTAATGCCTCGAAGTACCTGCAGATCGCCATCGCTTCGGCGATGCAGGTGCCATCATCCAGTTCCAGAACCGGAATGCGCATGAACGGATTACGCTGCACCATTTCAGGTGTTTTATGCTCTTCGGTCATGATGTCGATGTGCCGACGTTCGACCTCAATGCCCTTTTCCGCCAGAAAAATCCGCACCCGGCGCGGATTTGGGGCTCGATTGTCTTCTATCAGTATCATGCTCAAAAGTACCTTTCTCCCGGTCAATCACTATATTGATCGACACAACTTCGCTCCAATTGGAGTTGCCATCTTTGCGGTTTGCTAACCATTGCTGCAAGGCCGTTCTTAAGCATTTTCATTCATGGTCAACAGTCCCATGAGCTGCAACTGTGGTAAATCAAACTTGACAATGCCTGTCGAAAATCAACTGGAACAACCAGCCATCACGCCGAAACAGGCTGATTCATCATCGGATGATGTCAGGGAATTTGATCTTTTGACATTGTTTGTTCGAAACCAGATCAGGGTTTCTCTGGCAATGCCGGTTCTGTCCATATTCATGATGGCAGCCATCTATTCCTGGACAACCTGGGTGGCCGCGGCAAGTTGGTTCGGCAGCTACCTGACGGCTCAGGCAATACAGTATTATCTTTGCAATCTGTATGAACAGACCCGCAAGGACAAACTCAAGTCCACAGAATGGGTTGGCATGCTGTGCGCCTCTGAAACGCTGATTGCAGTGTGCTGGGTGATTCCACTGTTTGCCTATTGGGAAACCGGAAACCAATCACAACACATTTACCTGGTGTCCATCACGCTGGCGGCCATTGCAGCCAGGGTACTGACCGCCGGCAACTATATGCCGATCATTCTTGCAGGTACCGGCATTATCGCCCTGGCGACGATGACCCGCTGCCTTCTGGAATCCGGCCTGGTGTATAACACACTTGCGTCAATTGTTGTTCTTGCCGAAATATTCTTCGTGCAGCTTGTGCGCCGCCTCCAGGGTACCGCTCAGGAAATGCTGGTTTTCAAGGCCGAGCGCGAGGCTCTCATCGGCCAACTGGACGGTGCGCTTTGCGAAGCTGAAATCGCCCGCAGCAAAGCCGAGGAAGCCAACCTTGCAAAGTCACGGTTTCTGGCAACCATGAGCCATGAGTTGCGCACCCCACTCAATGCCATACTTGGGTTTTCAGAAATCCTCAGCAAGGAAATGATGGGTCCGCATGCGGTGCCTGTCTACAAGTCATATTCAGACGACATCCACTATTCCGGTGATTATCTGCTCAAGCTGATCAATGACATTCTGGACCTGTCGCGCATTGAAGCCAACCGCAGCGATCTGGATATCGAGCCGGTCGACCCTTGTGTCGTGGCACGGGAAAGTGCGGAACTGTTATCCATTCAGACATCACACAAAGCGCAAACGGTGCAGTTTGATTTTCCTGACGAGCCGGTGCGCCTGCTGGCTGACAACAGGGCTCTGCGCCAGATATGGCTGAACCTGTTGTCGAACGCGGTAAAGTTTGCGCCGGAAGCGAGCAATATCTGCGTCAGCATCCGGCAGAAGAGCAATGGTTCGGTGAGTTTGAGCGTGGCGGACAATGGCCCTGGCCTCCATGCCGACGAGCTTGACTTCATGCGTACGGCATTTGTCCGCGGCACCTATGCGCGGGAAAAAGCCATCGATGGCGCGGGGCTGGGATTGTCCATAGTCAACGGTCTGGCGAAACTGCATGAAGCCAAGCTGGCGATGAAGTCAAATCAGCCGACCGGACTGATTGTCAGCATCGAATTTCCATCGCACAAGGTATTGGGTACCGTTCGGGCAAGCCTCGCTGATGCCAACAAGTCCATGCCGCAAACCCAACGCAAATTGATTGAAGTAACGTCGTGCTAGCGCACGCCGTATTTTTATTGGTCGAACAGCTGATCCGCCTGCGGCGGGCCGTTCTCCGATCCTGAACTACCTTTTATGATAAACTCCGTTCCGAAGCACGTTAGTGCTGAGGCAAGGCCGACTGGCCGGCGCACGAAGTGCGCCCCAGCGGAGCGCAGCCGATAGGCTGCTGGCGTGAGCGGAACAAACCCCGGCACGTTAGTGCTGAGGCAAGGCCGACTGGCCGTCGCACCAAGTGCGCCCCAGCGGAGCGCAGCCGATAGGCTGCTGGCGTGAGCGGAACAAACCCCGGCACGTTAGTGCTGAGGCAAGGCCGACTGGCCGCCGCACCAAGTGCGCCCCCGCGGAGCGCAGCCGAAGGCTGCTGGCGTGAGCGGCAGATATGCTCCAAAGCTGTTCGATCAGCAAAAACGGCGTGAGCGACGTAAACTCAGAGCTGATCAATCGCCCGCTTCATCAAGTACCGCCATCACGTCTGCTACGACCCTTGCCGCCAACGCGCCTGAGGTGCCGTCGTGTTCGGCATAACTGCCCGACAACAAAACAGGCCGATCAAGCGCCTTGCACAGCCGTGCGCTGTCAGGGTGCATGTCATGACATGATACCATGCAATGATCCGCGATCCCCTGGCGCAATCCTTCCAACAACAGTGCAACGCACGCTGCCTGGGATCCATCCAGGATAACCGGTACTCTTTGCATCCGAGCTGCCACGATGGCACCGGCAATAGCTGCGGCCTCGCGCCCACCCAACCGGCGCAGCACTTCCAGCGGCGACTGGAAATGGGATTTGTGCGTAGAAACAGCTTTGCCAACAATATCAATTTCTGCCGGACTGCGCTGTTCATTGAGGGAATTGTCTTCACCAAGCAGCGCCGCGGTCATTGCAGTGGTTGAAGCCTCTCCACCCGCGGCAATACCGCGTACCACCAGCAGATCACAGCCATCTGTAGTTGCCTCCATGCCGTAGGCAATGGTCGCGGCGCAATCGGTTTCCGCCATCGTTGCAGCAACTGAGAAATCTTCCACCGGCAATTCGAGAGCCAGTTCAAAAACCTTCAGGCCAAGCTCTGCTCGGCCACACGCTTTCGCAACCGGGCCGGAGCGGGCCTGAACTTCTTCAACCAGTTCAGCGATCTGGCTGATCTGCAATCCGGCATCCAGGATCGCGGCCACCGCATGAGAAGCTGCAAACAGGGTAACCACCGGTCGCCGGATGTTTGGCCGGGCAGTCGCCTGCCAGCCGGCCATCCACCTGCCGATTTCAGCAATCCTGTCATTTGGCTGCCGACCTTGCGCCGCAAACATACTGGCCGCCTTGACATCGAAGCCCGGAAGTTCATCCACCAGAGCGCGAATATCATCAAACGGTAACAGGCTGGGGTTCTGGCTCATTTTCGACATTTCTGTTCAAGTCCAGGCCGCTGGTTTAAGTGAAAGACTAGTTGGGTTCGCTTAGCATTGTTTTATGTGGTCGAACAGCTTATCTGGTTTGTTACCGCTCGCGCCGGCAGCCTGACGGCTGCAGCTCCGCGAGGTGGGGCCTGACCGGCCCCAGGCCCAGTCGGGCCTAGTTGGAAGCTCATCATAACCATAGTTCAGAAATGGAGAACAGCGCGAAGCAAGGAACGTGCTGAGCAAAGCTGTTCGACCGGCATCAAGAACGGCCCGCCGCAGGCGGACAAGCTGTTCGACCGGCATCAAGAACGGCCCGCCGCAGGCGGACAAGCTGTTCGACCGGCATCAAGAACGGCCCGCCGCACGCGGACAAGCTGTTCGACCAAACAAATGTCCCGACAGGCCCAAAGTTCCACGCTTTATTAACCGTGTTCTTTCACGGCACGTTTGCCAATCCGGGCTATTATTCTCCCAACGTTTTCATCGAGAGAGGAATTATCATGCACGCGTGGATCGGCTTCTTTTTTAGCTGTGCAATGATCATTGTGGCGGCCCTGGGCAAATCTCAATACCAGTGGTTACCCAACAGTCTGGCTGCAACGCCTTCCATGGAGTTCATGTTTCTGATTGGGTGTGCGGGATTTGGCGCAGCACTCGCCATGCTGGCACCAAGTTACTCAACTGCCCGTCTGGCTTCATTGTGGTCATCTGCAGCTCTCGCGGTGGTTGTGGTGGTCGTTAACATCGACAATTTGAACCTGCGCGACGATGCGGACCGGACAGTGGAACCTGCTGTTGTTGTTCCTGCAAAACCCGATGTGGAAGAGCCCAAAGTTGACTTCGTGCTGAAGAAGACCATCCATGAGGACAAATGGGTGCCATTCAACAATCTTGAACGCCGGATCAGGGAGCATGAACGCAATCAGCCTGCGCTGCCTGCCAACATGGATACTCATGAACCGACGCCACCGGCAGAACCAAACCCTGAACAATAGCCGTTGCAGAATTTGCCCGGCTTTCCACGAGAAATGTTGCACACTGGATACTGTGCGTGCTACGCGGCAGGGGACAAGGCCCATCTGTCATTCGTGGACTCCAGGCATCTAAATGAGCGACCGTACAATCCCTGAAATCCAGTCGCCGTGCGTCAAACTGTGCATAATGGAACCCGATAGCGGTTTCTGCATGGGCTGCGGGCGGACCCGCGATGAAATTGCCAGTTGGATATCCCTGTCTCCGAGCGAACGCGAAACGGTGACCGGGCAACTGGGCCACAGGCTGGCAAATCTAACCCGCAACAAACGCCGTAAGGGCGGACGCCGCAACCGGCTGGCAAAAACCGGTTAGACGCGGTCATTCCCCGGTATCAAAAAGGAAACCCTCGATGCTTGCCAAACCCCGCGCCGATCTGGTTCCCAACACGCTGGACTATGAGCGTCTGCCGCTGGTCAAGGCGACAGGATTTCGCGAGTACGATGCCCGCTGGCTGTTTGAAAAGGAAATCAATCTCTACGGCATTCAGGCGCTTGGCCTCGGGCTCGGCACCTATCTGCACCAGCGCGGTATCAAACCCCATATAGTTACAGCGCATGACTTTCGCGGCTACTCCATGTCCATCAAGCAGGCGCTGACCACCGGTCTGATGGCGTCGGGCTGCACGGTTTACGACATCGGGCTGGGACTTTCTCCCATGGCCTACTTTGCCCAGTTTGCACTCGACGTGCCTGCGGTTGCCATGGTGACCGCCAGCCACAATGACAATGGCTGGACCGGTGTGAAGATGGGGTGTGACCGCCCGCTCACCTTCGGGCCGGATGAAATGAGCGCACTCAAGGACATTGTGCTGGGCGGTAAATGGCAGACCCGTGATGGCGGCGGTCTGGTACATGTATCTGATCTGGAAGAAAAATACGTCGCCGACCTGGTCAAGGACGGACCGGTCACCCGCAAGCTGAAAGTGGTATGCGCATGTGGCAACGGTACAGCAGGCGCATTTGCGCCGAAAGTACTGGAAGCCATGGGTTGTGAGGTGGTACCGCTGGATTGCGAACTCGATCATTCCTTCCCGCGCTACAACCCCAACCCGGAAGACTTGGAAATGCTGCATGCCATGCGCGATGCGGTGCTGGCGTCGGGTGCAGATGTCGCCCTTGGATTTGACGGAGACGGTGACCGCTGCGGCGTGGTGGACAATGAAGGCAATGAGATTTTCGCCGACAAGGTCGGCGTCATGCTGGCCCGCTTCATGTCATCAGAACATGAAAACGCGCAATTTGTCGTGGATGTAAAATCCACAGGGCTGTACAAGACAGACCCGGTTCTGAAGGCGCAGGGCGCACGTACCGATTACTGGAAAACCGGGCATTCGTACATGAAGCGGCGCACCAATGAGCTGGATGCGATTGCCGGATTTGAGAAGTCCGGCCATTACTTCCTGCGCGAACCCTACGGACTTGGCTATGACGACGGACTGGCGTCTGCCATCGCCATCCTGCGCATGCTTGAACGCCAGCCTGAAAAGTCAATGGCAGACCTTTACCGCGACCTGCCGCAGACCTGGGGCTCGCCCACCATGTCGCCGCACTGCGCCGATGAAGCAAAATACGGCATCGTCGACAAGACTGTGGCTTACTTCCAGCGGATTGCCGCAGACGGCGGCAAGCTGGCCGGCCAGTCAATTCGCGAACTGATCACGGTCAACGGCATCCGCATCGTGCTGGCAGACGGCACATGGGGCCTGGTGCGGGCGTCTTCAAACAAGCCGGAACTTGTCGTGGTGTGCGAAAGCCCAACGTCCGAGGACATGATGAAGGCCATGTTCAAGGCCATCGACATGCACCTGAGCGATTATCCTGAAGTCGGCGAATATAACCAGAAGATTGCATGAGAGTTGTACGCCTGCACGGTGTGCCGCGTTGCTAATTAAACTCGCTCACGCCAGCAGCCTTACAGCTGCGCTCCGCGGGGGTGGGCCTGACCGGCCCGAGGCCCGGTCGGACCTAGTTGCTTTTTGCTGCTCGAACAGCTTGTCCGCCTTCGGCGGGCCGTTCTCCAACCTTGAATAACCGTATTGAGGAACGCCAACCCGAAGCACGTAAGTGCTGAGGCAAGCGCGACCGCGTGCCGCACGAAGTGCGCCCTAGCGGAGCGCTGCCGAAGGCTGCTTGCGTGAGCGGCATCACTCAAACAACAAGTTGTTCGACCAGTAAAAAACTAGTGCAATATCTGGCTCAGGAACAACTTGGTGCGGTCTGACTTCGGGCTGGTGAAGAAGGCTTCAGGTTCATTCTGCTCAACGATCTGGCCTTCATCCATGAAGATCACCCGGTCTGCCACCTGACGTGCAAAGCCCATTTCGTGGGTCACGCACAGCATGGTCATGCCGGTTTCCGCAAGGTCCACCATAACTTCAAGCACTTCCTTGATCATTTCGGGATCAAGCGCGGAGGTGGGTTCATCGAACAGCATGATGCGCGGGTTCATGCACAGTGAACGCGCAATGGCCACACGCTGCTGCTGGCCGCCTGACAGCTGGCCGGGATACTTGTTGGCCTGCTCGGGGATCTTCACCTTTTCCAGGAAACTCATCGCGACTTCCTCGGCTTCCTTCTTCGGCATCTTGCGAACCCAGATCGGGGCAAGGGTGCAGTTTTCCAGAATGGTAAGATGCGGGAACAGGTTGAAATGCTGGAACACCATGCCGACTTCACGGCGGATTTCGTCGATCTTCTTCAGGTCATCGGTCAGCTCAATGCCGTCCACGATGATCTGACCCTTCTGGTGTTCTTCCAGCCGGTTGATGCAGCGGATCAACGTCGACTTGCCGGACCCGGAAGGCCCGCAAATAACAATGCGCTCGCCCCGGTAAACCGTCAGGTCAATGTCACGCAGCACATGGAAGTCACCATACCATTTGTTCATGCTGGAAATCTGGATCGCCACATCGTCCATAATGATATGGCCGGATTTCGCCGGTGTTGCAGAAGATGCAGTTGTCTTGCTCGCCGCTTTTTTCGCAGACGCTGTTTTGGTTGCCTTGGCCATGGTCGGTTTTCCTAATGCTTGAACGGTTTAGTTTTTGTGTCCGGTATCGAGCTGGCGTTCCATGAACATGGAATAGCGCGACATGCCGAAACAGAATATCCAGAACACTGCAGCGGCAAAGAAGAAGCCGGTCGAGTGGGTTTGTGGCGCCACCCACTTTTGGTCGGTATTCGCCGCCTGCACGATGAGCAGCAGATCATACAAACCGATAATGCCAACCAGCACGGTGTCCTTGAACAGACCGATAAAGCTGTTGACGATGCCGGGAATGACCAGCTTCAGCGCTTGCGGCAGTGTAATCAGCCCCATGTTCTGCCAATAGGTCAGACCCAGTGCCTGAGCAGCCTCCGTCTGGCCCTTGGGGATGGCCTGCAAACCACCACGGACAACTTCGGCCATATAGGCTGACGAGAACAATGCCACCCCGATGAGCGCCCGCAACAGTTTGTCGAAACTGGTGCCCGGCGGCAGGAACAGCGGCAGCACGACAGACGCCATGAACAACACGGTGATCAATGGAACACCCCGCCAGAGTTCAATAAAGGCCACCGAGAAAAGTTTCACCACCGGCATGCTGGAGCGCCTGCCCAACGCCAGCAGGACACCTATCGGCAATGACGCAACGATGCCGGTAACGGCCACGACCAGGGTCAACAGCAGGCCGCCCCATTTGGACGTCTCAACATAGGGAAGCCCGAAATCAATCGACATGATGATCAGCAGTAAGGCAACCCCGCCGGCAATGGCAGCAGACGCGATCAGTGCGTGACTTGGCTGAATGATCTTGGCAACAAATCCCAGCAACAGGATCGGGATGACAATGGCGCCAACAAATGCGCCGACGGTCAGCCAGGTTGACAGGCCGATATCAAAATTACCGCCGGTGAGCATAATCAATGTCAGGACCGGATAGATACCCAGCAGGAAAATGCCGTTGATCCGTTTGTAGGGCAGCGACGGCATCATCATCGGCACCAGGGCCAAAACGCCCACAATACCCACAACGTCTACGCGCCAGCGCTCGGTAAACGGATAGAACCCGTACATCCACTGGCCGAACTTGGCTCGTGCCATCGCCCAACAGGCACCATGGGCTCCATCACCAATGCAAGCTGACCGGTCTTCACCGCTCCACACTGCATTGAAAACTGACCATTCCAGCGTGATCCAGATTACATAAAGCAGCAGCGCTCCGAATATGAGAGACATCAGTGCATTTATGGGTGTCGGGAACAGGTTCTCCCGCATCCAGCCGATCGGTCCGCTGACAGTCAGCGGTGCCGGCATCGCCGGCGCCTCTTCGGTGCGCACGTAAGCAAGGTCTCTCTGAGAATGAATGTCTGACATGTGCTTATCTCTCCACCAGCTTCATTCGCGAATTGAACCAGTTCATAAAGGCCGACGTGAGTAGCGATATGGTCAGGTAGACCGCCATCCAGATGACGATGATTTCCACCGCCTGTCCGGACTGGTTCATGACCGTGCCGCCTGCTGCCACCAGTTCAGGAAAGCCGATTGCGACGGCCAGGGACGAGTTCTTGGTCAGGTTCAGATATTGGCTGGCCAGCGGCGGAATGATCACCCGCATGGCTTGTGGAATAACCACCAGACGCAGTGCCGGGTTGGGCCTCAGGCCAAGAGCATAGGATGCTTCGGTCTGGCCCCTGTTGACCGCCAGGATGCCGGAGCGAACGATCTCGGCGATAAATGATGCGGTGTAGACCGACAAGGCAAAATAAAGAGCAGCAAATTCCGGGACCAGGCCAACACCACCGCGCAGATTGAAATTACCCTGTTCGGCGAATTCAAATTCAACCGGTGCGCCCAATGCGAAATAAGTCAAAAGAGGCAGGCCGAAAAAGATAGCAAGCGAGGTGAGGAACACCGGGAACTGTTCGCCAGTTGCTTCCTGACGTTTGTGCGCCCATTTTCTCAAAAACACGATGCCGACAATCGCCGCGATTACCGCAATTACGATCATCCACGCTCCCTCACCCCAGATAAATTTG
>Ga0316192_10004051_pt1 | contig 10644 bp, 11 predicted proteins | sample MerIslwburrow_MG_FD_204931 | JGI IMG/M metagenome (GOLD analysis project Ga0316192, IMG submission 204931) | Coastal sediment microbial communities from Maine, United States - Merrow Island worm burrow | ecosystem: Environmental > Aquatic > Marine > Coastal > Sediment | place: USA: Maine...
TGACGGGATTGCGACCTGTGTATATGCATAACCGTCCTGACTTTTTGTTGCTGGCCTTTAATCAAATCGTAAATCACGCCTCCAAGATTCATTACCTAGACAATGGTGAAACACGGGTGCCATTGGTAATCTGGTCAGCTATTGGTCGAGGCTGGGGATCAGGATCGCAGCACTCACAGGCCATTCAGGGTTTACTGATGACCGTGCCGGGCCTGAAGATCATCATGCCCAGCACACCTTATGATGCCAAGGGGCTGATGCTGGCGGCCATTGCCGATAACAATCCGGTGCTGATCTTTGAACATCGCTGGTTGATGAAGCAGCAGGGGGCCGTGCCGGAGGGGCTGTACAAGGTACCCATCGGTAAGGGTGTGTATCGCCAACGCGGTGGTGAGCTGACAATTATCGGCAGTTCGCATGCTTTGCAGTTAGCTATTCAGGCTGTGGATCAACTACCAGAGATCAGCGCCGATGTGATCGACTTACGGACTATTAAACCGTTAGACAAGGACATTATTCTTGAATCGGTGCGCAAAACAGGCCGTGCGCTGATTGTCGATACCGGTTGGGCCATGGCTGGGGTTTGTGCCGAAATCGGTTGCGTTATCGCAGAAAATTGCCCTCAGGTTTTGAAGTATCCTGTGCGGCGAATCGGCTTGCCGGATCTGCCCGCACCTGCCGGTTTCACCCTGGAACAGTTTTATTACCCGACGGCAGAAAAGATCGCTGCCACCATCAAAGAGATGCTTGCAGAGGAGTAGTAGATGTTTTTCGAGCTGGCCAGCAGTTCATGGGGTAAAGAAGAAACCCAGGCAATTCAGGATGTGATTGCCAGCGATCGTTTTACCATGGGTGAACGGGTTAAGGAATTTGAGCTTCGCTTCGCCAATAAAATGGGTATGAAGCATGCGGTGATGGTGAGCTCTGGCTCGACCGCTAATCTGGTTGCTACCGCAGCACTCTCATTTAAAAAAGACCGGCCACTGCAGCGTGGTGATGAGGTCATTGTGCCGGCCATATCCTGGGCTACCACATATTATCCCTTGCAACAGTACGGCCTAAAATTACGTTTTGTCGATGTCGACCTGAATAATCTGGGGATGGATGTAAGCAAGCTTGAACAGGCCTTGACGCCAAACACACGAATGGTAGTGGGGGTCAGTATCCTTGGTAATCCGGCTGCGCTGGATGTGATGCGCGCATTTTGTGATCGACATAATCTTTATCTGTTTGAAGATAATTGCGAGTCCCTAGGTGCCGAGTTGAATGGCAAAAAATGCGGTACCTTTGGCGATATAAACACCTTCAGCTTTTTCTTCTCCCATCATGTCGCCACCATGGAAGGCGGGATGATTTTGACTGATGACGAAGAGTTATATCATCTATGTTTGTCGCTACGTGCCCATGGTTGGGTGCGAGACTTGCCACATGATACTTCGCTATGTGACAGGCAGGAGGATGCCTTTAACGAGGCCTATCGTTTTATTCTGCCGGGTTATAACGCCCGTCCTCTGGAGATGAGTGGTGCCATCGGTATTGAGCAGTTAAAAAAACTTGATGCCATGACAGAAGTGCGACGCCAGAATGCTGAGATATTTCGAGAGCTGTTTTCTGATGATGAACGTTTTATCCTGCAAAAAGAGAATGGCAGGAGTTCCTGTTTCAGTTTCACCATGATCATCAAACCCGAATCTGGGATTGATCGACCTCAGGTTTTTGACAAGCTCCGTTCCGCAGATATTGGCTTTCGCATGATTACCGGCGGTAACTTCCTGCGTCACGACGTGATCCGTTATTTCGACTATGACGTGGTCGGCGGCGCTACGCCCAATGCCGATCTGGCTCATGACAATGGATTTTTTGTCGGCAATCACCCGCATGATCTGCGGCCACAATTGGAACGGTTGCAGCAGGTGTTGAGTGAGTGCTGAGCATTGATCACTGAAGCGGTTATCCTCGCCGGTGGTCTGGGAACACGGCTGCGCCCGGTCGTGAATGATGTGCCAAAACCGCTGGCCCTTGTCGGTGGCCGGCCCTTTCTGGAATATCAACTTGATTACCTGATCGCGCAGGGGATAGGGCGGGTGGTCTTTTCCGTCGGTTATCTCTGGCACAAGATCGAACAACACTTTGGTGATCGTTATAAAACGCTGAGCATAGCCTATGCTGTTGAGGCACAACCACTCGGCACCGGTGGCGGTTTGTTGCAGGCGGCTGAGTTGTGTCAGCCGGATACTGGCCTGTTGGTGCTGAACGGTGATACCTGGTTTCCTGTGCCTGTTACCGAGTTGGCGGCAGTGCAGCGACAACACCAGACAGATGTCACCATTGCTCTGCGTCAGGCCAATAGTGGCGGTCGTTATGCTGGCATAGTTCTTGATGACAATAACCGAATAGTCAATTTTTTATCGTCTGGCGATGAGGGCAGTGGTTGGATCAATGGCGGGGTTTATTTGATCTCGCCGCAGATATTGGCGCACTGGCGTAGCCAGTCAGGCAAGCCCTTGTCGTTGGAACAAGATCTGCTGGAAAAGGGAATTGCAGCCGGCCTGAGCTGTTATGGTTATCCCGCTACTGCGGCGTTTATCGACATCGGTGTGCCGGAAGATTACGCCAGAGCAGTGTCAGTAATAAAAAGTGAATAACAATGGAGTGTGTATGAGTTATCAAATCTTGGTGACTGGTGGGGCAGGATACCTTGGCTCAATCCTGGTGCCGGAGTTGTTGAAGCAGGGACATAGTGTGACCGTGTTGGACAGTTTTATGTACCGGCAGAACAGTCTGGCCCATGTGTGTGCCGATGCTAATTTTAATGTCGTTAACGGTGACGTGCGCCTGACTGAAACGATAAAACCACTGCTCAAACAGGCCGACATCATTATCCCTCTGGCGGCGCTGGTGGGTGCACCGTTGTGCAATAAAGACCCCGTCGGGGCGACGAGCACCAACCGCGATGCCATACTCAGTATGCTTGATGGGCTGTCTTCAAATCAGCGCGTGTTAATGCCTACCACCAACAGCGCCTACGGCAGTGGTGATGAAAATAATTACTGCGATGAAAATTCACCACTCAATCCTATCTCTCATTATGCCAAAGAGAAAGTAGAGGTTGAACAGCGTCTGCTGCAACATGACAACGCCATCAGCTTCCGACTTGCCACCGTCTTCGGCATGGCACCACGCATGCGCACCGATTTGTTGGTGAATGACTTTGTCTATCGCGCGGTTTATGACCGGGCCGTGGTGTTGTTTGAAAGCCATTTCAAACGTAATTACATTCATATTCGTGACGTGGCGCGCGCCTTCCTGCACGGCATCGAGAGCTTCGAGGCCATGGCTGGGCAGATCTATAACGTCGGCCTGTCGGATGCCAATCTGTCGAAAAAGGAACTCTGTGAGCGGATTCAGAAGCAGCGGCCTGAATTTGTATTTGTTGAGGCCGGTGCCGGAAAAGACCCAGATCAACGAAATTACATTGTCTCGAATGAAAAGATTGAGAGCACGGGGTTTAAACCCGTGCATAGTATTGATTCAGGCATCAGTGAATTGATAAAAGGTTATGCGATGATCAATAACAGAATTTATGGGAATGTTTAATGATATCTAAGTAATAACTCTTGGGCATCGCTCTACAAGTGAGGTTTCACTAGTATTGAGTATATTAGGAAAAGTTACGTTTTTTTCAGCTGGGTGGGGGAAAGGTTCGTTGAAGGAATGTTATGAGTAATAAATTACAATTAAACCAAAGAAATATGAATGTTGTTACAGGGCTGCTGGATGATTGGGTATGCAACCACCCATGGGCCGGCGCAGGTTATGTGGATGGTGGGCATCCTAGAGAGGAAGTGTTGGCAAACCGGAAGCACGGTAATGACGGTGTTAATGCTATTCAGCAGGTGCGGCAGGAAATTTTAGAGTTTATTGAAGTGATCTTGAATGTCTGCGGAGATGGTTCTGCTCTTGAAATTGGGCTGGGAGAGGCGGGCGGGACACATTACATATGGTCCTTGTTGTTTGATCAGGTGTATACCATTGAAGTACGGCAAGAGGTGGTTAATCGTTATCTTGATAACCAAACCTTAGATTCTGAACAAAGTACTTTCCTGGTAGCGCCTTCATTTAGACGGGATGTGTTGCTGAAGGCTGCACGTTCATTGAAAGGGGGGTGTGATTTTCTGTTTATAGATGGGGATCATGAACGTGACGGTGTTGAAGGTGACTGGCGTATGTACAGTCACCTAGTAAGAAAAGGCGGGATCGTAGCATTTCACGATACGATTTGTGATCACCCCGGAGAACGAGAGGTGTCAGCATTTGTGAAAGACTTGGAATGTGGAAAGATAACGGGTGAACCCATTAAGTTTAATCATATTCATCACTCGCTATATGTAGGGATAAGTTACTATATTGTATGACTGTGGCTGTACTAGATTTAAGGTTGTAGTTGGGCGGTTGTTGCATAATGGGAAAATTGTGAGCTAGATGGAGTAGGCTTGGTCCTTATGTGAATTTATGCGGAGTTATGGACGTGTATTGTGCTTTGTTTGCGAACAATGATTAAATTATAACTGATGTGAATGACTGCTTGGTTTAAAGAGCAAGGTAAGTGAGATAGCTCCATTTGACAGTTTAATAAATTGAACCGTTAGGGTGTTTGGTAATTAATGCAATTATATAGTCGGCTTTTTCTTTTTCATTTTCCAATATAAGGCAGGGTTTCTTTTTTCTGCCTAGATACTTATCCCAAAGATCGTCTTCAATTGATTTGTTTTTCAGGTTTTGGTAAGTCTGCTTACTTAATAGAATTAATATATCATTGGCGATTTCGCTATCGAGAAATTCTCTCCATCTCTTCCAGGCTGTTATATCTCGATTTGATTCGCTGGGCTTACAAGGGAAGGAGTCTTTAGTGTGCTTAGGAGGAAAGACTTCTGATAAAGGTAGTCGAAAAGTGCCGGATTCTTCGCAAATTTTGATATTTTTCGATAAGGGGATATTCCATTTGCTAGTCATAGTTGTCAGTCTTTGTTGTGTTGTTGGTAGCGTTCACAAAACTGTCTACCAATAGGCAATATTCCACTCACTAATGTTGTCGTTATGCTGGGATTCTTCTTCGTATTTGTATTGGTATCCACGTAGTCCTATCCCCTTGCGCTGGTAATAGTTTTCGAAGACAACAGGGTTCAAGTTTTCTGAGTCACACAGGCAACGCTGATTTTCACATGGCATGGGCCTGTTTAATAATGTAAGGCTAGTTCCGGTTAAGAGATTGCCTAGGTAATGTTTGTTTGCAGCGCCACAAGAGTAAGTTTGGCCATTTTTTATGTCTATGTATATGGACTTGTGTCCGGCATTGCATAGACCAGGCTTTCTTGCTTCTATCCAATATTCATATTCGTGTCGGGAGAATGATATATTCCTGAGTAATTCTTTTTCAATGTTTGTGTAGGCTTCAGGGTAGCGATTTCCGCCAAAGGATCCAATAAAACCATTTACTGCAACTGGTATTTTTTTTTCAGTCAGTTTTTTATGTAGTTTTGGTAATAGGTATAAAAGGGGGGGGTAAGCAACAAGCACAACGGCGAGTTCGACTGTTTCTTGTAATATCTGTGCCTTCTCGATCCAATCGTCATGATTTTCAATTTCGGTGGGATGAAGGCTAGCAACAATAGCGACCTTTGATAAGTCAAACCCATCGAGATGGGCTTCGTATTTGGCTAAAGGTAAACTCAGGTTTGTGATTAAATTTACCCCCTCCACTTTATCTTCGTGGGTGAGTTTGCGTGCGTCGTTTATCAATTCCTTGCTTAGAAAAAACTCACCTGCCGGTCCTAGCCGGATGTTGAATCGGTAATCCAGTTTTAGTAGGTTTTTTAGAATATTTGCGTGGTTTTCGCGGTAGGGCCATTTATATCGTATGGCATCGCTTTCTAGGTCGGCTATACAGTAAGGGCAGTGGAAGTTGCAGGCTCTATAGTAATTAGGAAAACGCACGAAAATAAGATCTTTTTTGTGTTCCTCTGCAAGCATTATGTCCTGCCCCTGAAGTGGTTGTTTTGTATCTTGGGGCAATGTTTAGTTATCCCAGAAATTTTCTGGCTATTTAGTAAATGCCAAGCCATTGTCAAAGAGTAAGGAGGATATCATTTTCTTTGTATGTTGAAAATCATATCATAGCTCTGCTGGAGTATTGAATTAGGCTCTATTATGCGCCGCTATTCGCAATGGGGTTTTTGAGCTCAATATGACTACTAATGTGTTGGGTTGGGAGGGTGGTTGCTATAGTGAGTAAAAACAGGACTGGAGCCTGTAAATAATTCTGTGTAACTGTCCTGGAATGTCAAGAGTGTGATTGGTGAGGCTATTACATTTAAACGATCGATGATGGGTTCAATCATTAGCATTATTACGTAGAGCTGTCGTCCATATTAGAAATAGGTTTATTATCCCTTCGGCATGGCAACGAGCTTTGTGAGTGAGTTGGTGATCGTCTTGGGTCATGGTTATTGTGATTATTGTTTTGTAGTTTGATATTGCTGAGCTCTGGATAATGCTTGTAGAGTATGTTGCTAAGGGTTTGTGTTTCTTTTCTGAAGTAGCAAACCAAGTAAAGGCATTGTGAGGGGGCTCTGATGTATCAACTAAAACACTCAAGATTGTGTCGTGAATTCAACTCTAAACAATAGGGTTAAGTTGATGCGTTTCTCTGCGCTCGTTTCTCGCTCTGCTGCATGCGCAAGTTAGCCTTAACGTTATAAGGCAAATCAGGGAAAGTAGTTTTGGCGTTTTTTTAAAATAGGGGTATGTCAATGAAAAAGTTAATAGTGTCAATGTTTGTTACTGTATTTTCGGTGTTTTCGATAAATGCATTTGCGGCTAGTGGTAAAGCCATTGTTTCGCACTGGTCATATGAAGGTTCTACACCTAACGCGATTTATGTAACCAATATAACGGATAATGATCTGGCTGTTAGTGTAACTATATACAACAAAGACGGGGGAGTTGTTAACCCGACCACTGTAACTAATTTTCAAAATTCCAATACTGAAGTGGCAGCTGGAAAAACGGGCTATGTAACAGTTCAATCATCCAATTATGGCTACGCGGTGATTCAGTGGACTAATTTAGGTACTGATGATGATGTGTATGGATTAGTAGCATTTGCACAACGTGGAAACACAACCTGGCATTACGCAGTACCTGTCAATAGTGGGAACCCATTTTAAATTAATAGTCTTATAACCAGTCGCTCCAGTCGACCCAATACCGCGCCGCTTCACTATGCGGTATCGGTCGGCTGGTTTGCGGCGTTATCCTTTAGGCCATTCATTTTTAGGTTAAATTGCATTGGCCCGTTTATAAATGAATGAACTATCAGGCCTGCTAGCCATATCAGCCTCAATCCATACAGGCCTATCGGTCTTTCTACGCCTTAAACCATTGTCTTTCACGTCTTAATTAGCCCCATTTTTATTTATCCGTTTTAGTAGGAGCTTTGTTTTTATTTCGTCAATGTAATCGCCTTTGACTATCCCATGTTTTTCGCTCTCGTTACTCTCAATACTATTGAAGCTAATGCCAAAGGGTATTCCGTATAAATTGCCTTTGTATTTGACGATTCGATGATTTAGGTATTGATTGTTGATGATGTAGGGTGGCCACTCTTCAGCTTTGTCCACGCTTAATTTTCTTTGTCTGAATTCATCTATGCGTGATGAGAAAACAGTATTCTTTTCTTCAATCGTATAGCCGAGCTTTTGCATAAAGTCTTGTGGCAACACTCGAAATTCCCGATAGTGATTGGCATAAAATTTGTCACGGTATCCGCTGCATTGCCCTTTGAAAAATGTGTCGCTGTCTTCTTTGAAAATAGCTCTCCCGAACTCTTCTGGAGCACCGGGAACATGTAATTTGAGTTGTAATGACCAAATTAGTTTTTTCTGTATGCTGTCTGATCCACCACCCTTGGAGCCAATGAGTTCTTCGAATGAGGCTGGAATTACGTTGCCAAATTCAGGCCAGGCGAGGAAATCTAGTATTCTTTCGCGAATGTTGCCTAGCAGGTAGGGGTCATTGATCAGCTTTGCTAGGCGCTGATTGAAATCGTCATGGGCAAAATAGTTATAAAAAGCAGTTTTGCCTTTTTTGTGATAATAGTTTGCCTCAGAGACAACTATATCTGCAGGATTCCTGTAATTAAAGATGGCAGGTGAGTAGGCGAATGGATGGTCGCGTAGGCCAAAATATCCCTTGTAAACGCCCTCGACAAAAAAGTGCTTTGCCCTGGTATGTGCATTTGAGTTATCAACGTAATACCATTCGCCGCCTTTTGGCGGTTCAGGGCTTGTTCCCCTGGCAGTGTAGCCAAAGGCTTTGGCCAGTTCGAATAAGAGGTGGGTGCCGGCCTTGGGGATTGATATTAAGAATAGAGGTGTGTTCTTAAAATACTTGTTCGTGATAGGGGCTATGAGCGTTGTCGATTCATCGTCTATGTATTCATGAAGGATATTCGAAAGTTGTTCTGGATCGTCTTCAAAAAGTATGACGAGATTGGCTATGTCGCTAGAGTCCACGATTTTGGTGTTAGGGATTGATGTGATTTGAGATTTTACAATCTCCCTGAGATTTCCTGTGTCACGCAGCTGAATGCTGATCTGTTTATTAGCATTACCGGCCAGGCGTTGGATGCTTGAGAGATATTCTTCTGCAGAGCTGTTGTCGACGAATATGAGTTCTTGTTTCATATGGATTTAAGGCTTACTTATTTTATGTTCTCGTGTATGAATTCAAATGTACGATCAAATTCCTGGCTTAATTCCGGGGTGTTCATGTTATAGAACAGGTCGCCATGTTGTTTTTTGAGCTCGGCGAGTGTGTTGGACCAGTTATTGGTTGTAGTGTGCATCAGGCGGGTAAAGCAGTTCTCTATAAAGTGATTTATTTCACCTGATCTGGCATCTATGAAACTCTCAAATTCATCGAGTAGATTGGTGTCGTCAAAAGCAGCGCGCTCTATTTGACTGTAGTCGTTTCTTTTGTGGTGCGTGAATGAGTGACTGGTCTTTGTGATGTTTGATTTGTTCCAGTTAAAAACTCTCAGGTTTTTGTCTTCCAAACCTGCTGTAATGACTTTTCCTGAATTGATGGCATGTTTGACCGAAACCTGGAAGTCGGAATAATTGTTCTCGTCGAACTGTGAAATCTCGCCGTAGCCGAAATGTTTCATTTGCTCATCAAGGCCGGCAGCTCGAATGATATCCATGTGTTCATTAAGCAGGTAATGTTTCCAGTCGTCGACACGACCTTTTTCCTTGTTGGCTCTGAAATTATATTGATGCTTGCCGGTGAGGTTGGTGTAAGCGATTTTCTGCCAGATGTCGTTGGCTTCGTGAGAGGTTATTTCGATTCCACGACAGGCGGCAATATTCTGGATAGTCTCGGTTGGGCTCTGAATGATGTCTTCCCAGCGGAAAAGATTGTATTTTTCCTCGACGCTACGAAATTCCTCTAGGTATTTTGCCAAGTGTTGCGCAAGTCCTTTGACCATTTCTAGATCTGACAAACGAAACATGGCGAATTTTGTTCTCAGATCATCCTCATTGCCGATAAACCGGTTGATGTACTCACCAGTAATTGCGTTGATGGAAAAGGCCGAGGAATAGATGGTTCCCAGTGGGTTTCTGATTGAGGCAAACCTGATAAGGTCTTTAAACATCGGCTCGGCGAGCCATTGCTGCGGATAATAGTGAGAATGTATCCGGTCATAAAAATGCAGCATGTGTTTCGGTAGGTTGATGATGAGGCTGAAATCGCCAACATCCTTTATGCCGACATATTTTCTGACGCAAATCTGTTTCGGGTTGTCCTGTGCAATCCATTTGGGGCCACCCAGCAGGGGTCTAAAGGTCTGGTTGTAGATGATGTCCTTTTCATCGAATCTATTTTTAAAAAATCCAATGATGTTCTGGTAGAGGAATTCGCCTGCCGGCCTGCTGAGCAGATTAACCGCGCGCTGATGATTTGTGTCTGCGGAATAAGGTGGACGTCCCAGTGCCCCGAGAATATTCAACAGCAGCGCAAAGCCGGTTCTGGGGGCGCCGACGAGCAACATCTTTTTGTCGGCTAATGCGACATTCTTGGTGTTGGATTCTGCCTCGAGCATTGTTGAGTGGATGATTGTCCTGCCTGGATAGTCGGAGTTGCTGCTGATTGCGGTTGAAACCAGTCTATAGAAAAAAATATTTGAATACCAGCACCTGTTTTTATGTCGGAATGTGTAAAAAAGGGCTGGTTTTTTATAAGCTTGTCAGTGTATGTGCAAGCGTGTACCCTTTTGTTTTTATTATGGAATACTCTTAATTTTCTTCTGCAGGCGTGTGCATGAAGAGAGTCTGGAAATAGTGGTTGTATATGCCTACATTACATATCATTGACCCATTGTTAGTTAGTCGCGGTGGTCATTATCTCAGTCAGCACGTTGCCCTCTGGAATCTATGTCAGAAAAAAGGTTTTGGCATGGTTAGTTATTGTCAGACGGGTTTTGATAGTGAACAGATGCCTGCTGGTGTCAGGCTGGAAAAGGTGTTTGGAAAAACCTCTTCTGCGTCGCTGAAAGGCCATTACTGTATCGATCTAGCCTCATCG
>Ga0316192_10004052_pt1 | contig 10643 bp, 9 predicted proteins | sample MerIslwburrow_MG_FD_204931 | JGI IMG/M metagenome (GOLD analysis project Ga0316192, IMG submission 204931) | Coastal sediment microbial communities from Maine, United States - Merrow Island worm burrow | ecosystem: Environmental > Aquatic > Marine > Coastal > Sediment | place: USA: Maine...
TGCTCGGCTCACTCGAAGTCGGTGACGAGATACTTGATCTCGTCGGACCGCTCGGCATGGCGCTCGAGATTCCGGCAGCGGGTCATATTGTCGGGGTTGGCGGCGGCTTTGGTGCTGCTGCCCTGCTCTGCCTGATGCGTGAGCTATCCGCGCGCGGCGATCGCACCACGATCATTCTTGGGGCGCGTGAAAAAGGCCTGCTCATCCTCCTCGATGAGCTTGCCGAGGTTTGCGACAACCTTGAGCTGTGCACGGATGACGGTTCCGCAGGGCATAAGGGTTTCGTAACGGAACGCCTCGCACAACTGATTGACGGTGATGGACCCGGACGCCCCGACAGCGTCGTCGCCATTGGCCCGATGCCGATGATGCGCGCCGTCACCGAAACCACTCGAGACAAGGGAATACCCACCTTGGTATCGCTGGATCCGTTGATGATCGACGGCACCGGCATGTGCGGCGGCTGCCGTGTCACGGTCAACAACGAAGTGAAGTTTGCGTGCGTCGACGGCCCGTTCTTCGACGCACACCAGGTTGATTTCGAAGAGGCGGTGCGGCGCAACAAGATGTACGTCAAACAGGAACAGGCCTCCAGGGACCGAACCGAGTGCCGCAAACTGGCGGTGGGACAAGACTGATGCCACTGAAACGCGTAGACAAAACCCCGATGCCCGAACGCGATGCCGTCTTGCGGTCGCATGACTTCGTTGAAGTTAATGAGGGCTACAACATCGCACGTGCCCGATTTGAAGCAGAGCGTTGCCTGCGTTGCCAGGACCCGGTGTGTATCGACGGCTGCCCGGTAAAGATCCCGATCCCTGATTTCGTGCACCTGATCGCCTCCGGCGATATGGCCGGGGCTGCGAAGGTTCTGCGTTCTGCCAATCCACTGCCCGCGATCTGCGGTCGTGTTTGCCCACAGGAATCGCAGTGCGAGGAACAGTGCTCGCTCGGCACACGATTCATCCCGGTTGCCATCGGCTACCTGGAGCGCTTCGTGGCGGACTGGGAGATGAGTCAACCTGCGGGCGAAGAGCCCGTGCAGCCGACACGCAAAGAAAAGGTTGCGGTCATCGGCTCCGGACCTGCCGGCCTCGTGTGCGCTGGCGAACTCGCACGCCTGGGTCATCCTGTAACCATATTTGAAGGACTGCACGCGCCGGGTGGCGTACTTCGTTATGGCATTCCCGAATTCCGGCTGCCAAAAGAAGTACTCGACTGGGAGATCGAGCAACTCAAACGTCTCGGTGTGGAAATCGTCTGCAACGTCATTATCGGCAAGACCGTCTCGCTGGATGACCTGTTCGATGAGATGGGCTACTCCGGTGTGTTTATAGGGACAGGCGCCGGCCTGCCGCAGTTCATGGGCATCCCGGGCGAGAACCTGAACGGCGTGTACTCGGCGAACGAATTCCTGACGCGCGTCAACCTGATGCACGCCAACGATTTCCCGAATGCCGATACACCGGTCATGGTTGGCAAACGCGTTGCCGTCATCGGCGCCGGCAACACCGCAATGGACACGGTGCGCACAGCATTGCGCGTCGGTGCTGAAAAAGGATTGATCGTGTATCGACGCAGCGACAAGGAAATGACCGCTCGCGTTGAGGAACATCACCACGCTATCGAAGAAGGTGTGGAATTCCACTGGCTGACGAACCCGGTTGAGATACTCGGTGATGAAGACGGTTGGGTTACCGGCTTGAAGTGCATTCGCATGGAGCTCGGCGAGCCTGATGATTCCGGTCGTGCCCGGCCCGTGCCCATTGAGGGCTCCGAATTCGTGATCCCGGCAGACAATGTCGTTCTTTCTATCGGCAACAAGCCAAACCCGTTGCTGCTGCAGGCGACAATGGGACTCGAGTCCAACAAGTGGGGCTGCCTGCTTGTTGAAGACGAAAGTGCACAGACATCACTCCGGCATGTATTCGCGGGCGGCGATGCGGTCACGGGCGCGGCGACAGTGATCCTTGCTGCAGGTGCCGGCAAGAGCGCAGCAACCGCTATGCACGCCGATCTTTGCGGCCCGTAAGCCAGGAGATTTTCAAAAAAACAGGGATCGCCCAGCGGATGATACGTATTGACTTCCGTATATACGGTTTATAGTATATATCTCAGTCTTGGGAACCCTGTCATCGGACAGACGCATCACTCCTGCGAGCACCACTACCATGAAATCAATCGCCCGATGGGTGGCACTTGCCGCCCTTTTCACTGCGTCCGCGATCAGCAGCGCTGAGACCCTGAACGAGGCCTGGTCGGACGCGATCGCCTCTCATTATCAGCTTGCCGCTGCTGAAGCCCGCCGCGAAGCCGCGGGTTTGACGGTCGAGAGCGCGCGCGGAGAGCGCATGCCAAGAATGGACGTCACGAGTTCGTTCACCCAGCTCGACCAGGCACCGCGCTTCGACTTTGGTGGAGGCCTGACGTCGCAACCACTGTTCGCCAACGACAACTTCGCCCAGGCCGGCGTACAACTGAGCTTACCGCTGTACGCAGGTGGAGCCATCTCCGCCGGAATCGCCGCCGCAGAATACGCGGCACAGGCGTCTGATGGGCAGTACGCCGCCTTGCTGCAAGACATCAAGCTGGGTACCGGCGAACGCTACATCAACGTTTTGCGAGCGGAAAGCTGGCTGGACGTCGCCAAATCCAATGTGGCAACCCTGGAAGCACACACCGAAGTCGCGACACGCCAGTACGAATTCGGCTCCGTGCCGAAGAACGATTACCTTGCGGCAAGCGTCGCGCTTGCCAACGCGCAACAACGCAAATTGCACGCCGAGAACGCGCTCGACTTCGCCCGTGCAGCCTACAACCAGTACCTCAACCGGCCGCTCGACCAGCCGGTCGCACTGGATCCGGTACTCAACATCGATCACCTGGTACCGGCCGGAGCAGATCTCGAATCGCTGACTCTTCTCGCATCACAGGAACGCGATGAGATCGTGGCGCTGCAGGCACAGGCCAACTCATTGCGCGAACATTCCGCGGTAGTGCGCGCCCAGTCGCGTCCGCAATTCTCGGTTACGGGTGGCTATATGTACCTCGAGAATGCCTTCCTCGATGCCGACGAATTCTGGATGGCCGGCGTCCAGTTTCGGTGGAACCCTTTCAACGGAGGCCGTGTCCGCAACCATGCCGCGGCCCTCGATCGGCAGGCGCTTGCTGTGAGTCACACAAGCAGTGACCTGGCGACGTCTATCTCGCTGCAAGTGCGTCGTGCCTGGAATGATCGGCAGGAAGCGGAAGCCAGTGCCCGGGTCACCGATGAGGCGGTTGACCAGGCCATTGAAAACCTGCGTGTCGTGCAAAACCGCTACGAAGCAGGCTCCAGCACCAACATCGAAGTACTCGACGCAGAGTCTTTGCGGCAACAGGCACTTAACAATCGTGACAACGCACGTTACGAACTTGCACTTGCCAAGCTGCGGCTCGCACGCGCTGTGGAGTTACTGTAATGAAAATAAACCCCGACGCGATGACGGCGCAGGCCGGCAAAGCAAGCACGCTGCTGGGCGCGATGTCGAACCAGACACGCCTGATGATCCTGTGCCATCTCATTGCGGGTGAGCGCTCGGTCACGGAGCTCGCGGAATTACTGGGCACACGGCAGTCCACAATTTCGCAGCACCTGGCATTGCTCAAGGAGGACACCCTTGTGCAGGCGCGACGCGACGGCCAGAGCCAATTCTATTCACTCACGGGCGATGAAGCGCGCTCCGTACTCGAAGTTCTGTATGAGCTGTACTGCGTTCCCGCTTCCAGGAAAAAGTGACATGACTATCCACAACCGTTCTGCATTCCTCGTCTGGCCAGCACTGGCCGTGGCCGCACTTTTTGCGAGCACAGACTCGGCGGCGCAGGCCGCCGATGCCCTGCCCTTTGAAACGGCGGTGGTCGAGATAGTGCAGGCGCCGCTTGAGCGCATGTACGACGGCACCGTCGAAGCGACGAACCAGGCGACAATGTCTGCACAGACCTCGGGGCGTATCGACGAGGTCTTTTATGACGTTGATGACTACGTCGAGCCTGGTCAGCCGATCGTCCGCTTCACTGACGTGGAACAGCAGGCCGCACTGCGACAGGCACAAGCGGCGTTGAGCGAGGCAGTCGCGCGCGAAAAGCAGGCAGACGCAGAGTTTCAGCGGGCCGAGGGCCTGTTTCAGTCGGGCTCGAGCTCGCAGCGTGAGTATGACCAGGCGCTCGCGGCCAGGGATGCGGCGGCGGCACGCACAGCCTCAAGCCAGTCCGCAGTAAAGACCGTTGAGCAGCAACTCGAATACACGCTCGTGCGCGCGCCATACGCCGGTATCGTAACCAAACGTCATGTCGAGCCGGGCGAGTCCGTCTCGGTCGGGCAGCCGCTGATCAGCGGTCTGTCACTCGAATCACTCCGGGTCGTCGTGGACATGCCGCAGCAGATCGCGGCCAAGGTACGTGAACACATGACGGCCTTTGTCTTGACCGACGAAGGCCGCGTCGAGGCCAGCGAAGTAACGATCTTTCCTTTTGCGCACAGCGCCAGCAATACGTTCACGGTGCGAGTGGAGCTGCCCGATGGTCAGTTCGCACTGTACCCGGGCATGTTCGTCAAAGTGGCTTTCGTCGTCGGTGACGCCGATCGCCTGCTCGTTCCGACAAGCGCATTGCTCAGGCGCAGCGAAGTCATCGGAATCTATGTTGTGTCGTCTGAGGGACAACTCCGACTGCGGCAACTTCGCGTGGGCAACGAATTTGACGGCCTCACCGAGGTGCTTGCCGGGCTCAGCGAGGGTGAACGCATCGCGCTGGATCCAGTGCGTGCCGGTATCTACGTGAAGTCACAGACGATGTCTCGCGATGAACAATAAGCTCGGATTTTCCGGCGGCGTCGCCGCACGTTTCCAGAACAACGCGTTGACCCCACTGCTCGCGCTCGCCGCGATGCTGCTCGGCATGTTCGCCGTTATGGTCACGCCACGCGAGGAAGAACCGCAGATTGACGTGACGTTTGCGAATGTTTTCGTGGGTTTCCCTGGCGCGAGCACGAACGAGGTGGAAAACCTTGTCTCGATACCCATGGAACAGGTGCTCGCCGAGATCGATGGCGTCAAGCACGTTTACTCGGTATCGCGTCCCGGCATGGGCGTACTCACGGTGCAGTTCAAGGTCGGCGAACCGCGAACCGAGGCCCTGGTGCGGCTCTACAATGCGATCTTTTCCAACCAGGACTGGCGGCCACAGAACCTCGGCATCATGCCGCCGATCGTCAAGCCCATGGGCATCGACGACGTACCCATCATTGCCGCAACACTGTGGACCGAAGATCCCGATCGCGGCACACAGGACCTGCTTAAGGTCGCGCATGCGCTTGAGGCTGAGATCAAACGCGTGCCCGGCACTCGGGACGTCTATACGATCGGGGGCTCACGAGAGATTGTGCACGTCGAGCTGGATCCGCAACGTGTTGCCGGTTTCGGTATGACACTCGATGATCTCCGGCAAGCGCTCACAGCAAGCAACACCGTCTCGCACGCGGGCGCGCTGGTCTACAACAACACCGAAGTACCGGTACAGGCCGGAACCTTCCTGAGTAATCGCGAAGACGTGGCCCGGCTCGTCGTTGGCATGTTCGAGGGGCGGCCGGTATTTCTCGATGACATCGCTTCCGTCCGTACGCACGCAGACCAGCCGGACACCTACACCTGGTTTGCAACGGGACCAGCGGCTGAAGATATCGGCCTGGAACCTGTGGCCTATGCGCCCTCCGTTACGATCGCGATCGCGAAGAAAGCAGGCACGAACGCGACGCGCATCGCCGATGCGGTTGTCGAACGCTTTGCGCAACTCGAGGAGACACTCATACCGGAAGGCGTCAATGTCACGATTACGCGCAACTACGGCAAGACCGCCGGCGACAAGGCATCAAAGCTGATACAGAAGCTTACGTTCGCGACGATGTCAGTAATCCTGCTCACCTGGTTTGCACTTGGCTGGCGCGAAGCGATCGTCGTCGGTTCCGCCGTCATCGTAACGCTGGCCGCAACGCTGTTTGCATCCTGGGCCTGGGGATTTACCATCAACCGGGTTTCCCTGTTCGCACTCATCTTTTCGATCGGCATACTCGTCGACGATGCCATCGTCGTCGTCGAAAACATTCACCGGCACCGGGGTATACGCTCAGGCTCCATTGCCGAGATCATTCCGCCAGCCGTTGACGAAGTCGGCGGGCCGACCATCCTGGCAACGTTTACCGTGATAGCGGCCTTGCTTCCCATGGCTTTCGTAACCGGCCTGATGGGTCCGTACATGAGCCCGATTCCGATCAACGCCAGTATCGGCATGCTCATTTCGCTTGCGCTGGCACTGATACTCACGCCCTGGCTCAGCAACCGGCTGCTGCAGCATGCACCGATTCACACCGAGTCCGATAGCGAAGCGTCGGCCCTGCACCGCTTCTTCGAGCGCGTGATGCGGCCGTTTGTCGGCGGGGACGAAGGCAAGCGCGCCCGCGGCTGGCTGTACGGCGGTATGGTCGCCGCTATCGTCGTGGCGATGCTGCTTGTTACATTCCAGCTCGTTGTTTTGAAGATGCTGCCGTTCGATAACAAATCCGAATTCCAGGTCATCGTCGATATGCCGGAGGGAAGCAGCGTCGAACAAACGGCGAGCGCACTGGACGCCATGGCCGAACTCATTGAGCGCGTGCCGGAAGTAACCGACAGCCAGGTCTATGCCGGTACTGCCGCACCCATCAACTTCAACGGCCTGGTGCGGCAATATTACCTGCGCAGCGACAGCCACGCCGGCGATATCCAGGTAAATCTGCAGGACAAGCATGACCGCAAACGTTCGAGCCACGAGATCGCACGCAGCGTGCGCGATGAACTTGCCGCCATCGGCCGCGAATACGGTGCGTCCGTGAAGATCGCCGAGGTGCCACCCGGCCCTCCGGTCATGGCACCCATTGTTGCGGAAATCTATGGCCCTGATTACGAGGAGCAGAAACTGCTCGGGCGCCGCCTCGAGGGGATATTCACCGAGACCCCGGATATCGTCGACATCGACAGTTCCGTTGAAGCCGATGCAAAGCGCTTTGTCATCGACGTCGATCGCCAGCGTGCCGCACTGCTCGGTGTGCCGCAACAGCGTGTAGCCGGCATCTTGCAGACGGCGCTAATGGGAGAGGACGTCACCTACGTGCACCAGGCGCGTGAGCGCTACCCCATCCCCGTACGGCTGGACCTGCCTGCATCGTCCAAGGCCGATCTCGACGCGCTGCTCGCGCTCGAGGTCCGGAGCCAGAGCGGCCAGCGCGTACCCATTTCGGAGATCGCGAGCGTCAGGGAAGTTAGCTGGGACGACGCCGTTTACCACAAGGACCTGTTGCCGGTCGTATTCGTCACGGCAGACATGGCCGGCCGCCTCGACAGCCCGCTGTACGGTATGTTTGGACTTTCGGGTCGGATCGACGAACTCTCGCAAGCCGGCGCGCCCATCGAGCAACGCTACATCAGCCAGCCCGACAATCCGTACTACTTCTCGATGAAGTGGGACGGAGAATGGCAGATTACCTATGAGACGTTTCGCGACATGGGGCTTGCTTATTCGGTTGGCTTGATACTTATCTATCTGCTGGTTGTTGCCCAGTTTCGCTCGTACCTGCTGCCGCTAATCATCATGGCGCCTATTCCGTTGACGATCATTGGCGTGATGCCGGGGCATGCGATTCTCGGCGCCAGCTTCACGGCGACGTCCATGATCGGCATGATCGCACTCGCAGGAATTATCGTGCGCAACTCGATCCTGCTTGTGGACTTCATTCTTCAGGAAAGAAAAGCCGGGCGAGCACTCGATGACGCTGTAATTCGAGCCTCAGCTGTACGCGCAAAACCGATCATACTCACCGCATTGGCCGCGATGATGGGTGCGTTCTTCATTCTCGACGACCCTATATTCAACGGCCTCGCGATCTCACTGATCTTCGGTATTTTCGTTTCCACGGCACTGACGCTGATCGTCATTCCGATACTGTTCTGCAGCTTGAGGAAGGTACTGGATACCACGCAGACTTAGATCAAAGAGCTTGGGAACGGCACTACGCCCTGGCGACGCAGGATGTTTTCGGCGCGGCGGCTGCCGGTCTTGCGCCAGATCTCGTAGGTGCGCAACAGGTTGGCATCCGAGTCCGCACACGCACCATCGCGAACTTCGTGAAGGACGTCGGTCAGCACCTGGAAATTAGTGGCCAGCTCGCGGAACACATCGGCGAATGCCCGGCCGCGAAACGTACGCCGCGCTTCTTCAGATAGCGACCCATAGGCGTTCACACCCATGTGAATGTAGTAGTCGATGTCGACCGCCTTATTGGCGAGACTCTCGACAAAAAAACCGGAAATGAACAAGGCAACATCGCCAATGCGCTGCAGGATCTGGTTGCGATGGTCCGGGGTTGGTGCGTCGCTCGCGTCTGCCAGCATCAGTGCCAACGGCTTTAACCCGTAGGTTTCACCGTCGTCTTCGTAGAATTCCTCGGAGCGGGAAAACAAGGTCATCATGTTGACGACGTAATGCGTGGCGTGTGGATCGAGCTCGATGCCCTGCTGTGCAATCACTTCGTCGATCGACGTGCGAAAATAGTCACAAAGATTCGGTACCGGCATCACCCGGCCATGACTGGACTCGTAACCCATATCAACACCTCCTCGTACCTATTATGTTATATCGGACTTGGCACGCAGCACGTGTGACGAGGGTCACGGTTAGGAGAAAGAGCTTGGTTGGAAACGACAGGGTCGAAGCACTGCATAATGGCGCTATCGCAATAGCACCTGGAGGCACTTGATGGGACGTTGGCGTCCACCCCTTCCAAGCTCATCGCCCTATATCACTCCGGCGGGATTTGCCGTATTGCAGGAGGAACTGGACGACATCTGGCTGCGCCGGCGCGATGTCGTTAAAGCGTTGGCCGAGGCTGCCGCCGAAGGTGACCGCTCTGAGAACGCGGAATACATCTACCGCAAGAAAGAACTCGGTGGTCTGGATCGGCGCATTCGTTATTTGCAGAAGCGTCTGCCAGTACTTAACGTGGTTCGAGAGGCACCCAACAGCGATGCGATCTATTTTGGCGCCACTGTTGATCTGCGTGACGACGAGGACAAGAAACGTACCTATCGAATCGTGGGTCCTGACGAGACAGATGCGAAGACATTTGCAATCAGCATTGACTCCCCGCTCGCAAAAGCGTTATTGGGCAAACGCGTCGATGATGAGGTGCAAATCACGATTGGCGAAAAAACAACGACAGTAAGTGTAATATCGATTCGCTACGCAACACGAGGTTAAGGGATTGAAACAGGATTATTTGCAGATGCGGGTTCTCGAGCTGGGACCCCAGGTCTATGTCTCCGGGCAGCTGTTCGAACACGATGTCAGGCTCATGGCCAAACAGGGCGTTCGCAGCATCATGAACAACCGGCCCGATGGTGAGTCACTGGGTCAGCCCCTGTCCGCGGACCTTGCGAAGATCGCCGAGGAACTCGGAATGACCTTTGTACATGTCCCTATCGACCCCCGGTCGATCAACCGAAAAGACGTTGAGGAATTCGCGAAAGCCTGTGACGAACTCGAACGGCCTCTGCTCATTTTTTGCCGCTCCGGTGCGCGCTCGACGACAGTATGGGAGATGGCGGAGAAGATGTAGATCGCACATCGTGCATGTCTATACAGCAAGCCCCGCCATGCAGGCGGGGCTTTACTCTCCAACTTTCTGCAAACCCGATTACGAACTAATCGAAGATTACCGTGCCGTCGAACGATCCCTTGATCGACCGGAACGGGAACTCGCCAGCAAGCGCGCTTGTAAGGTTGTAACCGTCGAACGGTGATACAAACGGACCACTGGCACCCTCAAAGCGTCCTACGCCACCGATGAATTCGCCAACCACGGACCCGTAATAATGGCCGGTGACAAAATTGAGGCACATATAGCTTTGCTCTCCGGGAATAACAGTAGCGAATAGCTGGCTGCCATCCTTAAACGACGTCACGGCCCGTGCATAGACGACACCAAGGAAGGTATACCCTGCGTCACAAGGATCGTCGACCGGCGGTGGATCTCCGAACTTGACGACAATCACCGACGATTTCGCGCCGAAAGACCCGCTCGCATCTGCTAAAACGATATTGTCAGGTAGTGGATCTCCAAGTACCGGAGGTACGAGATCATGGCCTGTTCCCGTGTATTCGATGTAGATCGGTACTTCTTTTGCCTGCGCGACAGGCACAAACAACAGCCCGACTAGCAGCACGGTCAGCGCCGCACCAAGGATACGCTTAATGGCTGATTTGTCGCTCATTGTCTTGCTCCTCTTCTGGATTGACCAACGTGTGAGTTGGCTCCAGCGACTTGCGTTGCAAGTCGTGGCAAGCGCTAATTGACGAGGAGACAGCACGGTACTAGATTGAGCCGTATCTGCGGGCAGCAGCGTTTTTTTTGACTTGGTCTAATTCCAGCCGCGAATAGTCCTTACTCCGACTCAGGGCAAGAGCGCCCAACACATCGCACCAATACGGGAATCCCTGGCGTTAGTAGGCAGCGAACGCCGTAACCAGCTCGTCTGCGCTTGCCTCTCGCAGTGCCGCGCATAGCCGGATGCTCT
>Ga0316192_10004056_pt1 | contig 10638 bp, 12 predicted proteins | sample MerIslwburrow_MG_FD_204931 | JGI IMG/M metagenome (GOLD analysis project Ga0316192, IMG submission 204931) | Coastal sediment microbial communities from Maine, United States - Merrow Island worm burrow | ecosystem: Environmental > Aquatic > Marine > Coastal > Sediment | place: USA: Maine...
AGCGCAATATCGTGAAACAGCAAGGCTCTGCCGGGTGATTATGCAGCACTTTCCAGAGGTCAGCAGAGAACGTATTGTCGGGCATCAGGATGTGGCACCGGGTCGCAAATGGGATCCGGGTAAGCAGTGGGAGTGGGCAAAATTCCGGAGAAGTCTGTCGCATATCCGTAAACTTGATATTGAGGTAGAGGTATAGAGATGGGTGATGATTCAGGCTGGTTGAAAGCCTTTCCCGAGCTTCAGTCTATATCCGAGAGTAACTGGCTGCGCACCGCAGAGCAGGCTCAGACCATGAGCGTACCCAAGGGAACCGTGCTCTTTCGTGATGGTGATCTCTGTAAAGGCTATGTGTTTGTCACCGATGGTGCCGTGCGGGTACAGAAGATGGATCCGCAGGGGCGTGAGATTGTGCTCTATCGTGTAGAGGATGGGCAGACCTGCATGCTCACCACATCCTGCCTGATTGGTGGCGAGCCCTATCCGGCGGAAGGTGTAGCTGAGAGCGAAGTAACGCTGGCCATGCTGCCTGCTCCTGTCTTTGAGAAGGCGATGGCGGATTCAGCAGCGTTTCGTCGTTTTGTGCTGGCCTCTATCGGCAGGCGTATCGGCGATCTGATGATGCTGGTGGAGGATGTGGCTTTCGGACGTATGGATGTGCGTTTGGCGCGGATGCTTCTAAAGCGTACCAAAGAGTCTGGTGGCGTACTTGTTTGCACACATCAGGAATTGGCAACGGAGCTGGGCACAGCACGCGAAGTGGTAAGCCGTCTGTTGAAGGATTTTGAACGTAAAGGGTGGGTGACATTGAGCCGCGGCAAGGTGGAGATCGATAACATCGCTGCACTGGAATCACTGCACGAAGAGTGACAATGTCACTGAACTGTTAAATATATGCTAATATAGTACGCATATCGGCTTTAAGGAGAATTATTATGAAAGCAAATGTAGGTGGGATTGATCGAATTTTACGTCTGGTCGTAGGTGCGGCAGCAATCGCTTTTGGTGTGATGGGTGGCCTTGAAGCTCCTCTGAACTATGTGGCGATGGGTGTAGGCGCAGTTCTGGTTGGAACAGCAGCTCTGGGCTGGTGCCCACCATACGCGCTGCTGGGTATTAATACCTGCAGCAAATCTGAATCTGAATCTTAAAAGATCAGCTATTGTATATTGATAAAGGCAGTCCCTTGGGGCTGCCTTTTTTTGTATGGCGATCTACCTTAGGCTCAAGCCATGAATGATGAAGCTTGGATTCGACTCTCAATGTTTATCGGCGTGCTCGCCGTGATGGTGGCATGGGAGTGGCTTGCCCCCCGCAGACGATTGATTCAGGGATACCACCGCTGGCCTGCCAATCTCGGCATCGTTCTGCTCAATGGTCTGATAGTGAGGCTATTGATTCCGGCAGGGGCAGTAGGCGCAGCTCTCTGGGCCTCTGAACAGAACTGGGGCTTACTCAATCATGCTGACCTGCCTGCTTGGGCCTCGGTCTTAATTGCGGTGATTCTCCTTGATCTGATCATCTACCTGCAACATCTCATGGTACATGCCGTCCCGCTTTTGTGGCGGTTGCATATGGTGCACCACGCAGATCGTGATATCGATGTCACCACCGGCCTTCGTTTTCATCCCATTGAGATTCTTCTCTCCATGTTGATCAAAATCACAGCCGTGACAGTTATCGGTGCACCTGCTGTCGCCGTGGTGGTCTTTGAGGTGATTCTTAATGGCATGGCGATGTTCAATCACAGCAATGTAAGGCTACCCGCTGCTATTGATTCGATCATTCGCACGCTTTTTGTCACGCCCGATATGCACCGCGTTCATCACTCTGTTATTAAGCGTGAAACCAATAGTAACTATGGCTTCAATCTCTCCATCTGGGATCGTCTGTTCGGCACCTATAGAGCCCAGCCAGAAAAGGGGCATATTGATATGACCATCGGTTTGAATCAGTTTCAGGCAGAGTCGACAGAGCGACTTGTCTGGATGCTGCGCTTGCCGTTTGTCGGTGAAATAGGCCAGTATCCGATGATGAAGGGCAGTCAACGTTCAGAAGATGGAGATGGGAATGAGTGATATGGAAGAAGATGGACTGGTCAACCGCTGCGAGTGTGTCGGTAAAAGATTCGATCAGCTGCTTGAGTTCGGCTCCTTTGAAGAGGCGCAGAAAAAGAGTGGAGCAGGCATCGAGTGTGAGGGGTGTGTCCCTTATCTGAAGCTTGCCTTTGCAACCGGCGAGATGGCCTTTGAGATTGAAGACCCCCGTCTGAAGGATTTCGAATAATGGGGGGCACTTCCAGTAGTGAAAAGGTGTTGATCTCCGGCGCAGCTCTAGTGGTTCTGATTGCCGGTATGCAGGCAGCTGCCCCGCTTCTGGTTCCTTTTCTAATGTCCGCTTTTATTGCCTGTATCTGTCTGCCGCCGATGCAGTGGCTGTTGAATCGGAAGGTTCCGGCTACGGCTGCCGTTTTCATTGTCATCTCCGGATTGGTCTTGATTGGCTTGCTGATCACCGCGTTTGCCGGAGCCTCGGTTTCTGATTTTTCTCATAACCTTCCACAGTATCAGGCACGACTGGAAGAGCAGATGTCCCAGTTTATTCTCTGGCTGCTCGGCCATGGCATCACGGTGCCGGATACGACGGTACATGATCTCTTTAATCTCTCTGCGGCTATGGGCATGGCAGGCGCATTTCTCTCTGGTATCGGCAATGCGCTGGCCAACACCTTCTTCATTGTGCTGACCGTAATTTTCATCATGTTCGAAGCGGTGGCATTACCTCACAAGTGGGCCTATCTCGGTGAGCATGCTCCATCGACCGATGCTCTGAATCGTTTCATGGAGAGTGTGAATAAATACTTGGTGATCAAGACGGCTGTCAGTATCGCAACCGGTGCTGTGGTCACCATCTGGCTCACGATCCTTGGTGTCGACTACCCCATTCTCTGGGGCATTGTTGCGATGCTGTTCAATTTCGTCCCCAATATCGGTTCCATCATTGCTGCCGTTCCGGCACTGCTACTGGCGCTGGTCCAGCTTGGACCCGAGGCAGTGCTCTATACCGGTGTGGGTTATATCGTTATCAACTTGGTGATGGGTAATGTGGTAGAGCCACGCTTTATGGGTCGCGGTGTTGGCCTCTCCACACTGGTGGTATTCATCTCTCTGGTCTTCTGGGGCTGGGTGTTGGGTCTGGTCGGGATGCTGCTTTCGGTGCCGCTGACGATGATCGTTAAAATTGCACTGGAATCGAACGCTGATACCCGCTGGATCGCCGTGCTTCTCGGGCCTGATCTGGAACCGGAAGAGGCGAAGTCAGAGGTGAGGAAAGAGATCTGACCTAGTTCGGTTGTTTTTCTCTGTGGCCTGGTTTGGCTAATATTTCTATATAACAGGACGTTAACTGCTCAGATTCGGCTTCACTGATATGTTTACCAATGTCAGCGAACGAAATCACTTCGGCCTCTTCAGCTGTAGGGCCAAATTTGCAATCGAAATCCCAGAAGTCGACCCCCTCGGGCAGCTCCTTGTTTTGTTCCCGTTTGATGTATCGTTTGATATCGCGCCTTACTGCATCTGCAACCCGGGCAGCCTTGATTTTTGGATGGGTCAGTTGAAATGTCTTTTTCATGTTTATCCTTACAGAGTCTGTGTGTCGATATAACGTTGGTGGCTTCAGTTGCGTTGATAGCTGGTAAATCAATTTGCTCTTTTTATGAAGTTAGCCATTGAATTAAAAAAACGATTCCGGTGACTACACCCATACAGAGAACGCAAATCAGCAGGATTTTCAAAAGCGTGTTCATGCGGCTCTCCTTATGATGCACCTATTCGACATCGCCTCAGGAACTTCCCAGCTCATATTCAAAAATTCCTTTTAGGCGCTTGGCGCATTCATGGATGGAATCATTCCCCGAATGTATTGCGGTAGACATGCAATCAAATGGTGTCGAGCTTTGTGCCAAAAGCCGGACAATAATAGCAGTGAGAAACCTATTAACACACCTACAAAGGCAAAACTATCACCGGCAAGGCCATAGTTTTTTAACAGTGTTGTGAGCGCGAACAGTACATAGGCCAAAGAGGAGACCATAAAGGCTCGTCGATCAATGATTAAAGAGAGCAGTATCAGCGCAATATATAAAAGCAATATCACCATGATATTTATTAAGCCTTGATCTCCTTCAAAGATTCCTAAATTAGAGAATATCGGATGTACGATCATCGGAGCGGCAGCTAGGTGGAGCCAAAAAGCAATGTCAGAGTGGGATGTCGTTCGATCCAAGTCTGAAGCATCCCACCGCATAGCAACATAAAAAGTAACAATACCGCTAAAGAACACAAAATAATCTATAAACTCTTTGAGAGGCGGGAAAATTGATAGCAGTAGAGATACAGCAAATATAGCTATAGTTGCAACGCCTGCAGCGACTGTGATTGGCACTTTGAACCGGCGCCAATGTGCCCACGCACCAAGTGATGATACAGTCGCTGATATTAGCAGAACCTGTTCTGTTGGCTTTCCGAACAGAATGATAAAGAAGGCAAAAAGAGCTCCTACAAAAGAGATAAGCAGAACAATGGCAGGCAGTGCCATTTTGCGCTTCAGAACAAAGAACTCTGCCAGCCCCCAAGAGAGACAGGCGACAATAGCTGGTGCGAGTGCAGGGTGGATTCCGTGCCCAACCCATGCCGAGGAGAAGAGAGCCAGAATGCAGGCGATGACCACGAAGATGTCATTGAAACTTGTGACCAGCCTGAAATTTTCTTCATCGACTGCAAATGTACTGTGTATCTCAGAAATATATGCCCGAAAAGCTGAGACAGAGGTGTCGGAAAAAATTCCTTTTTCAACGGCCTTGTCTAAATCTTCATCTGTGTACATGGAGCTCCCTTATGTAGGCTGTTCAAGTGATTGTGTAGCTTAACTTTATTTTACTTCATCCCAGAATTTTTCTGGTACGCGCTCAAATATCTCTTTGATGATAAGTGTGCGGAGCTCTTTCATGCCTCGATTGTCCAAAGATGATGTGGGTAGTGGTTTGAGCATGCCGCCCATCGCTTCACACATCTCTTTCAGGCGAGCAGCTCGTTTGTTGCCGGTTAACTTGTCGGCTTTGGTGGCAATGGGAACCCAGCGGATACCATACTCATTGAGCCACTCGATCATCTGCAGATCGGAATCTTTCGGGCCATGCCGGACATCAAGAAGAACCAGTACCAGCTGCGCTACCTTAGGGCTGGCCAGATAGTGCTCGATCAGTTTAGCCCACTGGTTTTTCTCACTTTTTGCAGCTCTGGCATAGCCGTAACCGGGCAGGTCAACAATGAGCATCTGTTCATCAACATCAAACAGATTTAACAGACGGGTGCAGCCAGGGCGTTTAGAGGTTTTGACCAACCCTTTACGATCAAATAGGGCGTTGAGAAGGCTAGACTTGCCGACATTGGAGTGACCTGCCACTGCCACCTGAGGAAGGTCTATTTCCGGAAACAGTCTTGCATCAGCGACAGACTGAACAAAATGGGTTCTCGGCCAGTGAATGGTGGGGACCGTTTGTTCAGGTGTTGGTTCAGTCGGTTGATTCATGGCGCGAAGCTGTCAGTCATTGCTGACATATTCAACACGAAGGCCTAGAGTGCCCAAAAATTAGGCATGTTGTTGTATGCGGAAAAGCACATCCCTATGCTTTTCCTTTAACGTCAGGCCAAAAATGCGGTTTCGGCCTGACTCACAAATCAAGCGGAAAACCGCTTGATTTGACGGCCATCCTTGGCCGTGATGAATGAGGATTTATGAGCTCTACAGGTTTTACATTAGGCAAACACAGTATCGATCCACCACTGGCATTGGCACCGATGGCAGGTATCACTGATCTTCCCTTTCGCAAGGTTTGTAAACCCTTTGGTGTTGGTCTGATGGTCACCGAGATGATTGCCAGTCGCGCCATTGAGCAGGGGCGTGATCGCACCCAGCGCATGGCTATTGTCGATGAAGGCGAACACCCAGTTTCAATTCAGATTGCTGGTTCTGATCCGAAATTCATGATCGAGGCGGCCAACTGGGCGGTCGAACATGGCGCTGACTTTGTTGATATCAATATGGGTTGCCCGGTGAAGAAGATTGTGAAGCAGGTGGCTGGCTCCGCCATGTTGCGCGATGAGAAGCTGGTTGCCACGGTACTTGAAGCGGTGGTGAAGGCCATCGATATTCCAGTCACCCTGAAGATTCGTACCGGCTGGGATGATAACAGTAAGAATGTGGAGAACATCGCCCGTATTGCTGAAGAGTGCGGTGTGCAGATGCTAACCGTACATGGCCGCACCCGTGCCCAGATGTTTAATGGCCATGCCAGCTGGGAAGATATTGGGCTCGCGAAAGCAGCCTGTTCCATCCCTGTGATTGGTAATGGTGACATTATCGATGCTGAATCGGCTCTGGAGATGGTACGCATTTCAGGTTGTGACGGTGTCATGGTAGGCCGTGCTGTGCAGGGAAATCCCTGGGTGTTGGGTGAAGTTAGTGCAGCGCTGACAGGGAAGCCGATTCCGGCCAAGCCGACGGCTGCCGAGCGTTGGGCAGTGGTAAAAGAGCATATGAATCTGCTGCTTGAGCATCATGGTGAGTATTCAGCTAGTCGTTTGGCTCGTAAACATGTGGTTTGGTACAGCAAAGGCTTGCGCGGCTCCGCTGAATTTCGCGGCCATTTCCAGCGTATTGAACATTGGCATGAGCAGCTTGAAGAGGCCGAGGCATATTTCCTCGGTGTCGAGGATTCGGTGCAACTTGCCGCCTGAGTCGATCATAGAAAGCGCTCTGGACCAGCAGAAGGTTGCTATTGCCAATCTTCCGCTACCGGCTTTGATTCTTGATGGCTGGGGCAAGATCACCCATGTAAACATGCTTGCCGAGGAGCAATTTGGAACTTCCGCAAGAAGGTTGGTAGGCCGACATCTCTCCGAATTCTTTGAGCCTTCATCTGAGGTCAACGCCATGCTTGAGCGTGTTTCGCTCGGCGAAACTGTGACCGATGATGCTTTCAGCAACCGCTTTACCCACGCTCCATACTCCCTTCACCTTGGGCCATATGGTGTAGGCATAGCAGTTCTGATGGTGCCGGAGGCCAACAGAGCCGAAGTGGAGAAGCAGGCCAAACGTCAGGAGTTGGCCGAAGCAGTAGCCCGTATCGCTTTGGAGATGGCGCATGAGGTGAAAAATCCGCTGGCTTCTCTGCGTGGTGCCAGCCAATGGTTGGCCGAGTCATCAAAAGATGATGATGTGAAAGAGATCAGCACCCATATGCTTGCTGAGGTTGACCGTATCAAGGTGCGAATCGACTCCTTTCTGCAGTTGGGCCCACGTGCGGATATCGCTATGGAACCGGTCAATATTCATGCGCTGCTAGATGATGTTTGCCGCGTGCCCTCTGGAGAACAGGCCGAAGTTCATCTTCACCGTGTATATGATCCGAGTATTCCCGATTTGATGGTCCATGAAGCCAGACTCAGGCAGGCGATAGAGAATCTTTGGAGCAATGCGTTGGAGGCGGGTTCAACCCATATTGAGTGGCAGACGCGTGTGGCACCGATGGTGGCACTTCCGGCCCATCAAGGGCAAGTGGTTGAATTGCGTATCACCAGTGATGGTTCGCCCATTCCCGATTCACTGAAAGAGCATCTCTTTCACCCCTTTGTCACAGGCAAAGAGCGTGGCAGTGGACTTGGTTTGGCGATTGTTCAGCGGGTGATGCAGGAGCATGGTGGACGGGTGAAGCTAAGTAGTGGCCATGGCCGAACATCATTTGTTTTACATATGCCATTGAAAACATCAGAGCAGTTATCAGAAGATGGAGAGAAGAGATGAAAGCACTCATTGTAGATGATGACCAGGGAATTCGCTGGATTCTAGAGCGAGTGCTAAAGGAGGAGGGATTCAAAGTCAGTCAGGCTGGAACGATTGCTGAAGCGGAGGCTCTGGCTACTGAAAAGTTCGATATTCTTTTCCTTGATGTTTACCTGCCTGATGGAAATGGCATGAAGTTGCTCGAATCAAAAACGTTTGATGTACCAACGGTGATGCTGACGGCTGAGACCACCTTCGGTCATGCTGCCGAGGCCTATCGAAGTGGTGCTATGGAGTATCTGCCCAAGCCATTCGATCTCAATGAAGTGCGCCAACTTGCAGGCCGGGTCGCTCCTGTTCGTGAGGAGAAACCAGTTGCCAAGACCGAAGAGAAGCCTAGAACGGACACGATTATTATTGGTCGCAGTCAGGCGATGCAGCAGCTGTTTCGTACACTGGGACGTGTTGCGGCCTCCGATCTGACAGTGATGATTACCGGAGAATCGGGAAGTGGTAAGGAGCTGGTAGCACAGGAGCTTCACCAGCGAAGTCAGCGTAAAGATCAGCCATTCGTACCGATCAACACGGCAGCCATTCCCGGCGAACTTCTGGAGGCCGAACTCTTCGGTCATGAGAAGGGCGCATTTACTGGTGCCGATAAGGCACGCCCCGGTCGTTTTGAACAGGCTAGTGGCGGCACACTCTTCCTCGATGAGATCGGGGATATGCCAGCTGCACTTCAGGCCAAGCTCCTTCGTGTGCTTGAGACTGGGACGGTTCAGCGCGTTGGTTCCAATAAAGATATCTCCGTCAATGTGCGTCTGCTGGCGGCAACACATCAGGATCTGCAGGTGAAGATTCGAAAGGGCGAGTTTCGTGAGGATCTCTATTACCGTTTGAATGTTATCCCTGTTCATATTCCACCACTGCGCGAACGACGCGATGATATTCCCGAGCTGGCCGAATTCCTGCTCAAGCAGGCTGCGGTTGAGCTGGATATGAATGTACCGATCCTGCTTGATGATGGCTTGGAACTGCTAAAGCGCTATGACTGGTACGGTAACGTGCGTGAGTTGAAAAATGTGATGCGCAGGCTGGCGATTCTTACTCCCGGCGCCAGCATCACACTCTCCGATGTGGCCTTGGCTATCGGCCACGCTGAACCTGAAGATGGACAAGAAACATTGGGTGATGCGGTACGGCGCACCATCAAGGCCTACATGGATCAGCTGGGTTATGCCGAGGCTACAGGCCTGCATAAGCATCTTCTGGAACAGGTTGAACCAGCCTTGTTGGTACTGGTGATGGAGAAGTGCCATGGCAATCAGCTCAGGGCATCGGATATGCTGGGGCTTAATCGCAACACCGTTCGCAAACTGCTCAAGCAGTACAAGGTCGATCCGGCCTATTTCAAGGATTAATCGTTACTCTGAGGGAAGGTTTTTGCTGTCCCACGCAGACCAATCGCCATCCAGATGTTTTACCTGCGTAAATCCCTGCTCGATCAGATAGCTCTCAACCATGCCGGCACGCATACCGGAGTAGCAGTAGACAATGATCGGTTTGTGGCGGAAGGGCTCGATCTCTTTGACGCGGGATTCAATTTCACGATGGTCGATGTGAAATGCGCCCGGTATATGTCCGTCACTGAATTCGCCGGGTGTGCGCACATCAAGAATTAGCATGTCCGATTTGGCTTCGATCCGTTGCAACAGCTCCTGCTGAGAGATGGCCGGTGCACTGCTATCAAAGGCCGAGCATGCTGAGATTAGAAGCAGTGAGATGGCAGTGAACAGGCGAATCATGTGAGACTATTGAATCCCTGAATGACGCAGCAGGGCATCAACACTCGGCTTGCGACCACGGAACGCCTCGAATCCCTCCATCAGATCACGGCTACCGCCAATAGCGAGAATCGATTCGCGGAAGCGGGTTGCTGTCGCCGGATTGGTGATACCCTCCTCTTCGAAGGCGGCATAGGCATCGGCAGAGAGAACTTCTGCCCACTTGTAGCTGTAGTAACCGGCGCCGTAACCACCGGCAAAGATATGAGAAAAGCTGTTCTGGAACTTGTTGAAAGAGGGTGGCGTGAATACAGCCACCTCGCTGCGTACTTCATCGAGCAGCTGTTGAACCGAACGGTCTCCTTCGGGCAAAAACTCAGTGTGCAATAGCATATCAAAGAGTGAAAACTCAATCTGACGCAGCATCTGCATACCGGACTGGAAATTCTTGGCAGCCAGCATCTTACCGAACAGGGCATCGGGCAGTGGCTCATCTGTTTCAAAGTGACGGGCAAAGAGATCGACCACCTCCCGTTCCCAGCAGAAGTTTTCCATGAACTGGCTGGGGAGCTCGACGCCATCCCAAGGAACGCCATTGATGCCAGAGACGCTGCGCGTGCTCACCTGAGTCAGCATGTGGTGCAGGCCATGCCCGAATTCGTGAAAGAGGGTGAGTACCTCGTTATGAGTCCATAGTGCAGGCTTGTCACCCACTGGCGCATCGAAATTACAGACCAGATAGGCAACCGGCAGTTGCAGGGTGCCATCCTCTTTATGGAAACGAACCGTGCACTCATCCATCCATGCACCGCCTCGCTTGTGGGCACGGGCATATGGATCAAGGTAAAAACCGGCTATTTTTTCACTATTTTTGTCATAAATAGCAAAGAAGCGAGCATTTTTGTGCCATTTCGGGGCATTTTCTTCGCGAATAGCGATACCGTAAAGGCGCTCAACCAGAGCGAACATGCCGTTTAAGACCTTCTGTTCGGGGAAGTAGGGCTTCAGCTCC
>Ga0316192_10004058_pt1 | contig 10631 bp, 10 predicted proteins | sample MerIslwburrow_MG_FD_204931 | JGI IMG/M metagenome (GOLD analysis project Ga0316192, IMG submission 204931) | Coastal sediment microbial communities from Maine, United States - Merrow Island worm burrow | ecosystem: Environmental > Aquatic > Marine > Coastal > Sediment | place: USA: Maine...
TAGCTGCCCAGGTCTCGAGTGTCAGCTCAGCTGCTGGCCTGAAAAGCGGCCAGTCTAATCGAATAAATAACTTTTGGGGCACGGTTCCGAAATCGGCCGTTGTTGGGTTTCGCATTTCGCAATAACACCAGCAAAATATAGGTTGGGTTGAGTGCAACGAAACCCAACAAAGCTTGGAGTGGGCTCAACCCAACCTACAAAATGCAAAGTGACCCAGGATAGAACCAACTCCAACTTTTGAAATGTTTCATACGAGGAAAATACAGCTATGACCGAAACCATCACAACATCGCAAATGTTACAAGCACTGAAAAATATGTGCGATACCATCGAAGATGAAAAAGAATACCTCTCGGAACTGGACGGCGCCATCGGCGACGGAGACCACGGAGTCAACATGGCCAAGTGCTTTCGGGAAGTGAAGAAGAAACTGGCCGAAAGCTCGGCCGAGGATGTCGGAACGCTTTTCAAGGAAGTGGGCATGGTGGTATTAAACTCTGTCGGAGGCGCAATGGGCGCACTGTACGGGACTTTTTTTCTTAAGCTGTCCCAGGAGAGTGCCAGCAAAGCCGAGGTGAGTCTAAGCGACCTGGTGACAATGTTTCAAACCGGAGAACAAGGCATTCTGGACATCGGCAAGGCCAATATCGGCGATAAAACCTTGATCGACACCCTCTCACCGGCGGTTAGGGGCATTGAAAAAGCTGAAAAAAAAGGCAAAGCACTTGCCGGGGCGCTGGCGGATTTTGAACAGACCGCTAAACAGGGCATGGAATCCACCAAAGACATGTTGGCCAAAATGGGTCGTGCCAGCCGCCTGGGAGAAAGAACCATCGGACACCAGGACGCCGGCGCCACATCATGCTATTTTATTTTGCGATCATTGGCATCCGCAACTTCCTATTGATTGATGCCCAATCGGTTGATTTTTCTTCGCAGGGTGTTTTTATCGATACCCAATTCACGGGCTGTTACCATTTTTTTCCAATTATTTCTCATGAGAGCCTGTTGAATCGCAGTTTTCTCGATTTCCTTCAGCGTCATATTTGTTGAAATTTGGATTGAATCTTTTTCCGGCTGAACCCACTCGGGCAGGTGGTGCAAACGAATCATTTGTCCTTTACAAAGTACAAATGCATGCTCAATGGCGTTCTCAAGTTCCCGCACATTCCCCGGCCAATGGTAAAGTAACACGGCCGCCATTGCTTTTTGTGTCAAACCGACGATAGTTCTGTCTTTAATGCTGTTGAATTTTTCGACAAAATGTTCAGCCAGCAGCGCAATATCTTCCTTCCGCTCAGATAATGTGGGCAAAGACAGCCTGATTACATTGATGCGATAGTATAAATCTTCCCTGAACCGACCTTGCTCAACCAGTTCCTTCAAATTTTGGTGGGTTGCTGTCACTACCCTGGCATTGGTCTTTTCTGATTTTGTCGAACCCAGAGGTTCATAAGCTTTGTCTTCCAGTACACGTAAAAGCCGAACCTGAACCGCATGCGAAATGTCCCCGATCTCATCAAGAAATATGGTACCATTCTGAGCCAGGGTGAATCGGCCAGGCTTGTCTTTTTTGGCATCTGTAAAGGCACCGGCTTTATATCCGAACAATTCTGATTCGATGAGCGCATCGGGAAGCGCGCCGCAGTTGACGGCCACAAATGGTCCGTTTTTTTTGGGACTGTGGCGGTGGATGGCAGTAGCGAACAATTCCTTGCCGGTGCCGCTGGGTCCTTCTATCAACACCGTGCTGCCGCTTTCCGCGATTTGAGGAAGTATGCCGAACAATTGATGAATTTTTTCATTTTTGCTCAGAATATCGTCAAAACAATACTGTCTGGCAAGTGCCTTGCGCAGCTGACTGACAACCGTCATATCCCTGAAGGTTTCTACCCCTCCGATGATATACCCATCCGAGTCCTTTAAAAAAGTGGTCGTCACGCTGATGGGAATCCGTTTTTTATCTGCCCGTACAATATAAAGGGGCATATCAAAAACCGGTTTTCCGGTTTCAATGCTTTTGCGAATCAGGCAGCCGGTCTCGCAGACATTGGCTCTGAAGACTTCAAAGCAGCGTTTTCCAATGGCTTCCGTTCTGGAAATACCGGTAATCTTTTCTGCCGCCCTGTTAAATGAGGTGATGAGCCAATCCCTATCCACGGTAAAAACACCGTCCGCCAGACTGTCCAGTATGAGTTTTTGATGTTCTTGAATGGATTGCCGGTAATTTTTCATTTCACATAGCCCGGATATAAACGACATGGGTTCAAATTGTTCCCAATTATTTTATGTAGATGGTGAATATTGTTCCCATACAATAATGTCTAAATTGTGACCAGTCAAATTCCCCGTGCCCGTATTTGCTTAACTATCAAGCGCATACTTCATTTCAGATCCATTTGTCAAATTACCGGTACATTTATTGCTGTCGCCTATCCTAACCTGGATAAACCGGGAATAATTAATTACAAGCACTACCTGATCTTAAAATTGGGCAAATAAATTCCAAATTCCAATATCCAAACCTCAAATAAGATCAAACGCCAATTGTTAGATATAACCCGATAAAGATCTAATTGCCGCGACCCGGCTTCAGCGTTCAGCGGTGCCATTATTATTTTGCCCGCTTTGAATACCATTTGCTTGATAGAATCACAACCATTGAATCGGTTGGTGTCTGGTAATTCAACAGATCGCGGTCTTTCAACTAATGCTGCCTTAACTCAACCCTAATGTTGCAACGTTAGGGTAACAATCTCTGAAGAAAGGAGGATGACCACTATGGAGTCAAATTTTATCTGGAAACGAATTTTGATCGGACTTGTCTGCAGTGCCTTTTTACTGGGAGCAATATTCCTGAATGGATCGAACGGAGTCGCGGGGCAGGAAAAGAAAAATCATGCAGCGGCTTACCAGGTATACAAGCAAAAGTGTCTGGATTGCCACGTTTCAGTTGCGGATCCGGAAAAACCGGGTCGAACAAGGGATGAATGGCATATTGTTGTCAATATTATGCATAAACACGGGCTTGATTTAACAGATGAAGAAAGCGAACAGATGATCGATCTGCTCTATGATCTTCGTCGCGGCCTTGAGAAAGACGCCGGCTGAGGTGGTGAAAAGCGCTTATAACGTGACTCTTAACTTTCACGCGTTTTTATACCGTTAAATCAGCTTTTTGGGGTAATATTAGATTTTTGAAATTCAAATAAGATATTTTTCTCTGATAATGTGACAAAGTAGAATAACTTAAAAATAGCAAAGGAGGATTTTCCATGAAACGCAGAACATTTCTCAAATCGTTGGCTGCCACCGGAATTGCTGCCTCTGCAGCAGGTACAATACCCCGTATGGCCGAGGCGCGCAAAAAATTGGATATTGGGGAAGTCAAAAGCGTCAAAGTTGATGTTCTCACCGAAACAAGCTGGTTTGACAACGACAATTTAAAAAAACACATGTTAGATTATGGCGGCGCCATGACCAACCAGTATGAAATTCCATGGGATTGGGACAATGCCGGCGGCTATGCCGCCCTGCTGACGGTGACGACCCTGGAAGGGAAAGAAAGAAAATTTTTGCTGGATTCGGGCTGGAACAACGACTGGATGGACTATATCTGGGAAATGAACAATATTCCGGCCATGCTGAAAAGCGGCGAGATCGAATTCATGGTTCTTTCCCATTGGCATCTGGACCATTACTGGGGTATCGAATCAACTTTGAAGCACAAACCCGATATCACCATGTATGCACCCAAAACCCATTATCCCGAAGACATGAAGCTGCTAAAAGGCGGCCATCTGACAGCCAAAGACAAGGAAGGTAAGGACGTTCATATTTGTAAAAACGATCACCCTCATACCGGAAATCTGGTGTTGACCAACCCTGATGGTGATAAAGGCGACGGTATTTACCGCCTCATGCCGGGTGTTGCGACCCGGATGTTTGACGTTCCCATTCTTCTGCGCGTGCGCGGCGAGAATGTGTTATATTTCAATGTAAAAGACAAAGGCATTGTCACGGTGACCGGCTGTTGTCATCCCGGAATATTGTCCTTGTTTTCATACGCCCGCAAAAATTTCAAAGGCTACAAGCCTTACGGCTGTTACGGGGGACTGCATATCACCCTGTTTGAAACCTGGGATCCCAAATTTGACGATATCATAAAAGGGGTCAAGGCTTTTAAAATCCAGAAATTGGCATGCAACCATTGCACCGGCTGGATTTGGGCCGAAAAGGCCGCAGCTGCCGGTGTACCTGTGGTCAAAGGAACCAACAAGTATAAAACCTACAAGAGACAGTCGACGGTTGCCACGACCAGCAATGCCTTTTTGACAAACGGAGATACGATCGTATTCTGACCTTCGTTGATCAAGATTGGTGGCCATCTCACATCAAGGGAAAAGAAGGGGCTTCGAATTGCTTCTTTTCCCACCTTTGCCAAATGGAGGACCGGGGACAATGAATGTATCCATAGACTCAGAGAAAAATTTTAATTACCTGTTTGGTGCGATTAATCTGGCCGTTATTTTTTGTATTGTCTGGCTGCTGTGGGTTGTGTTCATGCATCCGAACGCGGTGATGAAGCTCTACACACCGATGTACGGGTTTTCACTGATTGTTGTTTTGCTGTCCGCTATCGTATTAATGAATAACGTTGCCGACTACTACCCCTTCCCCCAGCGCTCATCGGAGGGGTTCGGGCTTTTTCTGAGAGGCATTATCTTGACCGCCGTCTCCATTCTTCTGATGCTGGTTTTGGTCTATGGTTTTTTTTGGGGATTTATCGGCAAGTTCGGGATTGCCTATTTCAGCCCCCAATCCATCATCGCATCCGGCGGAAGCGGTGCAGAGATTTTTGTAGCCCGCGAAAATGCTTCCACCGCCATCGTTTATTTCTGTACGACATTTCTATGGCTGGCCATCTTCTGGCGGGTTGGGTTCAACCGCTGGCCCTGGCAAAATGACTCTCGTGGGGTCCTGGCATGGTCCAGACTGTTTGCCATTCTCTTTTTGGTCAGTATCGCCTACGCAGTTTTGTTTCATCCCCACGTCTGTTATCTCTTCTACCCGGCCCAGTCAAAGGCCGGTGTGGAACCCTGGTGGGCAGAGTTTGCCGGAACCGGCAGCGCATTTTTCAGCCTGGGACTGGTGCTGTGCACCCTATATTGGATTATTTCCTCTGATCTGCTCTGGGAGGGATATCCCTGGAAGTTAATGGAAAAAGACGGTGAGGGAACGTTTCTGAAGGGTGTGGTAGCCTTTTTCGCTACACTTGCAATGGGAATTATCCTCCTTTTTATTTTATTCAAAGTCATGAATTACTTCTGGGATGAAGCCTTTATGGGGGGGCAGTACACCGACGGCCCAAATTTTCGCTATATTCATGCCGGCGAAATTAGCGGTTTTTTTATTCTGTCGGCGTTTATCTTGAAAAATTATTTTAACAATTTCCCCAATTTTGGCGGAGTGTGGTCCCGCGCTATCCTGCGCACCGTCATCAGCCTGATCGGTGGGTTGCTTATTTACCTGTTTTACTTTTCAGCGACCGCCACCTTTTTTCTGGGAAAAGTGCCTGGATTTGCTCAGCCCGATGACACGCCCTTGGTGTGGACCATTCTTTTTCTATGCGTCATCATGATTCAGCACGATTTTTTTGAGGGCTGGCCCTTGAGAAAAACAGCGAGTCTTCAAACAGGCGCAGAAGAAATTCCGGCTGAAATGGCCCGCAACACAGCATAGGCAAATCATAATGGATATTAGCAAAAGAACTTTCTGCCGCAAGTATTTTTTCCAACAGGCGGCAAAAATTGTTGCCGGGTTCAACGCCGGAGTTCGAGAAGCTAAGGAAAAGGAAGCTTTTGAAGATTTTTTTGAATCCTACGATTCCAGCTATGCCTTGACCCTGGCGTACCCGGATGAAATTATGATTGAAACTGCCCGTCAATGCGGTATCGAGACCGAAGGACGCGGCAAAAAAGAGATTGTAAAAGAACTCCTGCAAAAAAAAGGGGGCTACGATTAAAGATACCGAGAATTTTTTCCGCAACAATATCGACAATATGCTGGTAACCGCCTCATGGGTCGAACGTGTCAAACATCTGACCGGGCTAAAAGCCGTCAGCCAGATATGGGGCCAAAAACCGGCCTGGTACTTCTGGATAAAAAATATGTCCGGTGCCTATTCACTCCAATTGGAAAATTCTGCAACCGAAAAAAGAGACGATCTAAATTGGCATAACGGAAATTTTTCTATTAAATATTATCCTCACCCCCGGGAAGAAGTATTTAAAACTTTTTCATTTCAGGAACAGTGTTTTGCCCACAGCGGGTATTTTGACCGGACCCATACGCCCCGCTTCGAAGACAAAAAAAAGATACCCGAAACGCTTTTTAATGTGGCTACCATGGAGTACTTGACAGGTTCCGATGACGCTCCGGTAATCCTCAGCCTCACGAGTCTTGACGCCTTGCGGATGTCCTGGAAACAGGAAACAGTTCAGAAGTATTCGATGTTTCCGGAAGAAAGAATATTCAAACGAGGTGAAATCGACAGAAATGTTCCGGGATGGGAATTGGGTCTTGCGCTGTTTGATCGATTGCTCTCGCTATATTCTTTTTACAGCAAGGCAAAACCGCTCAGGATGGTAATGACCCGTTCATCCGGCTTTGAATATGTTTTCGACCCAAAGCATACCTGGCAGTGTGAGGATTCATCCGATCTCAACATGTATTCACTCAACGTGCTTTTTGCTGAAGAAACCGCAAAGGTTGACCGCTCCATCGAAAACATGATGGATCGCCGTTGCATCGGTGATGGCCAGGAGGTCCTCTTTGACCGGGAGTTTCTGTGCGGCCATTTCCATAACGCGGCCGATCAATTCTCAATACCGGCTTTTTTAAACGAGCAGTGGTGGTCCCTGGCGGAGTCCGACTATCAATCGGAGCTGGCATCCACGTGTGGATGTGCATAGAAGTCTTGATGAACAGAATCGCCATTCCAGTATTTAAATCAAGGATTTCACCCGTCTTTGACTCATGCAGCCGGGTCTTGCTTGTAGATCTGGAGCATAACAAAGAGACTAAAAGAGCAGAAATCACCTTTGAAGATTTATCCGTACTTGAACGATTGAGGATGCTCAGCAGATTGGGGATCACGAACGTCATTTGCGCGGGCATCAGCCAATCTTTCCATGATCAACTCACAGCAGCAAAAATCTCACCGATTACAGGAATCGTCGGAGAAGTAGACGAAGTGCTTTCCGCTTTTATGTGTGAGGGGCTCAACGATCCTCGTTTTTATATGCCGGGCTACAAGCCGGCATCCTGAAAAATTCGTCACCACCTTGGCTATACGGATATTATTTTACCATCGTGAATTGCATCTCCATATCTGGGATCGGATTCAAAGTTTTTTGATACTTTTAAATTTAGCCGGATTCGGGGACCGTTTTCCCGGGGATTTTGCTGGGGCTTGCAACCATCCTGGTGCTGGGGTTCATTTTTAGATAAATCGTGCAATTTCATAGGCGTCCCAAACCGCGTTCATGACGTTGCGAGGCACGCGGCAGTCACCGATCCGATAGGTATAGGCCGCAATCTGCTCGAGCCGGTCAGCCAGACAGGTATCGGGGGCCATCCCCATGGCCAGCACGATGGTGTCGGCCTCGATGTGATGACTTCTGGGGTCTTTTTCCCGGTCAAGGGTAACGCCGGCAGATGTAATCTCACCGACACGGCTATCTGTATGGGTCTTCACACCATATTTTGCCAACAGGTCGAGGGTCATCATTTTAACCTGCCCGGGTACGGGAGCACCGCCCGCCATAAGGTCTGGAAGCATTTCGACAATAACGGACCGTCTGCCCTTTTCTGCCAGCCATATGGCTATTTCACAACCGGACAGACCCCCTCCCACAATCACGACACGTTCCCCGATGGTTTTCTCACCCTTTAGCAGGTCGACCGCGGTGACCACCGACTCACGATCGACCCCTTCAATATCCGGAACAATCGCCCGGGCCCCCGTAGCCACGATGATTACATCCGGCAATGCAGCACGAACGGTATTTACTGTTATCTCACAGCCCAGACATACCTCAATATCATTTTGCTCAACTTGACGCTCATACCACGCCAACAGCCGTCGAAGGTCTTTTTTAAATGCCGGTATGGCGGCTTGACGCACCAGCCCGCCAAGCATATCTTCTTTTTCGTAAAGAGAAACTTGATGTCCCCGCAGTGCAGCCACCCGGGCAGCCTCCAAACCGGCGACACCACCGCCGATTACCATGACATTGCGCGGATTCTTTGCAGGCTCCAACCGGTAGGCACGCTCTCTGCCGCTCGAAGGGTTGAGCGCACAGGAGATATGTCGCATCTTTGCATAGCTCCCAAAACATCCGTCATAACAGGCCACACAGGGCCGGATGTCCTCGGCATGACCGGATTTTACCTTATCTGCCCACTCCGGGTCTGCAAGAAAACCGCGGCCAATAGCCACCACATCCGCCAAGCCGTCTTTTACGGCCCGGGCAGCGGTCTCAGGCTTGTCAAGGCGACCGACGCCTATTACCGGAATCGTTACGACGTCTTTGGCTCGGCCTGCCATGTTCACCATGCAACCATGCTTCTGGTAAATGGGCGGATGCGGCCAGTAGTGGCTTTCGTAACAGCCTGCATCAACATGCAGGGAGTCGAATCCGGCCTTTTCAAAACGCCTGGCCATCTCCAGGCCCTCGGGCACATCCCGACCGACTTCGTCAAATGACTCCCCCGGCAGTGCCCCATGATCGATATCCTTCATATAGTGTTTCAAGCCGAAGCGGTACTGCAAAACCAGCCGGTCTCCGACCCGATTACGAATCTCCTTCAGACACTCTATCGGAAAGCGCAGCCGATTTTCTAAACTGCCTCCGTATTCATCCCTTCGTTGATTCCAGGCGGTAGATGTAAACTGGTCAAAAAGATATCCTTCATGCCCATGCAGCTCCACCCCGTCTACATCGGCAGTAACCAGCCGCTGGGCCGTGTCCCCCATGGCGCTTACAATGTGCTTGATCTCTTCAATGGTCAGGGCGTGACAAATAAGGGAAGGGTCCCAAAAATTGGGGTTGGCCGAGGCTGACACACACGGCCCTCGCAAAGTTCCGGGTACGGTGACGCGGCCGTATCCGGCCGTCAGCTGCACAAAGATTCTGACCCCGAATGTATGGGCGGCATCGCATAACTCTCCGAGATACCCCAGTGAGATCTCCCCGATCATAGGGGTGCACGCCTCTAAAGCTTCCACGCGATTTTCCACTTTGAATACCGAACAGATGACCATACCAACACCGTGGCGAACCCGTTCGAGGTAATAGTCCACCACACGACGGTTGAGGCTGCCATCCGAATTCACCATATACTCAATCCCCATAGGCGCCATGGCTATCCGATTTTTCAGCGTAATTTTCCCTATCCGCAACGGTTGGAATAATACATCAAATTGCCCCACTCAAGCCTCCTTCTCAATATTGCATCAGTGTCGGTTGTAGAATTTGATTTCCCTCCCCTGATACCATTAAAAGTAAACGGGGTAAAGAGCCGAACGCATAATCTCGACAATTACCGGGGTGTCTTCAATTCCCACACCAAACCTTCGGTGCTCAGCCGGAAAACGAAACCATCACTAGTGTATAGGAGAGATTGACAGGTTTTCACGGCGCAATTTGCTATCACCATGGAAAAAGAAATTTAGTGAAATAAAATTGTTGAACATTTGATACATATTTTTCTCATTTTAACGTTTAATGTCAAATACTTGGCTTAAACAAGGTCACTTTTGTTCCAAATGCGGTCTTGGTAAATTTTCAACAGAATATTGACAGGGCGCCACAATGTGGTATTTTAGTTGTGGGGTGATATTATATAGCTACTGCATCCAAATCTCCATTTCCATTCATAGTTGAGTCTCCTTTCACCCCGCTTTCACTCGCAAGTGTTCAAAACCATGCTTACAGCGAAATTGAGTGAGGAAATCTAAAGATGTGGTAAATTCTGAGAAAAAGGAGGTGAAGCGTTATGGTGCTATATGTAGGAAAGTGGAATATCCGACCGGAGAAAGCCGGAGAGTACGCAGAATGGGCTAAATCCGCAATGGGTCAAATATTCGCCGTACCAGGGATAGTTGAGTTCCGGGCATACCGGCCTGTCACAGGCTCCTATCAGGTTGCTGTCACCTATGAGTTCGCGGACCTGAACACCTGGGCTGCCTGGAGTTCCAATGAAGATATTCAAAAACTCTGGGATGAAGCCCGTGCATACACAACCAATATGAGTTATGAGCTTTGGGGCCCATCACCAGTCGTTCCAGAACCAATTCGACCTGGTCAATAACCTGAGGTGAAATAGCCGGAAAGCCTCCTGATACATCTTCCCAAATACTTCTATCGAATTCTATTCTCTGAATCTGAGCTGCTCCTGAACCCATTTCGGCAAAGGCAATATTCTCTGACTTAATCATAAAAGATTTATAGAAAGGAGGAGGCCATGGCGGCTGGAATTTTAATAAAGCGAGTAATAAGGCAAGGTGGGGATGCGAAGGTGCTTCTGCCTCACATAATAGAATTAAGAGCTCTTGCAGTCAGACA
>Ga0316192_10004060_pt1 | contig 10628 bp, 18 predicted proteins | sample MerIslwburrow_MG_FD_204931 | JGI IMG/M metagenome (GOLD analysis project Ga0316192, IMG submission 204931) | Coastal sediment microbial communities from Maine, United States - Merrow Island worm burrow | ecosystem: Environmental > Aquatic > Marine > Coastal > Sediment | place: USA: Maine...
GAAGTACCCGAGGCGTAAACGTGAGTTCAAATTCAAGGTGCCAAGTTATCTACGGAATTGGCTTGCTGCGGCCGAGGATCATTGGGTCATGCGTAGTCAGTACGAACTTGACCAAGCGAACCGGTTGGCTGAGAACGAGATATACTTCACTTATGAGTCGGAGCAGATCAGCTACAACGCTGAGGTATACAATGCTATATGTAATACCTGCGGTAGTTCTGATTGTGTTAGCGCGCGGCTGTACACTCCTGACTTCTATTTTCCAGTCACTGGGATTTTTGCGGAGACCAAAGGGAGATTCGACCAGCCATCAAGAAAGAAAATGAAGGCTGTCTGTACTCAGTCGGAGCATGACGTCCGTATGGTGTTCATGCGGGACAACTACTTGACGAAGAAAAAGTCAATGAGCTACACCAGATGGTGTGAACTTAACGGGATAAACGCCGCGGTAGGCGACATCCCACTAGAATGGGGAAGACGATGAAAAAGACTATACTAGCTATGCTACTCGCTTTAGGCGTTAGTACAGCGTCCGCAGATGGACATGGGTATGTGTTTCGGGTTATATCAGTGAGTCAAACAATAGAGATATCCGCTGTGTACGACAAGTACCAAGATCCTTTGTTAAACAAAGAGCACTGCCTGAACACCCTCAAGAGAATGCACAGTGCCCTAGTAGAAGAAGGGATAGCCGACAATTACAAATTAACCTGTAAACCACAAGAAGGAGTATAAAATGTTTTTCGATTTATTTCGAAGTAAGACTGTAGACGGGGCTATCGGCCGTCTGGATAAGATCGTAGACGACCTCGCTCAGGTAGTCCACCTCCAGCTTCAGGAGGCAAGTGTGGCCGACGAAAAGATCCACGAGTACACAGTGAAACGAGAAGAGGCTATCCACGAGGTTACACGTGCCCAGCGAGTACGCGACAAAGTCGCAGAGTTGATTAGCTGATGTGGTGGGTTAAGTTATCCATACTGGAGGCTCGAGCAGTCCTAGATGATATCTCGACAGAGGAATCAGCTGACGGATCGTACGAGATTCTAGATGAAGCGATCAACAACGCGGTGTGGGAGGAGGTGCCTAGTGAGCAAATCGAATGTGGTGATCTTGTCCCTGAAGGGAACTAGGATCGAGACATGGTTTCTGTCAGCCCTCAAGGAGGCTCGGGAGAAAGGCCTGAAATCTTCGAGGGCATGGCTTGAGGTACATGTGCCAAAGCAATTCCACGACCATCTGTTTAACGGAGTAGTAAGGAGAGTAACTAAATGAGATTCGAAATATCGTACACGATTGAGTGTGAGTGTGAGGAGGATGAGGACGCAATCATAGCGGCCATCAATTATGCGATCGAGGAAGGCCCGGGGATAGAAATTGACCAACAATACAACTGGTTGGAGGACTAGTGGAGCACTTTATAATACCGGACACCCAAGTGAAGCCGGGAGTTAACACCGACCACCTCACGGCGGCAGGCAATTACATTGTCGCCAAGAGGCCGGATCGAATCATTGACCTTGGGGATCACTGGGACATGGCGTCCCTATCCTCATACGACAAGGGCACCAAGCGCGCTGAAGGCGTGCGATACCACGAGGATATCACCGCAGGTAACAATGCCATGCAGAAGCTTCTGGCACCGATACGTAAGCTGCAAGAGCGGCAGCGCAAAAATGGTAAGAAAATATACAAACCGGACATGCACTTCCTTATGGGTAACCATGAAGAGAGGATCATGCGGTACGCCAACGTTCACCCAGAACTTGCAGGGCACATAGGATATCAAGACTTTGACCTGAAAGGGTGGAAAGTACACGATTTCCTCGAACCAGTCGTCCTAGACGGCGTTTCATACGCCCATTACTTCTATAACCCGAATACTGGCCGTCCCTACGGTGGTATGTGCAGCACGAGGCTGAAGAATATAGGGTTCAGCTTCACGATGGGGCATCAGCAAGGCAAAGATCAGGCTGAAAGGTACTTGTCCAATGGTGAGGCACACAGGGCGCTTGTGGTGGGTAGTTTCTATTCCCATGACGAGCACTATAAGGGCTACCAAGGCAACGAGCACTGGCGTGGCTGCATCTATAAGCACGAAGTTAAGGATGGTAACTACGATATCATGGAGTTGAGCCTCAAATATTTACTGGAGAATTGGCTATGAGTGCCGCAGAAGAATATGGCCCAACGATACCGTCGTCGGAGCAGCTGCACTCGCTGAAGTACCGAGGTGAGGGTGAGACCTTCCGAGAGGCGTGTAGCCGTCAGGCACAGACCTTGTCGGACGACCACGAGCACTTTGAGGACTTCCGTAACATACTACTGCCTATGCGTTTCCTCCCTGCGGGGAGAGTGCAGTCAGATATCGGTAGCCCAAGAAGCACCACAGCCTTCAATTGCTTCGTGTCTGATACGATCGAAGATAGCATGGAAGGAATAATGGAATCAGCAACCAATGGTGCGCTGACTATGCGTCGTGGAGGAGGGATAGGATATGACTTCAGTACGATCAGACCAAGGGGAGATAACATCGTGTCCCTTAACTCAAGGTCTTCGGGGCCGGTGTCCTTTATGCAAATCCATAACGCAGTGTGCAAGACTGTCAGTTCTGCGGGTAACCGGAGGGGCGCACAGATGGGTGTACTTCGCGTCGACCACCCAGATATTGAAGAATTCATCGAGGCTAAAGCCAATGAAACAGAGCTGACGCAGTTCAACATCTCAGTGGGAGTAACTGATGAATTCATGGGAGCAGTGCAGGCAGACACCACCTTCGACCTTAGGTTCGGAGGAAGGGTATTTAAGCGTGTTAACGCGCGGTACCTGTGGGAGAAGATCATGCGCGCCACGTGGGACTGGGCAGAACCCGGAATCCTTTTCTTGGACAGAATCAACGAACGAAACAACCTCAGGTATTGTGAGACCATCGCTGCTACGAATCCGTGTGGAGAACAGCCTCTACCACCTAATGGGGCTTGTCTTCTTGGTTCTTTTAATTTGGTTAAATACGTAAACAATGGAAAATTCAACTGGAAACTTTTTAGGCAAGACATCCCTATCGTACACCGATCAATGGACAATGTTATCGACAGAACGAACTACCCTCTTGCTGCACAGGAGTCCGAGGCACTGTCTAAGCGTAGAATGGGTATTGGCGTTACAGGCGTGGCTAATGCAGGGGAAGCACTCGGTCACACTTACGGTAGTAAGCCATTCCTCAGGTTTCTTGACAAAGTTACTAAAGTCCTTGCGAACGAACTATATCGTTCTTCAGCAATTATCGCAAATGAGAAAGGATCTTTTCCTCTATACGACGCCGATCAATGGGGTAGAGGCTACATGTTTCAACACCTCGATGCTGACGTCAGAGCCCTCATTTCCGAATGCGGTCTCCGTAACTCTCACCTCACGAGTATTGCCCCAACAGGAACTATTAGCTTCACCGCTGACAACGTTAGCTCAGGGATAGAGCCGGTATTCAGCCACGAGTACGAACGCACTGTGCAGATGGAAGATGGCCCAGTGAAGATGATCGTGCAGGACTACGGGCTGCGGGAGTTCGGTGTCAAAGGCAAGACAGCCAACGAGTGTACTGTCGATGAGCATCTAGACGTACTCATAGCCGCGAACACGTGGACTGACTCGGCTGTCAGCAAGACTCTCAATGTTGGAGAGAACGTTACTTGGGACGAGTTCCAAGGTATCTACATGAGAGCATGGAAAGAAGGATGCAAAGGTTGCACTACATTCCGTGCCGCTGGGAAGCGCTACGGCATATTAAACGAAGTAGAGAAGCCTAAGGAAGAACCAACGGCTTGCTACTATGATATTGAAACAGGTAAAAAAGAATGCGAATGAGAACGTTACAGGACACCTTATTTCACGAAGATACGGTGCTTTCTATTGCAATGAGTGTTGCGACAATAATCGTAATCGCTCTGTGGATGGCGCTATTTATCCCAACACCAGCTCAGGCTAACAGTGGCAAACAAACGCCATGGCCTGAGGGAGTCCAGTGTGAAAAACCCGCGACACACCAACGTCTAATCACAAACCAACAAGGGTACATAACCGGGGTCAAGAGATTCTATGTGTGCAGCGATGGCCACTCGTACCAGTGGACGTTTAAATTGCAGAACCCTGCCCAATGAGTGCCCTAGACACGCAAGTAGGTGGGGGCCACTACAAGGATCAAGGCCTCCAGCCATTTGAGATCACGTATGCAAACTTCGGCTACGCCGGGATCCGTGCCGCAGTGTACACCAAGGTCAATAAGTACCTGACTCGCAACAAGGATGACCACGAGGAGAACCTGCGCAAGGCTAGGCACTGCATCGACATACAACTGGAATTCCTAGAGAGGAGCAACAATGAGATTACTTAAAAAAGAACCAGAGTCCGGGCAGTTCGTGGCCATTTGGGAATTTAACGGTACGGTATGGTCAGGGGTTTTCCGCCGAGATAATGAGGGGGTAACGTGGTACAACCCAGAGTCAGACGAGTTTGAGGCTGGCCAGTACGGCCCAGTGTACTCGTACATAGGGGCTGAAGTCAGGTTCGTAGTACAATGAAGAACAAGAGACCGTTCTACGATAACATCAAGAACTTCTTCCTAGTGTACGTGTGGAGCCGCAAGTACAACAGGTACGTCAACACAAACCGCTTCGAGGATGAATCAGAAGCTATCGAAGCAATCAAACAGAGAGCAAGATCATGAGAGTAATTTCGCCAAAGATGGCAAACAACATAATGGCATTCTTAGATCGTGTTCCCATGAAGGGGCACAAGGAAGCCGGGGCAATGGTAGAGATCACCGATGTACTGACAGCGATAGCTGCACAGGAAACAGAACCACGTCCAAGTACATTTAAAGATCTGGAGGAAGACAATGAGCAATCCGAGGATGCAGAAGGATGAAAGGCCAGTCGTTTAAGTGGTCTGTAGTTGAGCAGATCACTGCGACGGCATTAAAGTTCGTATGGGCCATGGTTATATGGCAGATTCTAGCCGTGTTCCTACTGGGCATTAAGATGCCGCTAGAAGATAACTTCTACATAACAAGTATCTTTGCAATCAACAGCGTCCTAGTTGGGATTCTGTTCCGCAGACTGTTCAACTGGATACACATTAAGTACCACGCATAAAAAATCCTAGTAAGATGTTGCCCCCGAGACTTAAGGCGGTGGGTTGGCCACAGTGACCCGGTAAGGGCGGGTAGTGTGCCATAATGTATAGTCACGTCATCACGCACGGTGTCCCGGTTAGATCCGTGTTAGCTAGGTACCAATAAAAAAGCCCTCGCAATGAGGGCTTTCGTGTGTCTGGGGCTAAAGAACTATCAGACTACTTGATGAACTTCTGACTCACCTTGATGCCTACACCCGCCAGTACTACTATGTAAAGTATATCCCCATAAGGGGTGTCTAGCAAGAGTCCTATCTGCATCATTGCTTGCTGCATTGCGTTCAGCAGAGCCACACCCTTGTCTGAGTAGACTGCCATAATAGCTGCGATAGGGATGCCGACCAGCGGCCAAGTGACAACGACTGTGAGATATTCATCCTTCCAGCTATCGATCATAGACTTGCCGGCCACAGTCTCCCACGCCACTCGAGCGTCGTTTGACTTCTGCTTGCGTTCTTGGTACTTGCCTAGTGCCCCACCAAATATCTTGGAAAAGACGCTAGCTATCGTTGCCCACATACTTCTTCCCCTTTATGTCGTGGTAAGCGTAGTTGCCTAGTGCGCCCAGAGTAACAGTCCCGTAGGCAAGTTGATCGATCCATCCGTTGGCTACAGCTAGCATAGCGAACAGGAGTACGACACTGGTCTGTACGAACTTTGTAGATTGGTAATTCACTCGTCTCTCTGCTCCCGCAACAAGTGTGACATTATCTGATCCAGCTTATCATCAATACGATCGTAGTTACGCTCGTGTTGCTTAGACTCAGTCTGCACTATCGCTATGTCCGCTTTAACATCTACCCACCCTGTAATGCCCACGGCAAGGCTGCCGAGAGCAAAGATCAGGATCTCAATTGACACAAACTTTTTCCAGTCAATAATCATTAGTCCAACCATTCCTTCTTCATTTTTCCTAAAACCGGGATCTCATTGAGCAGATCACTGCCCAGCTCCCCTGCCGACTTCTTACCAGACGCTCCCTGCGAAGCCATATCTGCTGCCTTGCCCAGCTGTGTAATCGGTACTGGAGATATAGCTTGTAAAATGATGTCGCCGAGGCCAGTTGACTTATCAACGGCCCACTTACTAGTTCCGACCATGCTCACTAGGTTATCCTGTAGCGCGTCTTCGAAATCGAATGAGTCGATGTCCCCTTTCAGGAACTCCTTCATACCGTCGATACCTGAGTTAGCGATAGAGAATGAGGCTGCGAACATAGCCAGATTGTAACCCTTCTTGAAGGGGTTCTTTTCATTCCGCCAATTGTTGCGCATGTAGTTCAACTGCTTGAGCGAGAATGTCTTGTAGGCGTAAAAGATGCGTCCGTTAGGATTACTCAGATACTTCGCTGGCATTTCTGACAGCCCTATTGGTTGGGTATCAGCTAGGTCGTTCCAAAGCATCAGCTTCATGTTCTCCGACATGTCAGCGTCCTTGGTTAGCTTGAGGTTCTGTAGTTCATTAGCGAGAGCCTGTGTCTCTTCGCCAAAGTGGTTCTTGTACTTCTCGATGAACGCGGCTTCGTTCTGGATAGCTAGCTTCTTGTTGCTACGCAGAGAGGAGTTGATGTTCACGTTCTTACCGAATCGATCGATCTTGTCAAACCCAGACCACTTGAAGGAGAAGTCAGCCAGCTTACTGGTGATGTTCTTCTGCTCTGAGTTCAATTCGGCCATGGCCTTCTCGATGCCGAGCTTAGCGCGGCTGGAGACCTTCGGCCCAAACATGGAGCCGACAGTGGCCTTGATGCCATACTTGTGGAATGAGAACAGCAAGTCACCGAACTGGGTCATTGCTGACCAGAAGTTACCGAGGGTGGTAGCGTACGAGATGTTCTTCAGACCCTGCACAGCCTTGTGCGTCTTGTGTACGTCAGCCGAGAAGCGTGAGCGCAGTAAGCGTACGATCTCTTGTTGCTCTTCGTACCCCGGGACATCCTTCTTCAACTGGTCGACCAGACTGTCGATGGAGTCATCGATATCGGTACCGGTAGGGTTCAGACCATCCTTAGGTTTGGGCTTGTACCCGAAACTCTTAAAGAACTCGCGCTTAGCGATGTCCTCTGAGGCAGTGTGAATGTAGAAGTGCAACGCATCTTCAGGGTTGTGGTAGAACTGTAAGTCCTCGTCCTTGACGCCTTCCTTTATACGCTTCTTCAACGAGCCAGAGGTATTCGAGTACCGCTGATCAAAGGTGAAATAGTGCTCGGAGATGTGAGCCTTCTGCGCTGGAGAGAGGGGCTTGCCCTTCATCTTGGCCTGAGCCTTAGCGTAGAGCTTATCCAGAACCCCCTGTTCCTTTTTCTGCATACCGCGAAGATCGCTTACAGCTAGGGGAAAGTAATCCTTCCGTCCATCTATCTTGTATCCAACGTCCTTGTAACGCTTGAGGATATCATCCATTACATTCTGGACAGCTTTTGCCTGCGCCAGAGCTTCTTGTCCGCCGGTTTGGCGGATAAAAGTCATGGTAGCCTTGTTGAAGCCACCGTTACTGAGTAATTTCTTGAGTTGTTTACGGCCAGTTTCGTCCAGTTGCTTGGTAACGAATGACTGCCATGGGCGTACCTTCTCGATCCAGTTGTGCTGCCTGACGTGTTGTATGCCGTCGGCTACACGCAGCTTAGCTGCTGCCACCTTACTGTACCTGCCGATGTTGTCTACTACAGGCTGTATGACTGAGTCCAGCAGACCCTTGTACTCATTGTACTTGGCGTGCCGGCCACCTTCGACTGCCGAGCGCACTTCGATCTGCTCGAGCACTTCATCAGTGGACTTGGCGGGGGGCTTCTTCTTAGCTGCCTTCTTGGCTGCACGTTCCGCGGCCTTGCGCGCTTGAGTAGCTTGCGCCTTGACACCCCCTTTCATGGTGATCGTCTCCATAGCCGACTCACCTACCTCATAGCCCGGGAAGACCTCTTTCATGGTAAAGTCATCAACTACGTTGTCAGTGACCTTAGCGAGAGCAGTCTCAGCAGTCAGAGCATCATCATACCTCTGTGGCAGGATATCACCGGCCGACTGGTTCAGATACTTTGCGGTGAGCCCACCGGCTATACCCATCATGCCCGCAGTCACGGCAGCGTTCGTCAGTCGACTTTCGTTGCCATCCACGTACATAGTAGATCCATACAGAGCACCAACTCCCATGCTAGCCAGCACAGCAGTGGAGGCTTTCTCGATCTTACCAACACCCATGGTCAGCATTCCTACTGGCTCAGCCACAGCACCAACAACAGCGCCAGCCTTAGCTGACGTACCGAAGATCTCGTCGCCGTACAATTGGCGTAGGATCTGCTCATTGTTGTCTTGAGCCTGAATGTCAATGAGGTCATCGGCTAGGCCGTTCTCTTGGAGCAATTGCTTGATGCCTCTCCATGAGTCACCGATCTGATCACCCACCGCGATGGTGGCTGCCAGCAGATGCTTGTTGTCGATGGGGATCCCAGTGTCAACAGTCCAGTCTCCACCGGTGCCAAACTTGAAGGTAGCTCCCTCGAGGGCTCTATCGACGAAGGGGTTCTCACCAGACATCTTAATGTTGGTATCCTTCATGTGCTTGTATGAGCGGACTATAGCATTCTCTTGAGACTCCAGTCCTTTCAGTGACTCAGCCTGTGCGTTTGTTACTCCACCGGCTCCTGCCTGTGCATTCGGGGGTAGGTAAGTGTACATTGTTTTTCTTAGAAACCTCGGTTGTCTTTGATCATTTTGGTAAGTTCCGCAGCCGCGGCCTTGTCGCCACGCTTGGCTTTAGCACTGAGTTGCTTCATCTTCAGCTTCATCTTCTTATCGTCAGATGTAGCTTCCGGCTTCTGCTCATATTTGGAAGGTTCCGCAGGCGGGCGCTTCAATGCAGCAGCAGGTAATACCTGATTCTCGTCCCCTAGCTCACGGTCAGCTTTAGCCAGTACGGCCACAATCGATCGATGGTGCTTCTTCCACAGTTCGTAGGTCGGGATGTTGACTCCGCCGTTGGGCTCTGCGGCTCTTCGCAATTCTAGAATATTGATTGCCGAGTTAGCATTGATCCAGAAATCACCAGCTTCAAACTTGTCGCCTTTGATCCCCATCCAATCACCCTCAGAAGTGATGCCCTCTGACATGTTGAACATATCGATAGCGATCATCTCGTAGTCAGACGGAGTCAGACGATTGTCACCAGCCTTGTTCCGTTGGCTGGCAGCAGTGGCCCACTTAGCGATAGCCGAAACAGCTGCGCCTTTGTCTCCTGTCCAGTTACCATCGTCATCGACACCACCAGATAGCTGGTCGAAGTTCTTGACACCTTTGGATATTAATGATCCAGATACTCTCAGGTCTTCCTGCGACAGCGGCTTGACTGTGAAGTCCGTCGCCTTTGCTTTCGCCAGTTCGAGAGCCTTTTTGTTACCGTATTCCACCTCAAGCAGATGTTCAGCCCGAGTTGTCTTAGCGTCATGGAGGCCATAGTTAGCCAGTCCTGACAGTGAATTAATAGCATCCGTGCTGTACTCCTCCGTTATTCCTTGAGACTGCAACCACTTGGTCATGCCTTCCGGGTTATCTGAAGATCTAATAAGCTCTGCGCGCGTCTGCGCGTACACTTGGTCAGCGGGTGCTCCGGCTTCTAGGGCTTCACCCATTGCGCCATATGCCCGAGTGACAGAGTCATACTGGGCTGCTGTCATTGATTCGTGCAGTACACGCCGCTCGGCCGCGGCCTTGGGTGCTACGTTGGGCTTTGCTTGTACCGCTTGCTCAGTGGCGAGTTCATCCTGAGCGAGGATCTTATCAGTCTCCCCGGGGATTGTCTCTTGCGACTGCTTAGCCTTTGCTATGCCAACCTTGCGTGCCTCGCCTCTCAGCTCAGCGTCTGCCATGTACTCTAGGAACTCCGCCTTCTTCTTAGTGTGCGCGAAGTCCGAGTCCCGGTTGGTGCGTTCCTGCTCCTGTGCCTTAACTGCTCCGCCCATAGCTCCTGTGGGTCGGCCTAAATCAAAGATACTCATTACTGGATCCCTTGGTTAGTGACATTGGTTTGCTGCTTGTTCCCGAACAGTGAGTTCAGGAAGTAGCCAGTGTTGAACGACTGCTGCTGCCCAATCTGCGATTGTCCCATGCCGGTCTCTATGCCACCAGTGTTACCTTGGTATGCACCTGCCAGCTTGGCGTATCGATCCATCTCTTGGTTGTACATCTGGTCAGCGAGTCCTGTGCCGAACTGTGCCGCCTCTTCCATGGCGCGGCCAGAGTACCTGTTACCACTCGCGGCCTGTTGCGCGCGCATAGCGTCAGTACCTTGATCCAGCTTGAACTGGTATCCCGGGGTATCTCTAATACTGGATGGATCATTCAACAGAGCCATGAGTTTCTGGCCCATGGCGTCTTGGTTCTTAGACCAAGGGTTCTGCTGCTCGAAGCCCTCTTGCAGGGCGTCTTGTGATTGATTGTTTGCGTAGGTG
>Ga0316192_10004061_pt1 | contig 10627 bp, 11 predicted proteins | sample MerIslwburrow_MG_FD_204931 | JGI IMG/M metagenome (GOLD analysis project Ga0316192, IMG submission 204931) | Coastal sediment microbial communities from Maine, United States - Merrow Island worm burrow | ecosystem: Environmental > Aquatic > Marine > Coastal > Sediment | place: USA: Maine...
GCCCGGCGAGTATCATTTCAGGCTTGGAACAGAGTTGGCCGACGGGACCAAACGCAAGTACCACTTTCACCACGTTGTTGAATAACCTGGATTCAGCAAGCACGTGAAGAAGAATTGTCTCCGTAAGACTTAAAGATCTTAACCCTCGCCAAATGCAGGGGTGATCTGCAGGTCATCAATGAACAAGCCTTCAATCTGAGGTCGGTCCGCAATAGTGGACACCATGTTATGGTCAGGCAGCCCCTTGCCGCCTGATCTTTATCCACACAGCAGCATAGCCATCTTTTTCATATTCTGACAAGCCGCTGCAATCAGACGCTCATTAGCCTCCTGAATAAATAAAATCCCCGCCACCTTGGCGAGGACTTTATCATCAGTCAGAGGCCGCCTCACCTATGAGGCGGCCTTTTGTTGTTGTACGCTCAATGACTTTTAGCCAAGGATTTCCTTGAGGTCTGCTTCGGCGGTCGTGATCGGGCCAATGTTGTAATTCTCAACCAGGAAGTTGAGCACGTTCGGCGTAATGAAAGCCGGTAGTGATGGTCCGAGTTTGATGTTCTTGATGCCGAGGTGTAGCAGGGTCAGCAGGATGGCAACGGCCTTCTGCTCGTACCAAGACAGAACCATGGAGAGAGGCAGATCGTTGACGCCGCACTCAAATGCGTCTGCAAGGGCGACGGCAACCTGGATGGCGCTGTAGGCGTCGTTGCACTGACCGACGTCGAGCAGGCGAGGGATGCCACCGATATCGCCGAGATCGAGCTTGTTAAAGCGGAACTTGCCACAAGCGAGAGTCAGTATAACGGTGTCCTTCGGCGCTTGCTCTGCAAACTCTGTGTAGTAGTTCCGGCCGGATTTGGCACCGTCGCAGCCGCCGACCAGGAAGAAATGTTTGATCGCGCCGGCCTTGACACCTTCGATGACCTTGTCGGCAACACCGAGGATGGCGTTGTGACCGAAGCCGGTCAGAATCTCCTGACCTGGAGCGTCTTCGAAACCAGCGCACGCCTGGGCTTTAGCGATAACTTCCGAGAAGTCCCAACCACCAACATGCTTGACGCCAGGCCATTGCACCAGGCCCCAGGTGAAGAGGCGATCGACGTAGCTGTCTGCAGGCTTCTGGATGCAGTTGGTGTTGAAGATGATGGCACCGGGGAACTCGGCGAACTCTTTGTGCTGGTCTTGCCATGCACCACCATAGTTAGCGACCAGGTGAGAGTACTTCTTCAGGCCGGGATAGCCATGAGCCGGCAGCATCTCACCGTGGGTGTAGATGTTGACGCCTGTGCCTTCGGTCTGCTTGAGAAGCTCTTCAAGGAACTTGAGGTCGTGGCCGGAAACCAGAATCGCTTTGCCCGCCTTGGTACCCAATTGAACAGACGTTGGAACCGGGTGGCCGTAAGCTTCAACATGGGCCTGGTTGAGCAGCTCCATGGTGACATAGTTGATGCGACCGGCTTCCATGGCCAGACCGACGTTCGCCATCAGGTCGAGGCTGTCGTCGAGCATTGCGGCCAGGGCCTTGTGAGTGTAAGCGTAGATCTCATCAGATTCTTTGCCGAGGATCCGGGCATGGTCAGCATAGGCTGCGTAACCTTTGATGCCATACATGATGATCTCACGAACCGAGTGAATATCGGCATCAACGGTGTAGTCTTTGACTCCATGCAGTTGGCCTAGCTTCACCTGCTCATCAATCGATGCAGGCAGCGCCCAGTCTTGAGCCGCACCAGGAACGGCACCATCATAAGCACCGGCCAGTTGCTTGGCCTTGCCGCGCAGACGAACGCCTTCAGCGATAAATTTTGCGACAGCCTCAGGGTCGAAGTCGACGTTGGTGACGGTGGTGAAGAGGCCGTCGATCATGAAGCGGTCGATTTCCTGGTCCTTGGCGCCATTTGCACGAGCTTTGTCGGCCCAGAATGCGATGCCTTTCATGGTGTAAACCAACAAGTCTTGCAGGGCGGCTACGTCAGGTTGTTTGCCGCAGACACCGATCACTGTACAGCCGGTTCCTTTGGATGCTTGCTCGCATTGGTAACAAAACATTGACATGGGATTTTCCTCCATTAGGTTCGTTGAGTTAAGGTTTTGTTCAGTCGTGACAAAACTTGATAACTTTAACAGGTTTTTGGCAGTTGTCTTTCTGCTTTAGTGCTATGATTTGCTATACTTTTGAATCTATTCGCAGCACTTGATGTGAGCATAACCCATCGCTTGCCTGGATGGATTTGACAGAGGTCAAGAAAATCAAAAAAATGTGGCGCGTGGCGGAAAGAGCACAGTCCAAACAAAACCAAAGAGATGCAGTTTTATTTTTATGAATGGTTTAGCCCGTGAATTTGATTTTTCGCCGCGACCCGTTACCCGCTAACAAGTTTAAGAGGTCCTATGCCAAAATACTGGTTGATGAAGTCTGAACCTGATTCTTTCTCTCTCGATGACTTGCAGCAGATGCCGAACATGACTGAGCATTGGGACGGAGTGCGTAATTATCAGGCCCGAAACCTTATGCGTGATACCATCAAGGTTGGTGACGGCGTGCTTTTCTACCACAGCAATTGCAAGGAACCGTCGATAGTTGGCTTGGCCAAGGTCGTGCGAGAAGGTTATCCGGATCATACCGCCCTTGATCCACGCGAGAAGCACTTTGATCCCAAGTCTACAGATGCAAAGCCAATTTGGTTTATGGTAGACGTTCAGTACCTTTGTCATCTTCCGCACCCTTTAAGTCGAGATGCGCTGCGTCAACATCCGACGCTCAGTGGCATGGGCGTCTTGCGCAAGGGCAACCGCCTTTCGGTTCAACCCGTTGCCGCTGAAGAGTGGCAAACGGTCCTTTCTGTAAATGGTGTAGATGACCCGTTGTAAGTATAATGCGTCAAATTTGAAGTCCATTGGTTAACGAATAAACTCTGTTGTGGTTTGGGGTGTGTAAATGAATAAATGGTTGAAAATACTTTTCGGTATCGGCGCTGTCCTGATTCTTCTTGTTGTTACCTTGCTCGTACTGGCGACGGTGTTGATTACCCCTGAGAGGGTGAAAGAAACAATCCTGCCACTGGCTGAAGAGAACCTCCAGCGCAAGATCGAACTTGGCGACATTGAGGTCAGCCTGTTCTCCGGCATCGAGATCCACGGGCTGAAGCTCTATGAGAAGAACGGCCAGGATCTCTTCGTCTCTACCGATATGGTCAGGCTCAAATACCAACTGTTGCCATTGTTGGCGATGAAGGTCGTTATTGACGAGGTCCGCCTGGAAAAGCCGAATGTCAGGGTCGTTCGATTTAAAGATGGGCAGTTCAATTATAGCGATCTGGTCGATGGCGCGGACTCTGAACCCACACCTGAAGATACTCAGCCACAAGCTACACCTGGCAGTGAGCGGACGAACAGCGAGAGTGACCTTCCCATCAGCCTGCTTGTCTCAAATGTACTCCTTCAGGATGGTCAGCTGCTATTCCTCGATCATGTCCTGAATGACAAAGCGCCTTATCGTTATGAAATTTCTGGCTTGCAGGTCGCTGCAAAGGGCGTAACACTCACCGGGAAGATCCCACTCTCGGTGCAGTGCCAACTCAACGAAAGCCCTTTGACACTTGATGGACACATCAACCTGCAGCCCTTCAGCGTGGACTTCGATATCGCAATGAAGGCTCTGGACGTTGTCGCATTCAGCCCCTATTTCAAGGAAAGTCTGCCTGGCAAGCTGGGTGGGGCGAAGCTTTCTCTCAAATCAACCCTGCTCGGAACCTTCGAAGATTTGGTTTTGAAAGGCTCAGTATCTCTGGCTGACCTGGATCTGCTCCTTGACGCAATGCCGGAAGCTCCTCTGGAAAATGCAGAAGTGAAGGTCGACTTCGACCTCCTGCTGGCCCATAAGAAGGATTTACTTGAGATCCATAGTTTTGATCTTGATTTCAATGGTATCAAGCTCGGGGTCGTCGGTAAGATCGACACTGTTCTTACCAAACCGACTCTCAATCTCACCCTCTCTGTTCCTGATTTAAAAATCCGTCAGGCGATCGATGCCGTACCGCAGAGCTTGGTTGGTGACGTCAGCTCCCTTGACCCTGCGGGTTCACTCTCAGCAGAGGCCTCTTTGGCAGGTTCCCTCGATAACCCTCAATCTTTATTGAAATCGGCACAGGTTGATCTTGAAGATGTTCAGGCCACGGCAGGGGGGCAACGTCCTGCTTTTTCCGGACGTTTGCTGCTGAGCGGTAATCATATTAACTCTGAAGGGTTAAAGGTTCGCCTCGGTGATAATCATGCTGACATTAAACTTACGGCCAACCGACTCTATACCTCACCTGTCGTTGTTACTGCAGATATTACTTCCAAGAGATTCCTGCTTGAGCCTCTCTTGCTGGGCAGCGCGTCACCGGCTGCCGCCGCAGAAGAGGTGACGACCGGGTCGAGCAAGGGGCAGGGTGACGATAAGGAGCTTGGTCCCTTTGATATCCCGGTCCATGTTACCGGAAGCATCTCGGTGGCTGAGGCCCTCTGGAAAGATTTGACGATCAGGGATTTCATTGCCCGTTATGAACTGAAAGATAACATCTTCAAACTTTCACAGATGGATGGCAATGTGGCTGGTGGCTCATTCAGTACCACTGCAACTGTCGATCTTAGGAAGAAAGGGCTTGCGTACAGCGCAAACCTTGGTTTGAACGCTGTTCAGGCGGATCCGTTGCTGACCGCCTTCCTCCCGAAAGCAGCAGGAAGCCTGCTCGGAGCTATGAATCTGACATTTGATCTGGATGGTCGTGGTTCTCAGTGGAAATCTATGAGCCGTAATCTCTCTGGCGCTGGAGATATGCTGGTCTCAGACGGACGTCTGGTTAGTCCGGGGTTGGTCAAGGGCTTCAGCTCTATTGTGCAGCTTTCAGATCTTAAAGATATTCAGTTTGAAAATTTTAAGGCTCAGTTCAAGGTTGTTAATGGAAAGGTTCAGTTGGACAGCCAGCTTACCAGCGAACGACTGAAACTTTCTCCGCAAGGCTCGATCGGTTTGGATGGTTCTCTGGATTTGGGACTTGATACACGTCTTAGTCCAGAACTTTCGGCCAAGCTTGATAAAGGTGGCAGCGTCACGCGTTACCTGCAAGATCAGGAGGGTTGGACCCAGCTGCCATTATTGCTGACAGGAGACTTCTCCTCGCCCCGATTCGGTCTTGATCCGAAAGGAATCAACCGTCAGGCGAGTAAAGCTTTGGGTCAGGAGCTAAATCGTCAACTTGATAAACTATTCAAGTCGAAAGACAGCAACAGTACAGCCGAGGATCAATCCGGAGGAGCGGCTGAACCTGCGGAGGATCCGGGCCGTAAGCTGTTACAGGACTCTCTACAGAAACTCTTTGGCAATTGACAGTTGCTCAAGCCTGAGGTACAAACGAAGGTAAACAGAGGAAGGAACTATTTATGAGTGGTATCAAGTACTTCAGTGGTTTTGAAGTTGTTCGCGCCGCAAAGGAAGTCGAAAAAAATGGCCATCGTTTTTATTCGACCATGTCGGAGAGAGCTTCCGATTCGACGTTAAAAGAGCTCTTCTCCTGGTTGGCTCAGGATGAAGTTGAGCATCTCAAGCGCTTGACTGAATTGGAGGCAAAGTATCAGGATGGCGCAATTGTCGAGTATGAAGAGGAATTCCTGCCATACTTGAGCCAATTCTCCGACACGAAAATTTTTCCTGATGCGGAACAGCTCGAAGCGGTTTTGAAAACTGACACGGCAGATATCCAGGCTCTTGATCTTGCGATAGAAGCAGAAGAGAAATTCGCCGAATATTTTCTTAAGGCCAGTGCTCTTGCTCTGGCTGATGATGGTCGGGAAGCTTTCAGTTGGTTGGCCGGTGAAGAGGTCAGACACGCAAAGATCTTAAAAGAGCGTCGCGCACAATTTGCCGGAGAGTAATCTGCTTTTTATAATGAAGTTATCCAGTCTGTATTGATATTTGGGGGATGTTATGGCGGAAAACCGTTACAAGAAGCGCCACCGCAAACGGATTTCTCTCAACTTTGGTATCAGCAAGGCCGAAAAGTTCGGTTTTACTGACGATATCAATCACGATGGGCTATTTATCCGTTCTTCCGTTTGCGCTAAACCTGGAGCGACCATAAAGGTAGAGATCAAGCACAAGTCTGGCTTGATTGCATTTTTGGGCGAGGTGCGTTGGGCTAAAAAGGTTCCGGCCAACATTCTACACAAGCTCAAGGGCGGGATGGGCGTACAGATTATCTCTTTCCTGTCTGGCGAAGAGATTTATCATGCGCTGTGCGACGAACTTGTTGAAAAGTGGGGGGACTGACAGGTGACCGGATTTTTCTCTTACTGTTGAGAACATTAAAGTGAAAGGCCTGCCGCTTGATGCGCAGGCCTTTGTTTTACCTATCCTTATGTCCCTAATCACGGGCTATTCCGGCGTCGAAACCCGCCGGTTCGTTTGGAACTATTGCAATGATCGGGCTTAGAATCGATAGGCGAACCTCCTTGCAGGGGGTTGAAGATCTAAGCAACGTTGCTTCCAACCCATTATAGCGGTTATTTGGTTTTTTACACGTCTTAGTAAGCTTTTTTATGATCTGGTTATCTACTTCACTCCAGTCACTATTGTCAGGATTAATAATTCTCTTTACCACCCGTTCGTTTCTCTCACTAGAGCCACAGAGGACACAGAGACATTCAAAGAACAATCAGCTGTTCTCTGTGCCCTCTGTGGCTCTGTGGTGAATGATTTTCTTTGAACGACCCTCACTTGAGCGAAGTGGATAACCAGATTTTATTATTCGTTCTCGATGTTGGAAAAGTTAAATCTTGCATCGAAGAAATATTGGATTAAATTAATTTCTTTTGGCTGTTGACAGGTCTATTACTTAGTTTATTTTTTAAGATGTAAATATTATTTGTGTGCTTGAGATTATTAGTTTTTTTGTGCTTCGTGAGGGGGCAACTATAAAAACGTAAAAGCCATCCCTATCGTAAGGTAGGTGCGGAAAGCTTCGGATCCGCCCACAAAAACTTCTTCGGACAGCCGGGTTGCCATCATATTGGCCCCGGCTTTTGTTTTTCCCGCCGGGGGGAATGCATCGGGAAGGAGATTCTTATGGACGTTTTTCTGTTAAGCATCATCAGTTCGTTTGTGCTCTTCGCTGTACTGCTGCCACTCTTTGGGGTTTGTCTTGGTCTCTTCTGCTATTACGTATTGCCGTATGTCTTTGGCGGACTTGTTGCGGCGATACTCCTTGTGCTCACAGGTGTGAAAATCCTGCTGGCTTTATGGGCCTGGTGCCTGGCTCTTCTTTGGGCTTCTGCTGTGGTGTTTGTTAAAATGAGATTTCGCCATATGGGTGAAGAGATCGAACATTATCGTGCTGCTCATACCATTCTGTTGTTTGGGGGGCCGTATCGCCGTAAGCGCAACGAGCTGCGTGAAGCTTTTGCCGGTGAAGGTGAGATTTAGGTCTCTTGGAGTTCTGACAGCACTAAATAGCCTCGAGGGTTAATGCTCCTGGTCGAAAGTCACTCTACCTGCCTCTGTATTAAAGGCCGTTTTCCTGGTTTGTCTATTACCAGCCTTCATGGTTCAACAGAAGCTCACAGATGATCTCTGTGCATTCGTGGTCAAGGTCAAGAGTCAGGCCACTTAAAGATTTGTGACATTCGATTCGATATGCCAGCTCTTCTCCCCAAGCCGGGTCGTAAAAACTGACCATGGCTGCCAGGAATTGCTCTTCCCCCTCACTCTCTTCTGCGAAAAGTGCTTCTATCGTTTCTTTCAGGGGCCTTAGCTCTTCTTTTGTCCGGGCCGTTTCAGGTGAGCCGGGTCCAAAGAATTGCGGGCCTAGAAATTCAACACCATGCTTCCAGGCATCGAGGAAACGCGTACGTTTCTGGTCTGACTGCTGCAGTACATTCAGCACATTATCTTTGTGCACGAGTCACCTCACTTGTTCTGTACAGGAGCCTTGACTGGTTTTTAAAGATATTTTAACAGAGAAAAGTGTTTGTGCCGGGTGGTGGGGATATTTTATGGGGACACCATACGAACGACATTGCGTCCCCATAAATATACAAGAGAGACCTTTTCAGTTTGTTGATAAACCCTCCACCGGAGTTGGCCGAGTGAGGGGGCTTGGGAGTTCTGATCATTACTGAACGGCTGTAAAAGAGTCTTACACTGAATAGCCGACATCAAAAACAGCATGACAGGATGGACAGACAAAGAGCCACTTGGTGGTGTCCTGTTCTTTTTTGAAGGCGGAATGAAAACCGTCTTTGTAGCCACACAAAGGGCAAATCTTGAACTCATCAGCTATCGTGATCCTGTGAATCTCTTCGGCCATAGGTGCCCCCTCGAATAAAGGGCACAAGACTTAATTTCATTGTGCCCCCTAAAATAATATGTGGCTTCGCTACTACCAGCCCGTGGCCGCTTCGTTGGCAAGGACAATGGCCAACTTGTCCTGAACCTGGTTCAGGCGTTCAGCGGTAAGTGCAGCGATGTTGCGCATAAAGATGTAGCCCAGGTGGTAGTTGGTTTCGAAGAGCTTCTCGAGAATTTCCCGGTCGATTTCGAGCAGTGTGGTTTCCCCGTTGCAGTAGCCGGAGAGCCGGTACTGATAAGGTGGCACAATCACAGACCAACCGACGGTTGACCCCGGTTTGAGTGACACGATGGTCGTGTCGGCGTTCTCCCTCTGTGGCATCTCGAAGTGGAGGCTGATCCCTCCGCTTAAGATCAGGTACAGCTTTTTCGCCTCTGACTGCTCCACGAACAACCGGGTGCCATCTTTGTAGGTCTTCTCATGACACTGGCGCAAAAATGCTGTTGTTTCGTCTGGAGCCAACCCCTTAAAGAGACCCTCTGCAAATAATGCTGTGGTATTACTCATAACCACCTTCCTTTCTTGCGTCGAATAACAAGCAGCCAGTACAACCCATATATTAAAAGAATACCTGTTTTTTTGGCGATTGCATGTCTATGCGACAGTTTATGCTCACAACTATAGGCTCAAATCAGTATGCAAAGGCCTGGAAGGATTAACTTTTGAGTCCGCAGGGAGATGGATTGCAGGGTACAGGATGCATTTCTTCGGTGACGGGCACATCAGAGAAGATGTGTACCGCTATCAATTGTTTAACAAGGATGAAGGGGGATAAAAGGGATAGCCCTTTAGGGCACGTCCCGCATCAAGAGTGCTGGATTACGTCCCTGTGTCTTGATTGTCCAATCTCAGCAACAAAGAGAAAACCGTGCCGTCACTGTCCGTACTGGTAAAGTAAGCCTCCCCACCTAACAGCTCGCTTAAATGTTTGATGCTATAGGTGCCGTTACCCCGGCCATGTCCCTTGTTTGAAACCGAGCGTTTGAAAATCTGCTTGCGAATCTCGTTGCTGATGAGCTGGTCGTTGTGTACCCAGAAGCGCAAGACAGCATGGTCTGCTTTGCAGCCGAGCGTGACAGTGCCGCCGTCGGGAGTTGCTTCGAGAGCATTGATCAGCATATTGCTGATGACCCTGCGCAACAGCAGGGGATCGGCGTTAAAGTCTCTGGACCTGGATTCGGACAATTGGATCTTTTTCCCTTCGGCGGCTTGATGCCGTTGCACTGTCTTGAGCATGACTTCCATAAAATCCAAGGTCTCGAGGGGTTCTGCTTTGACTTCGAGTTCATCGTGGGTGGCTTGCTCGAGCATGCGCATGGCGATGATCTCGTCGATCGAATTCTGGGTGGTTCTTTCAAGCAGTGCGCAGATCTCATCCTGGTCTTCGAAATCCCCATCTTTCATGATGCTGAGGAAACCCTTGATGCTTGAGAGGGTGTTGAGCAGGTCATGGAAACAGATGTTTTCGAGCATCTCGCGTTTATACTTGTCGCTGATATCGACCAGACTGAGAATGGAAAACCTTTCTCCATGGAACTCCAGCGGCGTTGCCCAGACACGCAGATCGAGATTCGATGCTGTGCCGGTGAGCTCACAGTTGAGGCGACAGTCTTCACTCGAGGCTTTGCCTTTAAGAGAAAGTGAAAGCACCTTGGCAACGACACAGATACGACAGCACTCATGTTTGCCGGCATCCTGAAGGTTGTGCCGGGCATGGACACAGTGAAACGCCTCGCCCTCGGAAAGGCCCAGCAAAGGTTTTCCTCCGTCCTTGTCGATGAGTTCACGTACTGCTGGATTGGCATAAACAACCTGCCATTGTTCGTTTATGATCAGCAGCGGGTTGGGCACGGCATCGAGGAGGCTGCGTGAAACAACGCCTTCGTTGAAGAGCTCGAGCTGCAAGGCGGTGATTGATGAGCGCTTGCATTTATCGAGACGCTCCTGGTTCTGATTGGTCAGGGCCGAAGATTTTGGTTTTGTTTGCATTTTATGCTCACGCTGAAGTGACGTGATCGCTGATATGGTCACGTCATGTTAAAAGGTGGTGAAGTATGACTAATCCTATCATCAATAAGGTTTCAGGGTAAAGGTGGGTCGATCATATGTTCTTTCGGAATTCGCAGACAGGTACAATTATCTGCCCCCGAATCGATAACCTGCCTCTGAAAAGCCTTGTTTCGAGTGGTTTTAGTGCTGTCGCGTCCCACATGACGTGCCTTGAAGCTGCCTGACCTTGC
>Ga0316192_10004062_pt1 | contig 10626 bp, 8 predicted proteins | sample MerIslwburrow_MG_FD_204931 | JGI IMG/M metagenome (GOLD analysis project Ga0316192, IMG submission 204931) | Coastal sediment microbial communities from Maine, United States - Merrow Island worm burrow | ecosystem: Environmental > Aquatic > Marine > Coastal > Sediment | place: USA: Maine...
CGTCGTGCGACAGCGCCAGACAGGCGAAGACCAGCCACGCCGCTTCATCGAGCGCGTTGTCCGTGCCGTGGCCATAGCTCAGATCCACCGCCGCAAATCGATCTGCAATACGGCGAATCGCGTCCTCGACGCTGACCTTGTTTTCGGATTCCGGTGCCATAGTCAGGGAGTGTCGTTTAGAATATGCGCCTCGCGCAAACCTTCTGCAGAAAGAAATGGGTCCCAGAAATATTTTTATAGCCAGCGTTGCGGTGATCGCAATCGCATTGGGTACATGGCTGTCCTTCAAGGTGGCGTCACCACCGCCAGTGCCACAGGTCGCCACGGTTTTGCCTGTGGCGGGCGAATTGCCCGAATTTTCCTTGCTCGATCACAACGGCGACCCGGTTGGGCGAGACGTATTTAAAGGCCACTGGGATCTCGTCTTCTTCGGATTCACGCATTGCCCCGACATCTGTCCGCTGACCTTGCAGGTACTCAATAGCGCGAAAAATCAGCTGGCAGCGGACGGTTTCACACCGTTGCCGCGCATTGTCCTCGTCAGCGTCGACCCCGAGCGCGACACGCCAGAGAGCCTGGCGCAGTACGTTGCGTATTTTGGGGATGACAATCTTGGTATTACCGGCGACCTGGCAGAGCTACTCAAACTGACCAATGGCCTTGGCATCTTTTTCGAAAAAACAGCGAGTGACGACGAGAACTACTCGGTCGATCATTCCGCAGTGGTACTCGTGATCAACCCGGACGGACAGTTCCAGGCGTTGTTTAGCGCTCCGCACGAAATCGAGAATTTCGTTCATGACCTGCCAATAATTATGAGTCGACAATGAAGCGCATCATCCCTGTTTTGCTGCTGGCACTTCTGGGCTGCGCCTGTTCCCAGGACCCAGCGCCGTTTGTCGCAAGTGATGTTGTCGTGTCAAAACCCAAGCCCGGTATGAATATGACAGCCGGCTACCTGACCTTGAGCAATAACGCATCACAACCGATTGTCATTACGCATGTCGCGAGCCCCCAGTTCGAGTCCGTCGAATTACATGAGTCGGTGATCGAGGACGGTATGGCGCGGATGTACCCACTTGGCGATTTGACGATTCTGGCGAAGTCGTCGGTTGTATTTCAGCCAGGCGGCAAGCACCTGATGCTCATGCGGCCCGTCGGCGAATTCGACACCGTTTCTCTCGATTTTTACGCAGGCGAGGCGGTTGTTTTGACCGTTAACGTCGCGCTGAGCGACTGACTCCGATGCTCGGGCGTCTATTCGCGTACCTGCAGTACCTGCTGCCCCGCTTCTGGTTGACCGGGCTGATTTATCGCGTTGCGAGAATTCGCAACGTTTCCGTGAAAGACTTCCTGATCACCAAATTCGTCAGTCTCTACGATGTCGACATCGACGACGTCAAACTCGATGTACCCGGAGACTTCGAGACATTTAACGCATTTTTCATTCGCGAGCTCGAGAACGATGCGCGGCCAGTCGATTCGGATGTGCATTCCATCGTCTCGCCGGTCGACGGAACCATCAGCAGTGCCGGACCAATTCGGCACAATAATATTTTCCAGGCAAAGGGCTTCGACTACTCACTCGAAGACCTGCTGGCAACTGACCTGCAGGATGCCCGACGTTACGTTGACGGTAGCTACGCGACGATCTACCTCGCACCGTACAATTATCACCGCATACATGCGCCCCTGGACGGAAAAGTGGTCGCCGCGCGTTACATACCGGGTGATCTGTTTAGCGTGAGCACGGCAACGGCGGCAAACGTACCCGGCCTGTTCCGGCGTAATGAGCGGCTTGTGGTCCACCTTGAGTCTACCCACGGTCCTTACGCACTGGTCTTCGTCGGCGCACTCAATGTCGGCAGTATCAGCACCCCCTGGAGCGGCGAGATTCGTCCGCGCAAAGCAGGCGTTGTCGAAATGATCAGCCTTGAGAAGGGACCCGATGCGGTTCGCAAGGGTGATCTTGTCGGTTGGTTCAACATGGGCAGCACGGTGATCCTGCTACTGCCGGCCGGCGCAGGTTCCTGGAAGACCGACCTCGTCCCGAATTCCACCGTGCGGATGGGAGAGTCCATCGGCGCGGTTCAGTCTGCGTGAGCGACTGGAAGCCTCTGTCAGATACGCGCGTCGCAATGCGCCGTGCGGCAATGCTCGACAGGGCTCGCGAGTATTTCAGTGACCAGGGATTGCTATCCGTCGACACGCCGGCACTGAGTCGCTACGCCACGTCCGATCGGAACATCGAAAATCTTGGCGTTCGCAGCAAGCCCGGCAGGGACTCATTTCTGCAAACGTCGCCGGAAACGTACATGAAACGGCTGCTCGCGAGTGGTTATCCCAATATCTACACGATTTGCAGGGTGTTTCGTGATGGCGAGTCGGGCAAACGGCATCTGCCGGAATTCACGATGGCCGAGTGGTATCGGCTCGGCTTTGAACTCGATGCAATCATCGATGATTGTGTCGACTTTATCGCCACCTGCCTGAGCCTGGCATCGCTTTGCGAGAATGTAGTGAAACGCGACTACAACGATGTGATGTTGGAGTTTGCAGACGTTGATGCACTCGATGCGAGTACTGGCGAGCTTGTCGAGCGAGCGACGAACGATGTGCGGCTGCAAGCCGAACTCAAAGATGATCGGAGCGCCGCGCTCGACCTGATCATGAGTACGATTGTCGCGCCATGTTTCGAACCCGACAAACTCACAGTCGTGCAGCACTACCCTGCCAGCCAGGCCGCACTCGCGCGTCTTTGTCCCGCTGATGATCGGGTCGCGGATCGTTTTGAAGTGTTCTGTGGCGATCTCGAGCTCGCCAACGGTTACGTCGAATTGACCGACCCCGCTGAACAGCGTCGGCGCTTTGAGGAAGATATCGCGAACCGCGAGCAATCAGGCCAGAGTAGCCTGCTTGCCGACGAGTCCCTGCTTGCTGCATTGCAGGCCGGCCTCCCGGAGTGTGCCGGCGTGTCTGTCGGTCTTGAACGCTTGCATATGGTGCTCGATCAGGCCGAGGATATAGGTGACGTCATTACTTTCATGACACAAACATCATGAGCGATACCAACTACACACTTCTCGAATCACAACTGACCGCCCTGATCGGCGACGAGGTCGATGCGCTGGCCAATGCCAGTAACTTCGTAGGTCTGCTTTTTGCTGCGCTCGATGACGTCAACTGGCTTGGCATTTATGTCTTGCGCGGTGACGAGCTCGTGCTCGGCCCGTTCCAGGGGAAGCCTGCCTGCGTCAGGATTCCGACAGGTAACGGCGTCTGCGGCACAGCCGCCGCGACGCGCGAGACGCAGCGCATTGCAGACGTGCATGCATTTCCGGGCCACATCGCCTGCGATGCGGACTCTCGATCGGAACTCGTCGTACCGTTAATTGTCGCCGGGCAACTGATCGGCGTGCTCGATATCGACAGCCCATCGCTCGACCGCTTCAGCGCAGCCGACCAGGAAGGTATCGAGTCGATGTGTCGGGCGTACTGCCGCGTTGTTACGGCAGATTTGGGGTCAGAGCCCAAGGGCTCTGACCCCGAATCTGCCATTCAATTTATTTGACGCGTGATACGTACTCTTTCGAGCGCGTGTCGACCTTGATCACCTCGTTCTGATCAACGAACAGCGGTACACGCACGACGGCACCGGTGGACAAGGTGGCTGGCTTCACACCGCCACTCGCGGTATCCCCCTTGACGCCGGGATCCGTTTCAACGATCTCGAGTTCGACAAAGTTGGGCGCTTCAACAATCAGCGGCGAGTTATTCCACAACGTGATCTGGCACATGTCGCCATCACTGATCCAGTCTTTTGCGTCGCCGACCGCTTTCGCGTCCGCGGCAAACTGCTCAAACGTGTCAGCCACCATGAAATGCCAGAATTCACCGTCGGTATACAAGTACTGCATCTCGGTATCCATGACGTCCGCCGCTTCAACACTCTCGCCCGACTTGAACGTCTTGTCGACGGTCTTGCCGGTCTTGAGGTTCTTAATACGGACACGATTGAATGCCTGGCCCTTGCCGGGTTTTACGAATTCGTTTTCGACAATGATGCAAGGATCGCTGTCAAGAATGATCTTGAGCCCCGAGCGGAACTCGTTAGTGCTGTAATTTGCCATAATCTAGGATGATACCGGAGTCGCGGTCTCGTGCCAGCAGATCGCGAATTATCACAGTGATCGCGCCTAATTCACACCGAAATATGATTCCCGTCACGGTTTTGTTACGCCGACCGGGACTTGGGTATAGGCGGTGCTAGACTCAATGCTCTTTAACAGAATCCGGATCAGTACGGATACCTCCGGATCATTGCAAGGAACGCAATTTGAACGGGCGTCACAGCATTTCAATAGCCGTCCTGACCGAGAATCAGGACGACGTTGCGCTGATCAACAGCTCGCTGCGCGATGGCGGTCATGCCGCACATTGCCTTTGGACCAACAACCCAAAGCATCTGAGCGAAACCCTTGCGGCAGAGAACGTGGAATTGTTGATTCTCAATTGCGACAACTACCCCGACACTATTCGCCAGGTCATCAAACAAAAAGACCGTTTTAATCCCGAAGTTCCACTCATCGTGATCCAGGAACAGGCTGACGAGTTCAGCATCCAGAAAGCCATGAAAAACGGCGCCTGCGATCTCGTATCGATTGGCAACAAGGATCGATTGCAGTCCGTTGTTTCGCGCGAACTGCGAGCATTGCGCGTGGAACGCGCGTTGAACTCGACGATTCACTCGGCAACCGAATACAAGAAACAGCTCAAGGACTACATGCAGACCTCCGCCGACGCGATTGCGCTGGTCGAAGAAGGCATTATCACTGCCGTCAATGAATCGTGGTTGAAGCTGTTCCGCGCTGCGAGCAACGACGAGGTGCTCGGAATGCCGTTGATGGACAACTTCGAATCCGAGAGCCAGGCAGCCATCAAGGGTGCGTTGGTCGCCGCGATTGCCGGCAAGTGGGCGAGTGATGAGAAGCTCATCGCCAGATCTCCCATTACGAGCGATGACATCAACGAGGTTCACCTCGAATTTCGCAAATTCGCGTTCGACAATAGCCCATGTGTCCAGGTCAAGGTGTCGGCGCCGGACAGAGACAGCAACGAGCCTACCAAGCTCGTGCACGATGCGTTAAAACGTGATCCGACGACACTGTTCTTCCATCGTGCCCAGTTCATTGAGCGCCTCCAAAAGCGTCTTGCACGGAAACCGTCATCGGGTACGCATGTACTTGCCTACGTAAAGGTCGACAATTTCGGGCTGGTGCTCGAGAAGGTCGGCATTTTGAATTCCGATGAGATCCTCGGGCAGTTCGCCGAGGCACTGCGCAAGCGCCTGCATCCACGCGACGTCGCCGGACGCTTCGAGGGCACCTCGATGATGGTACTGCTGGAACGTGGTAGCGCACGTGACGCCGAGGTCTGGGGTAATCAGCTCTGCGAGAGCATTCGCAAGAAGACCTTCGAAGTTGCCGATAATTCTACGCAACTGACCTGCACCGTCGGCATCTGTGCCGCAAACGAGGTCTACAGCAACCTCGAGGAGTATGTCGCTGCAACCATCGATGCCTACCAGATTGGCAGGGAGGCCGGTGGCAATACAGCAATGCTGAACGAGAGCGCGGATGAAGACTCCAAGCAGAAGGAATTCGACGCAATCTGGGTCAAGCACCTCAAATCGGCGCTGATGGACAATCGGTTCCGTCTCGCCCAGTTGCCAATCGCCGGTCTTCGCAGCGATGGCATCGAGATGTACGACCTGCTCGTTCGCATGCTCGACGAACAAGGTAACTCGGTTCTGCCGTCAGAGTTTCTGCCTGCGGCGGAACGCAGCAATATGATGAAGAATATCGATCGCTTCATGGTCAAATCGGCGATCGACTTCTGCAAGGAATCTGAGGCAGACCGCGTCTTCGTGCGGCTCTCCAAACAATCCATACTCGATCCCACGACCTTGCCGTGGATGGACCAGGAATTCGAGAAGCACGAGTTCGACTGCACTCGGCTCGTGATGCAGATTCCGGAGCGCGACGCCGCGAAACACATCAAACAGACGCGTGCGATCGTCAACAAGCTCCGCAAGATTGGGGTTGGCTTTGCGCTGGAGCACTACGGCATTGACCGTGAGAAGTTCCAGATTCTCGATATCCTCAAGCCCGACTACATCAAGATTGATGGCGAACTCATGCACTCACTGATGACGGACAAGGAAACGCAGCAAAGCGTTGGGAAGATTGTCCGCGCCGCCCACGAACGCAATATCAAGTCGATCGCCGAACGCGTCGAGAATGCCAATGCCATGGCCGTGCTTTTTCAACTCGGCCTCGACTACATGCAGGGCCATTATGTCAACGAGCCTGAGGTCGTTTTGCAGGACACTCAGAACCGCCAGCAGACATCCCTGGCCGAACTCACCGCTGCAAACGCCAACTAATTGATTTTAAAGGTCAAAAAAGGTGTGACGCACGTCACACTCTGAAGTTGGACCCATACGCTAACGGCAGTAAGCCGGCAAAACATAGAATGGCCGGGACTGTGCGGGACAAGCCGTACGAATGAGGTACCGGTAAGTGAATACATCATCGAAACTGAAGTCCGCTCTCGTCGTCGTCGGTGGCAGCCTTGCTGCCTCGCCAGCCACTGCGCTGGAAATCGGCGACGTTAAAGTCCATTCAACGCTGGGCCAGCCGCTGCGTGCAAGCATCGCCTACGCGCTTGGACCGAACGAAATGATATCCGATAGCTGCGTATCGCTGCAGCCTATGATGGGTGCAGGTGGGGTGCCATCCATCGATCGCGGTTCCCTGGTTGTCGCTGACGGTGTAATCGCCATCACGGGCAGCTCGATCATGCGAGAGCCGCTGGTTTCGATGCGCGTAACGATTGACTGCCAGTACACGCCGCGCCTGGCGCGCGACTACTTGATGTTTATCAATCCGACGGGTGTCTCAGTGATTGCGGCGCCGACGCCGGAACGCGTCGCCACGCAACCACAGCTCGATGCACAACGGGTCATCGGACGTACGCCGGCAGCCGAACGTCCGCGAAGTGTGATTAGCGAACCGATCGCCGAGGCCACGCGATTCCAGGCACCGCCGGGCGCAACGCTGGGCGAGATCGCGCAACAAGTTGAGAATCGACCTGCAGGTGTCTGGAAAACAGCGAACCTGATTTTTGAAATGAATCCTGATGCGTTCATCGACAACGACCCGAACAAACTCAAGGCCGGAAGCTGGTTGATGATCCCGAGTTTCAGCGCTGACCCCGCGGTAACGCCTGCCAATGCGGCCGTGCCAGCTGCGGCCGACCCCGTTGTGCCTCCGGCAGGCAGCGAGGTCTATGAGCCAGTCGATGTTCCGGCGGACACAGTGCAGGCTGACAACCGGGCACAATCAAGCGAATCACCACTGGTAGATCTGCAGCCTGGCGATCTCGTCATTGACGCAAACAATCCGTTCGTCGCGCCAGCCAGGTCGACCAGTACGGAAACCGTCGTCATACCGGATACCGAGCTCGAAGGTCCGCAAACGACATCGACGTCACCGAATGTACCGGTCGCCGTAATCCGGCAGGCCACCGGGAGTGAGACATCGACAAACAAATGGCTGTGGTGGCTGGCTGGCGGTGGCGCCGCAATCATCCTCGCGCTGGTGCTTTTTGGTCGTCGCTTCCGTGATGGGTTTGGCTCAAGCCCGATCGCGCCAGCCATACCGCAGCGTCGCGCGACGGATGGCGACACTCAGAACCTGGCAGCTGTCGGCGAAATTGAGGTCGAAATTTTCGAAGAACCCGCAGCCACTGAGAGCCTCGCGATCGACGCAGATCTCATTATTGGTACTGGATTACAACAAGGCACCGAAGTCGACGTCGCTCAGGACTTCTGCTTTGCGTCAACGACTGCGCTGGATCTCGAACTGACTGAAGAAATGTCGGGTGATGGCGAGATTTCAGAGACTGACATCCTGCCGCCGCTGCGCACTGACGAACAGTCGATCCTCGAGAGTGAAGTCATGCCGGAGGACGATGAATATGACATGTCAGTGATCGTAGACGCGACGAAAATGCCCGGTCCTGACGACATTACGCAACGTGACCTCGAGGCCGTCCAGGTGGATGACGGGGACGAGACACTGATCACCGGTGACTACACGGTGAGCCAGGAAGTCGACTACAACATCGTCGAGCAAGACTATGAGGACGAGATGACTGCAACGCAGGCACTTAGCGCAGAGATCATGAAAGCTGCCGATGAGCTGACGGTGAGCCTTGACGAGGCTAACCAGGCTGCCGACGCAGCATCAGAACCGCCGCTTGCCACGGTGCATGAACTCGATATCACGGCGCAGTTGCCCGTTCAGGATCAGAACGAGATTGGCGACGATGATGACACCGGGGTAAACCCGACGATCAACATGGAAGCTGATAACGACACGATCGAAATGCCAAAGGGCGGCAAGAAGACCGGCTAGCTATTCGCAGAAGGCGCAGAAGGGGTCAGAGCCCAAGGGCTCTGACCCCTTGTTCGTAAAGGACTGGATAGTTATTCGCGAGTGATACCAACAAGGCGATCCACGTTGCGCCAGCCTCTCGGCAACAGCCCCCCTCGAAGGGCTCGCTCGCCGTAGTATGCATCCGAGTCGTTCCACTTGATCGTCATGATGCGCGAACCGCAGTAAACCTGCAGATCACCATCTTCGGGGACGACCGCTGCTGCGATCATCTTCTCTTCACCCGTCTTGTACTTCTTCGACGGAATGTTGATCAACTTGTTGCCCTTACCCTTGGCAAGCTCCGGCAGCTCGTCCATCTCGAACATCAGCAGGCGGCCGATACTGCTTACGGCGGCAATCAGGCATTCGGTGTCGGCAGGTATCGGCGCCGGAACCACCGCCTTACCGCCCGGCGGTACGCGCAGGATCGCCTTACCCGCCTTGTTGCGTGTCACGAGGTCCTCGAGCGTCGCGACAAAACCGTAACCTGCATCACTCGCGAGCAGGTACTTCTGGTCGTTATCGCCGATCATCGCACCACAGAACTCGGCACCATCAGGTGGCTTGAAGCGGCTCGACAGAGGCTCGCCCTGCCCGCGCGCCGACGGCAAAGTGCCGGCAATGACGCTGTAGACACGTCCCGTGCTGTCGATGAACATCGCGAGCTGGTTACTGCGACCCTGCGCTGCGGCAAGATAGGCATCACCTGACTTGTAGCTAAGCGCCAGCGCGTCAACTTCGTGGCCTTTCGCCGCACGCGCGAAGCCCCGCTGGGACAGGACGACGGTTACCGGTTCGCTCGAAACCAGCTGCGTTTCATCAAGCGCCTGCGCAGCCTCACGCTCAACAATTGCGGTACGACGATCGTCACCATAGGCCTCGGCGTCTTCGAGAATCTCTTTCTTGATCAGCGTCTTCAGGCGGGCGGCGCTGCCAAGCGTTTTCTCCAGCGTTGCGCGCTCTTCATTGAGCTCGTCCTGCTCGCCCCTGATCTTCATTTCCTCAAGCTTGGCGAGATTGCGCAGCCTGAGGTTCAGAATGGCCTCTGCCTGGATATCGCTGAGTTTGAATTTCTTCATCAGCACTGGCTTGGGCTCGTCTTCCTTGCGAATGATCGCAATGACCTCGTCGATATTGAGGTACGCAGCCAGCAGGCCATCGAGAATATGCAGCCGGTCGGTAACGATCTGCAGCCGGTGCTGTAAGCGGCGTGTGACCGTGTCCTTGCGAAACTTGATCCATTCCTTGAGCAGACTGACGAGGTCGAACGCCCGCGGGCGGCCCTCGAGGTCAATGATGTTCATGTTGACGCGGCAGGTGCGCTCGAGCGATGTCGTCGAGAACAAGTGAGACATCAATTCCTCTTTGTCGACGCGGTTCGAGCGTGGCGTAATAACAAGCCTTGTCGGGTCCTCGTGATCGGACTCATCACGCAGGTCTTCAACCTGCGGCAATTTTTTGGCGCGCATCTGCGCCGCAATCTGCTCGAGTATCTTGCCACCCGAGATCTGGTGCGGCAGCGCCGTGATGACGATGTCACCTTTCTCGATTTTGTACGCCGCGCGCAGGCGCAATGTGCCGCTGCCGGTCGAGTAGATCTGCTTGATGTCCTCGTGCGGTGACACAAGTTCACCGCCGGTCGGGTAATCCGGGCCTTTGATGTGTTTCATCAAGGCAGACACCGTGGCCTTGGGGTTGTCGAGCAGGTGAATCAACGCACTCGCGACTTCATTGAGGTTGTGCGGCGGAACGTCCGTCGAAAGCCCGACAGCAATACCGGTGGTGCCGTTCAACAGCAAATTTGGCAGGCGGGCGGGCAGGACAACCGGCTCGTTCATCGTGCCATCGAAATTCGGGACCCAGTCAACGGTGCCGTGGGCAAGCTCCTGCAACAGGCTCTTCGCGTACGGCGTCAGGCGCGACTCGGTGTAACGCATCGCGGCGAATGACTTCGGGTCGTCGGTCGAACCCCAGTTGCCCTGACCGTCGACGATCGGGTAACGATACGAGAAGTCCTGCGCCATCAGCACCATTGCCTCGTAACAGGCCGAGTCTCCGTGCGGATGGAACTTGCCGATAACGTCGCCGACCGTGCGTGCTGATTTCTTGGGCTTCTGTCCGGCCG
>Ga0316192_10004063_pt1 | contig 10625 bp, 5 predicted proteins | sample MerIslwburrow_MG_FD_204931 | JGI IMG/M metagenome (GOLD analysis project Ga0316192, IMG submission 204931) | Coastal sediment microbial communities from Maine, United States - Merrow Island worm burrow | ecosystem: Environmental > Aquatic > Marine > Coastal > Sediment | place: USA: Maine...
TGTCCCGGGCCCGCCCCTAGGGGGGGGGGGGGGGGGGGGGGGGGGGTGGGGGGGGGGGGGGTGGCGGCGGCGGGATTGTCGAAGCCGCTCAGGCCGATGACGCGCTCCAGGCTGATCGGATCACCGCCGAGGTTGGCGTTGATATAGTCCAATAAACTGACGTGTTTGCCATCCTTCTGACTGGTAATCTCAATTTCAGCGACTGCTGCCTTGAGCTTTTCCGTCTCCAGGTTATACATCGAGTACATCAGGATGAAGAACACCAGCAGCAGCGTCATCATATCGGCGAAGGTGGTCAGGGCGGGGGAGTTTTCCTCCTCCATGCTGTCGATCAGTGTTCCTTCGCGGCGGGCGGTGAGACGCTTCATGCGGTCGCACTCCGCTCCTTAGAGGTGGGCATGGGCCGACGCATCGATTTCGGAATGAAGGCGGAGAGTTTTTCGTACACCGACAGGGCGTTGTTGTCCTCGAGGATCGACACCGCGCCCTCGAAGGCGATCTCCAGATTGATCACCTCGATCAGGGTGCGCGCCTTCAACTTGCCGGCGATGGGCAGGAAGATCATCGTCGACAGCAGCGAGCCGTAGAAGGTTGTCAGCAGCGCTACCGCCATCGCCGGGCCGATGCTGCTTGGATCGTGCAGCTGGCTGAGCATCTGGATCAAACCGATCAGCGTGCCGAGCATGCCGAAGGATGGGGCGTACACCGCCATCCGCCGGAAGACGTCCTGCTGGATGAAGTGGCGGGTCTTCAGCGAATCGATCTCGGTGCGCAGCGTGGCGCGGATGATCTCCTCGTCGGCGGCGTCGGCCATCAGGCTGCAGACGCGCTTGATGAACGACGAGCGGGTCTTCACGTCAGCCAGCCCGAGCAGGCCCTTGCGGCGACTGACGTGGCTCAGCCGGAGCATCGTCGAGACCACGTCGTTGGGATCGGTCTTGACGCTGCGAAACACCGTGTGCGCGGCGCGAAAGGCGGACAGCACGTCGCGAAAGGGAAAGGTCAGCAGGGTAGCTGCGGTGGTGCCGCCGACCACGATCATCAGCCCCGGCAAATTCCAGAAATTGTGCAGGTCGCCGCCGAGCACGATCGCCGAGATGATCAGCGACAGGCCCGAGACGATACCGACCAGCGAAGCCAGGTCCATGACGGTAGGTAACCCCGCACCCCGTCAGCGTATCGGCGACGGAGATTAAACTATGTCAGAATCCCGCCTGCCCCGGCCCGACCGCCGTGCGCGGCGCGGGCGAAGCCGCCAAGCGATTACGCCTAGATATAGCACAGGGCCGTTGAAGATGACGCCAGCGCGCCGCAGCGCCTTGATACTTCTATTCGCGTGTTTGGCCTGGCTCGTTCCGGGGCTGCGTGACGGCCTCGCCCAGGCGCCGCAAGGAGAGCTGTGGGAAGCGCCGCACACGGCTTTCTACTACGGCCCGCAGCCGCCCGTGGAGCTGCTCATGCAGTTCGACCGCGTGGTTGTCGAGCCGGCCCAGCTCAGCGCCCCCCAACGCGCCGCCATCAGCCACCACGGCGCGCAGCTGTACGCCTACCTGAGCGTCGGCGAGGCCGAGCCCTGGCGCAAAGACTACGCCGACTTCGACCCCGCCTGGCGGCTCGGCCGCAACGACAACTGGAATACCGACGTCGCCGATCTGACCCGCAGCGGCTGGCGCGATCTGCTGCGCCGCCGCGTGGCGCGCCTGTGGGCGGACGGCTACCGCGGCTTCTTCCTCGACGCCCTCGACTCCTGGCTGCCGCACACCCGGGGCGAGGGGCGCGCGGCGCAGGCCGAGGCGCTGACCGGCTTTATCGTCGAACTCAAACGCGACTACCCCGAGATCAGCCTGATCGCCAACCGCGGCTTCGAGGTGTTGGATCGGGTCGCCCCGCTGCTCGACGGCCTGGTTGCCGAATCCCTTTACGGCGGCTACCTGCCGCGGCGCGACGGCTACCGCGACGTGCCCGCCGCCGACCGCGAATGGCTGCTGTCGCGACTGAGCGCGGCCCACGAACAGCACGGCCTGCCGGTGACCGTGATCGACTACCTGCCGCTGGCGCGCCGCGACGAGGCCGATGCGTTGATCCGCCGCATCGAGGCGCACGGTTTCCGCGCCTGGGTGGCCAGCGGCCGCCACACCACCCTCGGCCGCGGCAGCCTGCGCCCGCAGCCGCGCCGCGTGCTGATGCTCTACGACGGGCGCAACGCCGACGGCAGCCTGCGCGATATCGCCGACAGCCGCGTGCACCGCTTGCTGGCTATGCCACTGGAGTACATGGGCTACGTGCCGGAGTACGTCGACATCCGCCACGGCCTGCCGCAGGGCCCACTGGCGGATCGCTACGCCGGCGCGGTGAGCTGGTTTGATCGCCACCCGCCGCCGGTCCTCGGCCTGCGCCGCTGGATACTGCGCCAGCTGGAAGACCGCCTGCCACTGGCGGTGTTCGGCCAATGGGGCATCCCCCACGACGCCGCGCTGCGCCGCGCCACCGGCCTGCCGCCGTACACCGATAGCGTCGCCACGGTGCGCCGCGTCGCCGCGCGCGATGCGCTGATCGGCTTCGAGGGCGAGCCATCGCTGATCGCCCGCCAGCTCGGCGGCTACCGCGCCGACGACGACGAGCAACTGGCCGCGCACAGCCCGCACCTGCTGCTCGAAGGCGTCGACGGGCGTCGCGCCGCCGGCGTGGTCAGCGGCCCCTGGGGAGGCGTCGCGCTGGACCCGTGGATCCTCTACGAGGACTATCGTGGACGCACCCAATGGGTGCTCGACCCCTTCACCTTCCTGCGTCGCGCCCTGCATCTGGCGCAGATCCCGGCGCCGGATGCGACCACCGAAAACGGCCGCCGCGTGTTGCTCGCGCACATCGACGGCGACGGCTTCGCCAGCCTCGCCCAGCGCCCCGGCAGCCCCTATGCTGCAGCGGTCATCGCCAGCGACATCCTCGACCGCTACCGCATCCCGCACAGCGTCTCGGTGGTCGAGGGTGAGATCGCCACCTTGCGCTTCGATCGGGCGGTGGCCAAGGGACAGAATGAAATCGCCGCACTGGAGGCGCTCGCCGGGGAGATCCTGCGCCGCCCGCTGGTGGAGCCGGCCAGCCACACCTACAGCCATCCCTTTCGCTGGGGGCAACTGGTCGAGGGCGAGCCGCCGCCCGCCGGCGCCGCGCTGGATCTGCCCGGCTACCGCGTCGACTATCGGCGCGAGATCGAGGGCTCGCTGGCCTACATCGACCGGCTGATTGGTGCCGCGCCGCGCAGTGACGGCCGGCCGAGCACCGAGCTGTTGCTGCTCTCCGGTGACTGCCGCCCGGACGAGCACGCCCTGGCGGCGATCGATCGCGTCGGCGCGCTGGCCGTCAACGGCGGCGAAAACGAGGTGTACGCCGATTTCGCCAGCGTCAGCCAGCTGTCGCCGATGGTGCGCCAGCTCGGCGAGTACGAGCAGGTCTACGCACCGCTGACCAACGAAAACGCCTACACCGACGGCTGGCAGCCGCCCTACGACGGCTTCCGCCGCGTACTGCACACCCTGGAATTCAGCGAGCGGCCGCGGCGCCTGAAGCCGATCGACATCTACTACCACTTCTACTCCGGCAGCCAGCCGGCGGCGCTGGCCGCGCTGCGCGAGGTCTACGATTGGGCGATGGCCCAGGAGAACCACCCCAAGTACCTCAGCGACTACGCCCGCGCGGCGCTGGAGTTCCGCCGCATCGGCATCGCCCGGCTGCTCGACAGCGACAGCCAAGTGGCGGGCGGCGCGGCGCCCGTCTCGCGCTGGCGCATCAGCGGTGCCACTGAGCTGCGCAGCCTGCGCCTCGCCGCCGGCCTGCGCCCGGATATGGCCGCCAGCCGCGGCCTGGCCGGCTACCGCTGCCTGCACGACGGCTGCCGCGCACACCTCGGCGGCGACACGCGCGTCGAGCTGGCACTGCGCGGCGGCGCTGCCGGCGCGGCCACCGAATCGACGGCCGCGGAGCTTCCTGCGCTGCACCACAGCAACGGTCGCGTCGACTACTGGCGACAGACGCCGCAGGGCGCCGACTTCCGCCTGCGCGCCACAGTGCCGCTGCGCGCCGAATTCCACACCGCCGGGCGCAGTTGCCAGTTGCTGCGCAATGGTCGCCCACTGCCGGTGATGCGCCGCGGCGGGCTGCTGCAGTTGCAGCTCAGCCGCGAGGAGAGCGGCGATGTCGCCCTGCGCTGCGATTAGCCGCCGGGCGGCCCTGGCAGCGCTATCGCCCGCGGCGGCCGCTATGCTCGTCGCGCTGCTCGTCGCAGGAGAGCCGGTGCGGGCGGCCACGCTCGGCGCAACACCCTTCGCGCTGGCCGCCGAGGCCGCAGTCGACGCGGTGCAGATCGCCTTTCTGCGGGCCCGCGTCGATGCCAACCCCGGCGACCACGAGGCGCGCCTGGAGCTGGCCCGCGCACTGGCCGTCAGCGGCCAGCCGGAGCAGGCGCGCGCGCTGCTCGATCCACTGCGCACCCTGGATCCGGCAGTCGCGGCACGCGCCGAAAGCCTCGCCCTGCAGCTCGACTGGCAGCTGTACAACGCCGCACCGGTGGACACGCCGCGCCGCGCCCGACACCTGCAGTCGCTGCGCGACGGCCTGCGCCGGGCGCTGCGGCGCGACCTGCCGATGATGGATTTCGCCCAGCTCGCCGACCTCGCCCTGCAGCTGGAGCGCCCGGCGCTGGCCGCCAAGTTCTACGCCGAGCTGGCGCAGCGGGAACCGCAGCGCGAGGCCGCCTGGCTGGCCCGTTCGGCGCGCTGGATGCTGGGCTCCGGGCGGCCGCTGGCGGCGGCCGAGAACTACGCCCGCGCCGCGGTCGCGCGCAGCGCCGGCAAGCGCAGCGGCGAGTACGCACTGAATGCGCTGGACTCGGCGCTGGCCAGCGGCGACCCGTATAAAGCCTTCGCCATGGCGGAGCGCCTGCTCGCCGCACTGCCGGGGATGGCACCGTTGCGCCTGCGCGCGGTGCAGGTTGCCGAGAGCGTCGGAGAGCACGGCCGCGCGCTGGACTGGCTGGCGGCGCTCAGCGTGCTGCCCGATGCCAGCGACCACGTGCTGCAGCGCCAGCGCGATCTGGCACTGGCCGCCGGCGAGCTGTCGCTGGCCAGCACCGCCGCGGTGCGCCTGCTGCAGCGCCACCCGGAGGATCGCGCACTGCGTGCCGAGCTGGCGCGCCTGCACGAGTGGCGCGGCGAATTCCGCCTCGCCCTGGGGCACTGGCGCGCCCTGGCTCTCGGCGATGGCGGCGTCCACGCCACGCTGCGCGACACCCGTGCGTTGCGTCGCGCCGCCGAGCTGCACGCCGAGCTGGGTGAGACCGAGAACGCCATCGAGTTGGTGCGCCTGTACCTTGAAATCAACCCGGACGACCACGCCCAGCGCGCCTGGCTGGCGCGGGTGAGCGAATGGGGCGGGGCGCCGCGCGCGGCGCTCGCCGAGTGGCTGTGGCTGGCCGAGCGCCGCGGCACGTCGACCGATTTCGCCGAGGCCGCGCGCCTCGCGCCGATGCTCCACGACCACGCTGCCGTGGCCAGACTGTGGCGGCTGCGCGAGGGGCGCGAAGGGCTCGATGCGGACGAATACCTGGCGCTCGCCGAGGCCCTGCAGCGCAGCGGCGACCTGCGCGCCGAAGCCGCCGCGCTACAGCGTGGCACGCGCAATCATCCACGCAGCGAGGCCCTGTGGCGGGCGCGCGCGGCGGTGGCCGTGCGCGCCAACCGGCACCGCCAGGCACTCGAAGTGTGGCGCGCCAGCGAGGCGGTACTGGGGCCGCGCGACGAGAGCGTGGTGGCGCGCGCGCGCCTGCTGCTGGGCCTTGGCCGAACCGCCGAAGCGGCGGCCGCGGCGCGGCAGATCGGCGACGACCCGGCACTGCAGGCGCTGGCCGGAGAGATCGCCTGGCGCCACGGCGACGCCGCCGAGGCGGAGCGCCGCTACGCTGCGCTGTGGGCCGTCGGGGCGCGCGACGCGGTCACCGTGGATCGGCACATCGCGCTGGTCCGCCAGCGCCGCGGCTGGCGTGCGGCCAACCGCCTGCGCGTCGAAGTCTTCCACTCGCTGGACCAGTGGCACCGCATGCTCGATGCTCTCGCCGACGCCCAGCGCGGCGACGACTGGAACGCGGTGCGCGAGCTGCTGCAGCAAGCCTCGAAGAGTGACAGGCTGGTCGCCCGAGAGGATTTCTGGCTGCTCAGCGCGGCCGCCGCAGAGGCCGGCGACGATCCCGTCGGCGCGCAGCGCGCCTACGCCCGCGCGGTGCAGATCAATCCCCATTCCGAGGCGCGTCCGGCGCTGCTCTGGCTGCTCATCGAGCGCCGCCAGCGCGCCGCTCTGGAGACGCGCCTGCGCGACTGGCGCGACAGCGCCGCCGAGGATCGCCAGCTGTGGCCGGCCTACGCCGCCGGCCTGCTGCAACTGGGGCGGCCGCACGACGCATTGCACTGGTATCGCAAGCTCGCCGCCGAGGCCGCCGATGAGCCGCTCTGGCAGCTGGATTTCGCCGACGCACTGGCCGCTGCCGGTTATCGCGGCAGCGCTTACCGCGTCTCCCGCCACGCCCTGCGTCTGCTCGGCGAGACCGGTTTGCTGGCGGCGCGCGACGGTCTGGATTTGCGCGTCGCCATGGCCATGGAGAGCCATCTCGGCGCGCTCGTCGCAGGCCACTGGGTGGACGCGCGCCGCGCCTCGGTGGCGCCCGATTCCAGTGCCGCGCTGGGCCTCGCCGAGTGGCATCTGCGCAACGGCCGCCGCGCGCGCGCGCGGCACTGGTTGACCGAGCGCCAGCGTCAGCGCCTGGAGAACCCGGCCTGGCTGGAGATGGCGCTGGCGCTGGCGGACGACGATCTGGCGCGCGTCGACGCGCTGCTCGACGCCCGCGGCCGCGAGCTGGATGCGGTGCAGAAGGTGCAGGCGCAGCGTCGCCTGGGGCGCATCGGTGCGGCGCTGGATACCGCTCTCGGCGGCCTCGTAGAGAGCGGCGAGCCGTCGCTGCGCGAGGCCGCGGTGGCGCTGCGCGGCGAGCGCCCGCAGGATCTGACGCTGCTCGCCGACCACCGCTGGCTGGGTGATCTACGCATCGACGGCCGCCAGATCGGCTTGCGCCTCAGCGGCGATCACGGCACTTTTTCACTCAGCGCGCGCGAGGCCGAGCTGGCCGCGCGCGAGCCGGCGCTGAGCGCGCTCGACGGCACCGAGTCGCTGTTCGATCTCGGCTACCGCTGGGGCAACCGTTTTGGCGAGAGCCGCGTCGGCCTCGGCGCGCGCCGCGCGCTGGGCGTATCGGATACGCGTTGGGAGGTCGGCCACGCCGTGCGGATCGGCGCCCACTGGCGCGCCGAGGCGAGCCTTGCCGGCGGGCGCGTCAGCGCCGACAGCGAGGCGCTGCGCGCACTGGCGGGCAGCCGCGGTCTGCGCCTGGATATCAGCGGTCGGCTCGGTGCGCGCAACTACGTCGATCTGTCCGCCGGCGCCCACCGACTGTACGCCCTCGACGGCGGCGCGCGGCTGGCCGATGGCGCGACACTGAACGCCGAATTCGGTCGCCACCTCGGTGGGCAGATCTGGACGCTGACCGCCGGGGTCGCTGCCGACTGGCTGAACAATCAGATTGTCACGGCGCTGCCGCAGGCGGTGACGGCGAGGCTGCCCGGTGCGCTTGCGGCGGATGTGGTGCCGGAGCGCTTCTCCACCTTCGGCATGCGCCTGCGCGCGGCGCGCGGCGAGCTGCTGGCGGACTATCCGCAGGTGGCCTCGCCGCGCTACTTTGCCGAGTTGTGGCTGGGGCTGCGCGACGATAGCGCCAATCCGCTGGCCGGGGAGACGGCGGGCGTGCTGTCGCTGGGCGTGGCCGGCGCCGCCTTCGGTGGCGACGAGCTGGGCGCGGCGCTGAGTGTGGATAGCGCCGGCGTCGCCGAGAGTGGTCAGTTGCGGCTCTGGTACCGACGGCCGTTCGACTGAGTTGCCGAGGTAGTGGTCCCCATCACGGTGGCGCTTTGACGAATGCGAATTGGTTCTCGCTGTCCGCACGAGAGCTGATGCAAACTTGCCAAAATAATGGCGCGCCACGGGCCGCCATGAGGAGTCGACAATGCAGCGCCAGGATGTGAAGTTTCTCAGGATCGACCAACGCCGCGCATCGCGCGTGCCGTTCGGTCGCGGGCCAAATGCTCTGCGCGGTGCGTTGCTGGCAGTCGGCTGTGCGCTGCTGCTCGCTGCCTGCAGTGTGACCCGTCTGCATGAGGCTGAGGCGCTGGACAGCGAAGCGCGCTGGATTTTGCTGCCGCTGGCCAACCTGGCCGAGTCGCCGCGCGCCGCCGAGCGTGCCGAGGCGATCCTCGCCACCCATCTTCGCGCCCGCGGCATGCGCGATCTGGCCAGCCACGGCGAGCGCGCCGAGGCCGGCGACAGCGGCCTGCTGGAGCAGCTCGACGACAGCCGCAGGCAGCGTGAGGCGATGCTCTATGCGCGCGCCGAGGGCTACCGCTACGCGGTCGTCGGCAGCGTCGACGAGTGGGGCTACAAGCGCGGTCTGGACGGCGAGCCGGCGGTGGGCATCAGCCTGCAGGTGGTCGATGCGGCCAGCGGTGCGGTGCTGTGGAGCGCCTCCGGGGCTCGCACCGGCTGGGGCTTCGAGAGCGCCGCCGGCGCCGCCAGCCGGCTGCTCGACGAGCTGCTCGACGGCTTGCCGCTGCAATCTGTGCGATGATCCGAGAAATGACCCCCGGCATGCCTGCGAGCGCCTGGGCGCGCACCGGCGCGCCGCCCACGGCCTGGCTGGAGACGCTGATTATCAGCGCCGCGTTGCCGGTGCTCGGCCTGCTGTTGCACGCCGAGGATCCATTCTTTCTGCGCAGCGGCTTTTTCTGGCTGAGCCTGGCGCCGCTGCTGACCGCACTGCGCTACGGTTTCGCCCACGGTTTCGTCAGCGCCGCCCTGCTCACCGCCGGGATGGTCGCCCACGAGCACTTCTCCAGTGTGGGAGAGGCCGAGCTGCCGGTCGGTTCGGCGCTGGCGCTGGCGGTCACCGGCATGCTCGCTGGCGCCTGGTCGGACTGGTGGGCACAGCGACTGGCGCAGGTCAGCGCGGAAAACGCCTACCACCGCCAACGCCTCGATGAGTTCACCACCGCCTATCATCTGCTGCGCATTTCCCATGAGCGCCTCTCGCATCGCGTGGCGGCCAGCACCGACAGCCTGCGCGATACGCTGCAACGGCTCTATGGTCATCTGCAGCGCAGCGCCCATCCGCACGCGCCGCTGCGCGGCATGGGCGCCGATGTGCTCGGCCTGTTCGGCAACTTCACCTGGGTGCAGGTGGCGGCGTTGTACGCGGTGGATGACGACGGCCGTCTGCGCCATCCGGCGGAGGCGACGCTCGGCGAGCCGGCGACGGTGGACGTGCACAATCCGCTGGTCACCGCGGCGCTGCGCGAACGCCAGCTGGTGGCCGCGACCGCGGCCGACAACCGCGAGCGCACCGGCGGTCTGCTGGCCTGCGCGCCGATCGTCGACGGCGACGATCGCTGCCACGCGCTGCTGGTGATCGAGCGCATGCCGTTCATGAATTTCACCGGTGAGAACCTGCGCCTGCTGGCGGTGCTCGCCGCCCACGTCGGCCACCTGCTGGCACGCGTCGAGGCGACCACGCTCGACGGTGCCACTGAGTTTTCCCGTCACCTGCAGCGCGCGCTGGCAGATCTGCGCGAGTTCGCCCTGCCGGCGACATTGGTTACGCTACACTGTCCGGCTGGCCAGCAGGGTGCTGATGTGGCCGATTTCGCACTGACCCAGACGCGCGGCCTCGACCGCCCCTGGCAGGCGCGGGGGCGCGGTGGCACGACGTTATTTTGCCTGCTCATGCCGCTGACCACCGATGAGGAGGCCGGGCGCTATCTGGAGCGCCTCGAAACCGCGCTGGGCAAGCGCCGCGCGATCGACAGCCTGGCGGATCTGGCGCGCCGCAGCAGCGGCGGCAACTTCGCCGCGCTGGGTGTTGTCGCCACGGTGCGCAGCTTGCGCCGCGGCGACGGGGCCACCGCGCTGCTCGACACACTGGTCACGGAGTACGGGATTGATTGCGGGGATCTTGCTGGTACTGGCAGCCTTCGTCGCTGAGGGCTGGATGCTCTGGTTGCTCTGGCAGTCTGCCGGGGCGGCTGCAGTGGTGTCGCTCGACGGCCTGGCGGAGGAGCAGCTGTGGCATGTGCTGCCCTGGCACTTGCTGGCCGCGCTGCTGGGCAGCGCCGGGCTGTGGGCAATGTTGCCGCCGCGCCTGCGCCGCCCGCCGCGGGCTGCGCCGCTGTTCCTGTTCGCCCTGTGCTTCGGCCTGCCGCTGTTCGGCATCGCCGGGCTGGCACTGGTACTGGTGCCGGCGTTGCGCCACCCGGAGCAGTTGCGGCGCCGCGACTGGGAGGTGATCCGCGTGCCCAAACTGCCTTACAAGCCGTTGGCCAGCCAGGCGGAGCAGTACGGTCCCGGCGGCCTGCTCGGCGTGCTGCGCAACGCTCCGGACAGCGAGCGTCGCCTGCGCGCGGTGATCTCCACGCGGCAGATGCAGCAGCGCTCGGCGATCCCGATCCTTCGCGAGGCACTGCAGGATCCGGTCGACGACG
>Ga0316192_10004064_pt1 | contig 10624 bp, 8 predicted proteins | sample MerIslwburrow_MG_FD_204931 | JGI IMG/M metagenome (GOLD analysis project Ga0316192, IMG submission 204931) | Coastal sediment microbial communities from Maine, United States - Merrow Island worm burrow | ecosystem: Environmental > Aquatic > Marine > Coastal > Sediment | place: USA: Maine...
GAAAGAGGTCGTTTTGCACCACGGTTTTCTGCTGTAGCCATGCGTGCGTGCATGCACGGTATACCATAAGTATTAAAGTTTTAAAGGAAGGGTAAACCCGGCAAATATATTGGGCTACATATAACGTTGAAACAAATGCAGTTTACAGATTTATAATATCATTTTTCGTTCTCAATATATTTCAATTCAAAGTCTGGGTATGGTTGCAAAAATTTTCAGTATGAGGGCGCTATTTATATTCACATATTTATAAAAGGCGGCCATATTATGACATCACAGGCACTGATGAAAGAATTGAAAATTATGATTTCATCGATAACACTGTTCATATTAGCTTAATTTCTTAAATATTTTCAGTGTGAATAGTATTTAACAATATAAATGTAATTAAGCAAGCAAATATGTTACCATAGCAACGGGATTGTGTCAAATAATTTCCAAGCATTTTAAGTAATTTCTTCAGTCCACATTTATGCACAAAAAGTTCCTAAATAAGTTAGATAGAACATCGTCAGCCTTGGTTTATGATTTTTTTCTTTTAAAATTTATTCAACTCTACACAAATCATGTTTTTCTCGTTTTATATTTTTTGTCAATATTCGCACTGTTGTTGCCACGACAACCATGCTATCAGTGACAATATATTGGTATCCATCCACTTGATCCATATATGAAATTTTGAAGAAATTGAATAAGTATTGTTCTCATTTTCCATATCAGGGTATATGACATCATAATATGGCTGCCTTTAAAAAATAGCGCCCTCATATCCAAAATGGCAGCCCCCCTCCCCCATACCCAAGATCTAAAATGATATATCTTGAGAATGATAACATAAATCTGTAAATGGCATTTATTTCAAGATTTGCTCTCCTTTATGTGTTGCTCAACATATTTGCTGGGTTTACCTTTCCTTTAAAATTCGCTGTTCAGCAGATGCGTTAGTGATCTCATGCATGCTGGTGTTGTGATCGTTCTGTGCAAAATTTTGGAACACTGTGTGAGTTTGCGGTCATTGATAGCGAATATAGATTTAAAGTGTCTGTCCATTGGCATAGGACCCATGTGTGCGTAGTTGGAAGATAATATTTGTCGGCCTTCTTTGTCTTGAAATCCATCCAGAATGCACTTAGTCACATATATAATAGTAGCTTCTGGATTATTATAAAGCATTTCTCTCCTTCTTGTTGTCTGTTTGAAAATGATTTCCATTACTTTTTTCACGTAACTCTCCAAGGACAACAATTCAGAAAAATAAAAGTGCGTTCGTAACAATACACTGCGTTTAAGTCCTTTGTTCCAGGCATTAATCATTGATGCGTTGTTCCTTAAGATATCTGATTTGATTTCCATGGCCACTTTTTTTACAAACATGGTTCGTATGCGCGCAGTGTTATTGTAACGTTTTCGATTTTCACTGTCGTACAACTTGAGTATCAATGGGCATACCGTGTCCATGAGATTACTGCTAGACTGACAGTCACGTTGTGCTCTGACTGAGCTGTTGTAAGCAATAGGTACACTGTCATAGAGAGGTCGGTCGACCCCAACATATACCTCTTGCGTTGTACAATGGCCAGTCAATAAACATACGGATTGATTATCTATATTTCCTAATATACACGCTTTGCCACCGCAACAGTAATGATACTGCAGAGATTCCATACACACGAAATGACAGCCATCTGTAAAGGGATTAACCAGGATGCAATTCGCGTTGCATTTGTGAAAGGGGTTGACGTAGTAAGCATTCAGTCTTCTTTGACGAACAAAAGCATTTCTAGTTGCTACTTCCATAGTATTAATGAACATGAAGGTCGGGGAGGCATTTATATGTGTATGTATGTGTATAACTGATATATATTTATTTTTTTATTGCAGGCTTCTAGAGGTACGGGATGCACGTTTGGATGGGTCGACGAATTTCCATGGGTCAAACATTCATCACTGATAACGTCTGCGCCTATTTTTCAACCCAAAGGCGTGTCAGTCCTATTCACTTCTTCCATGACCAACAGGGACCACTGGTCCGCTCGTTTGATGGACCTTGCTTGGAATGGAAAACCACTTGTCAAGAGCATAGTTCAACCTTATATGTGCGAGTCGTGTATCGCCAAAGGACACAGAGGTGTATGCATTCATAAAATTCATTTAGTTCCTAGACATATCGATGGCACAGAGGGTAACCCTGTACGCATGCTCATGGATCTCCTCGCAAAAGGATCGTATGAACTGGAATGTCTAGGGGTCGCCGACTTCGTGGACTCGGCTGCGGAGAAGCTCTTTGCAGATGATACACTGGACAATCTGTCAAAGTGCCCAATGTCAGTGTCGCAGGAGGTCATTTCCGCGTGTAATTCGGGACTCTTGGTAGCCATAGATCCCACACCATCGAATGTCTCTGGAATAGGACTAGTTGGAGGTATTGTTCGTGCTGGGCGTCGTATTGTAAGTTTCACAGTAGCGGTATACGAGTTTTTATCGCTCTTGCCTCAAAAAACTCTTTTATAGCCAGTGGTATTGGTTTGGGTTGAAATGGGCACAGCAAATGTAGATTTTCGGGGGGGCTCAACGCGCTTGTCACCATAGAGCAAATCTTATTTGCAGCATCCAGAAGTGGATTGACACGAAGCATCGTGTAATCGGTAGATAGTAATTCTAACACTGTGCTCTTGATTTCGGCTATGATCCAGTGAAAACGAGGCGGAGTATCGCGTACATAGGCATTTTCGACATCGGGAATGCATGCTATCATAAACATTTCCAAAACCATTAAGATTCCCATCTGTAACATTTGCAAGTGTCCGTTATTTTCAATGCATACGCAGTCATCTAACAAGTCTAGCAGTTTTTCGCAGTCGTTGGCGACGCAGTTTCTCAATTTAAGAGACAAAAATAAATCATCATTACCTCCTGACACTAGCGTAGCCATTTCCCTACCTAGGTCAAACAACAATGGTGAATGTTTATTTGTGGACAGTGAATGGCGATCCACGCTGTATTTCCAACGAAAAAACACCTCCTTTCTCTTCATTAAATGTTTTCTGCAATGAAGCATGTAATGAAAGGATAGAACGAGTAGCATGATTTGTTTATTTTTGTGTTTCTCTCGCTCTTTTTGTAGATATTGGCTCTAGATCATCTAACGGCAGAGTCACAAGTGGACATCGAACATCTGTTGACAAGACACACAACGTTATGCATTCAGTCCATTGAAAACATATTTCAACAGTACAACAGCCTGTCGCAATTGCCAGTACGCGTATACATCGAACGTAATACGTCACACGCACATGCCGCCCTAATGGCCAATCAAATCAGCGCACATTTTTCTCGCAAAGGACAAGTGGTCATATTTGAAAAAGAAACGGGATGTGACGGTCAAGCAAAAATTGGCATATGGACACGTAACAAAGCCAACCTCGTGCATCTTGCTCAGTTGCTACTGTCCAATAAATTGGTGGCGTTAGATAGGCGCATTGTAACTGTGTCCAAATGCATGACTAACACGGGTGATAGTATCGACCTGTCTCGTAATCAGACAGAGAACGACGAACATGTCATCGTGGAAACCTTACTGTCTCAATTGCGCAATTTCAAGAGAAGTATAAAAATTGGCGGAAAAACCACTCTCACTGGAAAAAGAGATCAAACAAGAGATGATTTAGCTATGGCATTTATTCTATTTTTAGCATGGACTTGTTTCATAAGAGAGGATTAATAAAAATATTTATTGCATCTTGATTCTCTTTACATTTTCTTCATCGAAGGTAATAGAACCTTGCTGCTCGACATATGCCTTGAAATCTATACCCAGCATTGAACATGTACTTTCAATGCTATCTCCTGTTTGTTCAGCGGTCTTTTGAATCAATTCAAATGTTTCAGACGGCTGTAGGTCGTCGGCCAATGCACTTACTACTCCTTGTAGATTCTTTTCAAATAGAAAATTCCCAGGAACTGCCTCCACTGAATCGAGTAGAGTACAAAAGTTATCTCTGTGAAATTCTCTACTTCGATAACAGATCATTTTGAGGCCGACATTCGCAGCATCGGGAGGCGCGTGTTCTACTCTACATCCAAAATCTTTACGAATATTGTGAGGAACTCGTATCAAAGAATGATTCACAGTCTTAACGCATGCCGGGTGAAACACCACTGGAAGAGACTTGTACACTTTCTTACGCTGTGTCAATTTGTCAGCTAGCTTGCGAGTCTCCACAGTCTCGTTCGATCCTCTAGCTTCCTGTTTCATCAATGTGTTTTCGTTGCGCTCTTTCGCTGATGCAATATCATTGGCTGGGTAGAACATTGAAGACATGTGTCTAACATAAAGTCCGTTCGTTGCTTCGGGAGCCAAATTAATTTTACGACCAACGTTGTCTCCTATGCCAAAAACTAACTTTCTCGTTTCTTCGGTAAACACGTGACTGAACTGCTTGATATCGAGTTGTCCGCCACACCTCACTTTCGAGTACAAGGGGTGATCTTTCTCGTGTAGAGCACACAAGTAAATGTAACCGCATTGTATCAGGAAACAGAGTAGCTGCCATTTGAGAAACTTCAAATTTCCAAGTTGACCAAATGTACAACGAAGTCCAATGACATATCGCGCATTTTCCACCTGCATTCTCGACGTCAATGCGGCTGATGGGGTAGAGTTACGAGAGCGCAATTCAATTTCTCGTAATTCCTCTTCGTTTCTGATAAAATTGCCACTGTAAGAAATGTTTGCAAAATTGACCATGTGTGTTCCTGTCTTCAGCGTGCTACTAGCATACGGAGGTCGTGCCGGCGTGACCATTCCCATATCCAGCGATGTATCTTCACCATCCTTCAAGGTTCTCACTTTGGCTGAATCCCCAAACTTGAAGATCACGTCGTAAAATGCATCTTTTTTCTTCTGGGTGTCTGAAGTCGGTTTGGGTGACAGCTGAAATCCAGACACTTGAAATATATCGTTGGCGGTTTCACAGTCATACTGCTCGATGTTTTCCATCATGTCAGCCCCATTTGCTTTCAGCGTTGGTGCGTATTGCGATGTAGACTGTTGAGTTACCCTGTCCATGATCTTTTTCAGTATACTCGCAGCAAATTCAGTTTTGCAAAAGCGTTCCAGAAACGCACCGACATCACCCTTGCTCAACACTGATTTAGACATGAGCTGAAATTTGCTGTGTTTCTCTTCTGAATAGAAGAGGTGAGAACCATGTCCTATGTTGTACTCGTTACTGCAAACATCCTGGCACTCTGTGTCCAAGTAAAATTGTAAAATGTCTTTAGTCAATGGGTCGAACGCAAGTCGAGACAAGTGTTGGCGCTCCATACTGAACAATTACAACAAAATAGGCATGGTTGCTTTTATAGTTGTTCAACTCATGTGACGTCATTGAACATTGTCAGACAGTGACGTAGCACCTGCTGCCAGTGACGTTGTCGCTTGTTATAAAAAGAAAGAAAAAAATCCAACATCCAAAACGGTAAACATGGTGAAAACTAGATCATCGGTGCAAACCAAACGAAGCCGACAGTTTGTGATACACAGAAATCAACTGAAATCATGTATGGTCGTGAAGCGTTCGTGTTTCAACATAGTGAAGATAATTTACGACATGCATTCCATGCCTGGTATCGAAGAAAGAGGTTGGACACTGCCATCGCCCGATGAACCGGTACATCCAGACATGGAATATGCTCGTGACAGATTGTATGGCTTTCTGGATGATCCTCACATGCTGGCCATAGCGGAACAACTGTTGAGACAGTCACCAGTCTACTTCAGACATCCTGGACTTTCTCGACCTTGGAAGGTCATTCATCAAATCATCAATGATGTGTTTCAGGAGCTGAAGATCCCGTTCGTGTGGGGAGCGAGGTTCGAAATTTCCACGCCTTGTAGACGCACATCTGATTCTGTGATTTCCTACACTACTAAGCTATTTCATGTCAAGAATGTCTCTGTTATTTTCAAAGCCATCGTCTCACAAAAGACTACGGGAGCTCTCTTTCAACGTCTTCAACAGACGGTGGACTTAACCTCGGAGCAACGGAATGTACTCATGAGTGCTGTGATTAATATATTCGGGGAACGGGTGAAGGAGTTTATACCAGACTCATTTACAATGGTTACTGAGTGCCCCGAACACTTTCGATGTACCGTTACTGAAGCGATTATGCCCATACGACGAGGTGAGCAAGCTGATGATATTGAAGTTACAAATGTCTATTACAGAAATGCCTTCATGGATGACAAAGACCCAGAAGAATGCCTTATGTTCAACAGCGTCCAGTGCTAAAATTAATAATCATACAAGTAATCATGAATAAACAACAATTTTATTAAATAATGCTAATGCCTTATGTTCAACAGCGTTCAGTGCTAAAATTAATAATCATACAAGTAATCATGAATAAACAACAATTTTATTAAATAATGCTCGTTTCGATACTTTGTGCACGAAATCCCAGTGTTAGATTAGCGTACTTTCGTAGTCCAACTGTCCTTTGTTTCAAATTAATTACTATGGAGCCTCTCAAAAATAATGGATTGATGGGATGTTCGGGATCGCCACCGTAGATGACAATGTGGTCTCCAGAGTCTTGATACGTCAGCCACTTTGTACTAGCTTGCCCACGTGTCAACATACTCTCATGGTCCATGGACATATTGAAGTATATCGGTTCTAATTTGATTCTTTTCCACGTGGAACCTAGTAGCTGACTGCAATCCAAAGTGATGTAAAAATCCTTGCTGCGACGTTGACGTATTCTGATAGCCGAGATGAAAAAAATGGCGCAATCATCATCCTCTAACACCACACTCACAATCGTTGCAACATCTCTAGTCTCCGTCATATCGGGTGGGTAGGTCACGTATCTCAATGAACCCATTGATTCCCAAGGTGAATCTTTGTAATGCAGTTTTCGACTCTGTTCGAGTACTCGCAACGTTTTAATTATTACGCAGCGTTTGTATTCACCGCTAGTGACGGAAAAAACTTGAATGATTTGTTTGGCGGGACTCCACGTAGCAGTCATGCTGAACGGTGCGACCTCCATGAAGGGTACAGTTGTCTGACAAGCGAAATATTCCTTTTGTGTATTGTCATTAAGGATCCAAGGTCCGTCGAGGTGAAATGCCACGATAAAGCAACCAGGAATGTATACGAAACAGAAAGGATGGCATAAGGACATCTGCACGTCCCTACAAGAGTTGGATGTCATCGCGCAGCATCTGCTAACGTATTGCCACGATGGTGCACTGTCTCTTATGGGCAATTTGAGTAACACCGTTGACTTCTCCGAGCATATCAGTTTGTAAAAGTAACGAGAATGACGAGGTAATCCTACCAGATCATTAGTTTGCAGGGAAGGATGAATTTTCAACATCACCTCACGCTTTGTGTACAAATTAACGCATAATAAATGACAGGCAGTGAGTGCAAACGCTCCCGTATGTGCTCGTGTTAGTGTGGTTGATGTCGCTTGCACATTCGAGATTCTTTCCATCAACAAATTTGTTAGATCATCGCTGTCTGGTCGCAATGCATGGAGCAAATTATGCGTTGTTTTGGCATCGCAATTATTCACACACCAGGCTTCAACAGTTAGATAGACATTCTCCTCTTTTCCATAGTATACTACACGTCTATCGATGAATCGTTTGATTGTCTCGTAACTCCAGCATCTATTCAACTCATTTGGCCAATGCCATACCCTTCCTTCCGACAGTATATTGGCAACAGTATCGATAAAAAAATCTGGTAGCCCAAGATGTATAAGTTGCGAGAAAAAGGTCAAACTCTTCTCCACAGCATGCTCCGTGGGATGGAGTACCAAGTGTGAATGCGCTATGAATAATTTCAAAAGTTTTTCCAAGAATCTGGTCATACCCAAGCCATGAGCGATTTGTACCAAGTGCCCAACAGTGTCCACGTTCAAAACAAACAATGGTCCATGTTCGGGAAATTGAGTGACGACTGTATCTTTTTGTACATATGTGATCAATAGTCCCCATTGCCCCGAATTGATCGATAATTCACGCGTGCATCGTTCTTTCATCAAATCAAGCTCGTACCCCGAGTTTTTGAGATAAGGAATGCGAGAGTATAGTCTCTCTCGATCCACCTGAACAATTTCTGAACCGTACTTTAGTCGAACTATTTCCATTTTGTTGCACTCGTTCTATTCCATAAGTATTAAAAGAATCAGCATATGCTACTTTGCATGCATTGAATCTGAACCCCATATGTCACGTGAGTGTATTTTTTCAGCTTTACGCTTTTTTTGTCTGTATCGATTACGATGGTACCTCTCTTAAATATTGGGTTGATGGGATGAGAATGGTCACCCCCAAAGATTACAATGCGGTCATTGGCGTCCCCAAACACCAGCCATTTCACATATGCAGTACGGTGTCGCAACATATCCGCACACGTGGTTAGGTCCATATCCAAAGAAGTGGTTTTGGACTCTAGTTCGATTTTCTTCCACGAGAACTTATCATCATCTTCCTCCACTAATTCGAACATATCTAGAGTGATGTAAAATCCAACTGTTGGATACTGATTCAACTTAATGGACGAGATGGCAAATAATCTATTGGAGGTGGACCTCACGAGAGTGGGAACTTCATTCTCATCCATCCTATCTGGATAAGGCACATACTTCACAGGACTGATTTCAATCCATGGAAGTTCGTCTCGTATTTCCCGCAACCAATGGTTTATGCCATATGTTCTGATAACTAAGTGACATTCTTTGGTGTAATGAGCATTATCTTTTACAGTACTGATATACATACGATATACATTGGCTCTCTGTCGGGCGATCAGCATGTTACACATTCTCTGATAACTGGGTGACAAAATGAGATAATCTTTGATAGTTTTTTGACCTCCATTACGAATAATCCACTGTCCATCCAAGTGAAATACAATCAAAGATTTGTTGGTTACGTTCACGAAACAGTAGTTACCATAACACAACATAGCTGGATTATCGGGGCAGTTTTCGTATAGGCTGCAACGAGACACATATTGCCACGTTGGAGTACAATTTTTTATAGGCAATTTGAGTAGGATGAGATATTCTGGACGTCCTCTCTGCTTTATCAGCTTGTACAAATACATCGAATTTTGCGGTAATTGCAACGCTGAGTCGTTGCTATCATTCAGAGGCGGGAAAATCGTCACTACCTCTGTCGTGTGCGTATAAATGTTTATGCAAATCAGACTATTTGGGGTGAGCGTAAATGCTCCTGTTATGGCATATCCTTTCTTTTTAGGGACTACTTGCTTCGTAACACGCCCTAACTCGTTCATCCTCTCTATCAATATTTTCTTCAGATCGTCACTGTCGGGTCGCAGGGCATGCAGTAATTCCAATGTTGTTTGGGCATTGCAATGAGTCCAGTTACACCACGCTTCAACAGTGAGATAGACATTCTCCTCCTTTCCATAGTATACTACGCTTCTATTGATGAAACTCTCTATCACGTTTTGGTTCCAACATTTAGCCAAAGGGTGAGGAAAACGCCATATCTGTTCCTCAGCCAGAATGTTGGCTACGACATCGATGAAATAGTCGGGTAAAACCTTTCCAAAACGCATCTCTTGCGTGTAAGAATGAAGACTTGATAGTTCAACAAATAGTTTAAGACTTTCCTCAATATCCTGTTCGCCCGTGTCGATTACCATCTTAGGATGTTTCAAAAGAGATGGCGCCAGTTGTTCCAAAAAATGTTTCATTCCCAAGTCGTGACTAATCTTAATGATGCCCCATAATGTTTTCACATTAAGAACAAATTTCATAGGAGGAAACCCAGAGAAGATCTTATTGCATCGGACATAATCCAGCAAAAACCCCCAATGCCCAGCTGTGATTGAAAGGTCATGCGTAATCTGCACTCTATTCAAATCAACTTCACTGATTCCGTCTAGAGAGGGAATGCATTCGTTCAATCGCTCTAATTCTACCGGTTCATACACTACTTCAGAGCCATACTTAAGACAGACCGTTGACATAATTCGTTTGATTTTTATTTGAAACAACCAGATACATATATACTGAAATTCAAACAATACTGTGACCCCGACAAGAATGTTCAGCTTTATACGACGGCGTATTGGTATGGAGAGGTATAAATATTTTATTTGTTTTGTCACGTGTTGCGATGGTGAAGGTCATTTTACGAAAATCCAAAACGATCGTGTGGAATTTAAAGAATAGCGTTTGTTCCCTCGTCGCACCCCCATCAATGACTAGTTTGTCATCGTTCTCTTTGTAAACAATTAATGGGTATTTGACATCAATGAGCATGTCAGAGTAGCTTGGAAAATCCGACTGCGTGTTGACGAATTGCACAGGCACCCATTCCCGGTCGTCCACCAACTCGTAACAAGTCAGGCACAAGGGGCTTGTCAAGAAAATGCACCCCAACTTATTTGAAGGGAACCACGCTAGAGTTGGTAAAAGTTCTATTTCCGACAATGGTACATTGGGATAATGAATCTCTTTTCGTTCCTCCACGCACTGCCAGGGAGTGGGTTCATCTTCGTACGTGGGTGGTAAGGACGCCGCCCATGTCGTGACGCGCAGAGACGTCACGGTAGCAATTCTAGTC
>Ga0316192_10004065_pt1 | contig 10623 bp, 4 predicted proteins | sample MerIslwburrow_MG_FD_204931 | JGI IMG/M metagenome (GOLD analysis project Ga0316192, IMG submission 204931) | Coastal sediment microbial communities from Maine, United States - Merrow Island worm burrow | ecosystem: Environmental > Aquatic > Marine > Coastal > Sediment | place: USA: Maine...
GACCGAGCTCCTCAATGATACGCTGCGGATCATCGAAGACATCTTCGTGTACGCCGGGCAGTTGCAAAGGACCGATACCCGGAACGCCGGAGCCAACGCCCTCGTCGGGAGGGCACAGTCGCTGTACGCCGCGTTCGGGCAGGCTGCGGCATTCTTCGAGCCGGAGATCGTCCAGCTTCCTGACGCTACTGTGGCGAAGTACCTCGAGGACCCGCGCCTCAAGACCTACGGCCACGTCCTCGACAATATCCTTCGCACCAAGGCCCACACCCGGTCCCAGGAGGTCGAGGAGCTGCTCGCCGGTTCGGCGTTGCTGCAGGCTTCGCCAAACGATACCTACCAATTCCTGACCAGCGCCGACATCGAATGGCCGAGCATCAAGGACGAAAACGGCGAGGACAAAAAAGTCGTCCCCGGGCTCTACTACACCTTCATGTCGAGCCAGGACCGGCGGGTCCGCAAGGACGCGGCGCTGGCGCTCTTCGACACCTACGACAAGTACGGCAACACTTTTTCGGGCACCTACAACGGTCTTGTCCAGAAGGACGTGTGGATGGCGAAGAATCGGCGTTACACGAGCACCCTCGATATGGTGCTCGATCGGGATGCCGTGCCACAATCGGTGGTCGAGACCCTTGTTTCGACCGTCCACGACAACCTCGATGCCGTCCACCAGTACATCGAGCTGCGAACGAAGGTCCTCGATCTCGGGGACTTCCACATCTATGACCTGTACGTGAGCATGGTGCCGGCGGCCCAGACCACCTATACCTTTGACGAAGGTTGGGCGTTGGCGATGGAGTTCTGGAAGGAGACCTTTGGCGAGGAGTACGCCGCGGTCGCCGAACGGGGTCGCAAAGAGCGCTGGATCGACGTCTACCCGAGCGAAGGCAAACGGGGGGGCGCCTTTTCCTGGGGCACCTACAATTCGGTCCCCTACCTTTTCCTCAACTGGGGCGGGACCCTCGAGGACGTTTCCACCCTGGTCCACGAGATGGGCCACTCCATTCACAGCTTCCTCGCCAACCAGAACCAGCCCTATCACGACGCCGGTTACAGCCTCTTCGTCGCCGAGGTCGGTTCGGTGGCGTCAGAGTCGCTCTTCTTCGAATGGCTACTCGAGCGAACCACCGACCCGACCGAAAGGCTTGCCCTGCTCAACGAGCGCATGAACTCGATCGTCGGCACCTTCCTTCGCCAGATCTTCTTCCACGAGTTCGAATACGCCGCCCACGTCATGGCCGAGGAGGGCAAACCCCTGACCAAGGAATCCCTCGGTGCAGCGTGGAGTGATCTGTGGCTCCAGTACTACGGCGACACGGTGACCCTCGACGACGAGTTCAAGGGCGGTTGGGCGCGCATCCCCCACTTCTACCGGACCTACTACGTCTGGAAGTACGCCACCAGCTTCGCCGCCGGCGAGGCGATCGCCGGGCGCTTCCGCGCCGGTGACGAGACGGCAGTCCAGGATTATCTCGAGACCCTCAAGCTCGGCGGCAGCGTCTATCCGATGGACGCAGTAAAACGCGCCGGCGTCGATATGGAAAACCCCGAAGTGATCCGAGCGGTCATGGATCGCTTCCGTTCGATCCTCGGTGAAATAGAGAAAATCCTGCTCGAAGAGTAAACCCCAGTTGTCCTACCGAGAACAGCCCGCGGCGTGTGCCGCGGGCTTTTTTTGTATCGGACAATTCTGCGCCACCGAGTATGAGGAGCCACCCTTCGCATTGTTGGCCTCAACGACGGTCTGTGTCGTCCAATCAACCCCCAACAATGCGAAAAGTGGCACCTCGCGGTGCTCGCTTTGGGGCGCTTTTCTGCGAACGCACTACCCGTTCAGGTTTCCGCTCAACACTCCCAACATAAAGGCGTACTCCAGCGCCGTTTCGCGGTACTGCTTGTAGCGGCCGCTGACGCCGCCGTGACCTGCCGCCGCCATCTCGGTCTTGAGCAACAGGGGGTTGCTGTCGGTCTTCACGGTTCGCAGCTTGGCGACCCATTTGGCGGGTTCGAAGTACTGCACCTGCGAGTCCTCGAGCGCGGTCGTCACGAGCATCGCCGGGTAGCTCTTTGCCTCGACGTTGTCGTACGGCGAGTAGGACAGCATGTAGTCGTAATATTCACGATCCTCGGGGTTGCCCCATTCGTCGAACTCCCCGGTGGTGAGTGGAATGTCGTCGTCGAGCATGGTCGTCACCACATCGACAAACGGGACGTGGGCGATGATGCCGGCAAAGAGCTCTGGCGCCATGTTGGCCACCGCGCCCATCAGGAGGCCGCCGGCGCTGCCGCCGCGCGCGAAGAGCTTCTCGGGCGTGGTGTAGCCCTGGTCGACGAGGAATTGACCACAGTCGATGAAGTCGGTGAAAGTGTTCTTCTTCTTGAGCAACTTGCCGTCCTCGTACCACCACCGGCCCATTTCCTGGCCACCGCGAATGTGGGCCACCGCGAAGATGAAGCCCCGGTCGAGCAGGCTCACTTCCGCCGACCGGAAGCGCGCCTCCGAGCTCGAACCGTAGGAGCCATAGGCATGGAGCAGGGTGGGGTTCGAGCCGTCACGTTCGATGCCCGTCTGGTAGACGAGCGAGATCGGCACCTCGACGCCGTCTCGCACCGGCGCCATCACACGCTCGACGGTGTAGTTCGCGGGGTCGAAGCCGCCGCGGATCTTCTCCTGCTTCATCAGGCTGCGTTCCCGGGTCGCCAGATCGAGGTCGTAGATGGTCTCGGGGGTGTTGGGAGAGCTGTAGCCGTAGCGGAGCACCCGGGTGTCGAAATCGTGATTCTCATCCACCCAGGTCACATAGGCCGGATCGTCGAACTCGACCTCGAGCTCTTCGCCACCACCCCACGGGATCACCCGCAATCTGCTCAACCCTCCGCTCCGCTCCGTCACCACCATGAAGTTGCGGAAGACCTCGGCATCTTGAAGAAAGACGTCATCCCGAACCGGAATGATCTCGCGCCAGTTCGCCCGGCCCGGTCTCGTCACGGGAGCCGCCATCAGACGGAAATTCTCCGCCTCGAGGTTTGTCCGGATGATGAAGCGATTGCCGACGTGGTCGGCGCTGTACTCGACACCGCGCTCGCGAGGTGCGATGACACGGAACTCGCCCTGGGGGCGGTCGGCATCCAGGAAACGCACCTCGGAAGCCAGCGTCTGCTCGGAATGGACCACGATGTATCTGTCAGAGCGGGTCTTCCACAACCAGACGCTATAGGTCGGATCGGTCTCCTCATAGACCAACACGTCCTCTGCGGGATTCGTCCCGAGCACGTGCCGGTAGACCTGATAGGAGCGCAGCGTTTCCTCGTCCTGTTTGGTGTAGAACACGGTGCGGTTGTCATTCGCCCAGGCAAGCCTGCCGGTAACTTCCGGGATCACGTCCGGCAAGGCTTCTCCCGTCTCCAGATCCTTGAATTGAATTGTGTACTTGCGGCGGCCGACGGTGTCCAGGGCCCACGACATGAGACGGGCGTCGGGACTCACGGAGATCCCGCGCACCGAGCAGAAGTCATGGCCCTCGGCGATCTGGTTGACGTCGATCATGATCTCCTCGGGTGCCTCCACTGAGCCCTGTTTCCGGCAATGAATGGGGTACTCGAGATCACCCTCGTAGCGCTTGTAGTAGTAGTAGCCGTCATCCAGAGCCGGCACCGTTGATTCGTCTGGATCGATACGATTTTTGAGTTCCTGAAAAAGCTCCTCCTGGAAGGTCTCGGTCTCCGCCATCATGGACGAGGTGTAGGCGTTCTCCGCCTCGAGGTATGCCAGCACCTCCGGGTTGGTCCGCTCCCGGAGCCAGTAGTAGTCATCGACCCTCACGTCGCCGTGAAGCTCGAGCTCTTGAGGCCTTTTCTCCGCGCTCGGCGCCACGGGCGCGGCCGGTGCGCACGAGATCATAAATACGCAACAGATCGCAGCAAAAACAAGGACCGATTTTTTCATCTACTCCTCCATCACGGGAGAGTTCGACTGAACACTCACCGAAAACGGAGTATACGCGTGCTCAGCCTCGCCCGCAGCAAAGTCTCAAATCCAGCTCGTCAGAGAAAGAGTTCGCGGTCTATCGGGCGGACCTCGGCAATTGCCCACCCAAATCAAAGGCATCATCAAACAAAAAGAGCGGCCCATTCGGACCGCTTTTTTTACCTGTTTACGGGGCAATCACTCAGAGTTGTTTTTCGGGCCCTTGATCATCCAAATCTCGGTGCCGTTCTTTTCGAAGCGCACCTCGTCCATCAGCTGGTTGATGAGGAAAATGCCGCGCCCGCTGTCGGCGTAGATGTTTTTCCCAACCACAGGGCTCGGAACGGAGCCGGGATCGAAGCCCTGGCCCGGATCGCGAACGATGATGATCATCCCGCGTTGTTCTTCGCAGGCGACAACAACCTCGACGCTCTTTTCGGGGTCATGTCCGCAGCCGTGCTCGACCGCGTTGGCCAGAGCCTCGTAGAGCGCGACCTCGATTTCGAACTCGCTGTGCTCGGCGCAACCCTGCTGGCGCACGACCTCCATGATCTGCTCAACCACCGGCGGTATCGCGGTGGTCTCACCGGGAACTTCCTTCTGGACTCTGACCAACAGGTTATCCGCGTGGAACTCGCACCGAGTAGACTCGGTCATTATTTCTCAGCTCCTGTCCCCGCGAGTTCTCTCTCGAATCTCGCGAGAAATATTGTCGCTCATAGAAAACCTCTTGCCAGATAATACTGCAGACGCGGGAATCAGTTTCATCGCCAAACCTAGAAAAGGCGACAGTACCATTTTTCTGGGCCGTCATCGGCTCAGTCCTCGCAGCTTCAGCCCACGATCCCTGTAACCACGACGCCAGGTAGCTGGCGGCTGGTGTTGATTCCACCTTCATCTCCTCCTGGTACCAATGAAACTACGAATGACGGGTGAGATTGTAACTCAGTCCCGTGGATTTGACGAGTCAATTCTTGCCGGACATATGCAGGTTAATCCTGGAGACTGCGCCCTGTCACGACCTGGAAGCCGCGTACTTTGAGGTCCTTACCGGTGACTGTACTTCGTTCCTGCGAGGTGTCGAGCGAGAGTCTCCACTGATAGAGGCCTGAGAAGAACTCGCTGACCCTGGCGACCATGTCATCAAAAGCGCCGCTCAGCTCGTGGCGGATGGCGTCCTCCTCACTGTCCCACAACGTCACCGAGAGCGCCCGCGACCGCCGTTTGACGTTCTCGACCAGAAAGACCGCCCGGCACCCCTTGGTTGCCATCAATGCCGGCTTGATTTCCTCGTCATAACGCTGCTTGAGCTCTTCGAAACGGCCCGCCTCGACCCGCGCCGAGACAATCCGTACGAAGAACTGATGGGGGCCCACGGCGTCGACAACTTCACCAACCGCAGCTACCACCACTGGATAGGCTTCGGGCTCGGGGTCCTGCAGCGTGGGGGAAGCGCCGGGCTGCTCGGATGACGACTGCACCCGCCCCTCGGAGACCTCGGCGAGATACACGTCGCTGTCGTCGAGGAGTTCATCGTAGACACCACTCGTCTCGTATGCCTCGGCGGCCTCGCTGGAGCGCCAGAAGGTCATGGACACGTGCTCCTGATCATCGTCCGAGGGTTGCAGCAGGCTCGCATAGAGGCAACCTCCACTTTCCTGAAGGGCCGGAATCACACGATCCTCGTAAAACCGGGCGAATTCCCGCTGCCGTCCCTCCCTGACTATCAGGTTGACGAAACGCAAAAACATGGCGTCCCTCCCTCTACACCGGAGGCGATCACTCGATCAATCGAAAGCACGTACCAGACAATATGGGTTCTCTGAAGATAAAACCCAACCCCTGGGCCAATCGATTCCGATCAATCACTGTCCGGTTCGATCATTGAACCGCGTCTTCCGCTTCAATCCTTCGCACGGTCCTGATGCGGGTCGTCCGCAACCCGTCGGCAAATTCTATGAACAGACCCGGCGCCGCAATATGGTCTGTGAAGAGCGCATGCCCCCCGGCGGTACACCCGAGGATTTCGACCGATACGGTTCCCTCTCCCTCGCGCTCGAACCAGCCTCCGCTGACCTCGAAGGACCCGTCCGCGCGTGCGGTCAGCGAGTAGACTGAATTCTTGGTCGAAACGATGATCCGGTCACCGAACTCGATATCCTGCCGGCGCACCCCGCCGACAACACCCGCGGCCTCGGCAAGATCATCGATCGGAATCGCCTCGAGAGGCCTGACGCGGCGATGGACCCCACTCGGAGGATCGGTCATCGCGCGCCTTCGGGTGTTCCAGTGGAGCTCGGCCGGAGGGGCCCGTCTTCACGAAACGCCTCGGTCCTCTCCTTCGCCTTCGCAAGGATCCCCGCGAACTCTGGCAGTGGTCTCAGCGGCTTCATAAACGGGCAATACTCATTGAAAAACGGGTACGGGTAGAAGCCCTCGTCCACCGCCGACTCGAGAACTTCGAGTGCGCGCCCGGTGTCCCCGGCCATGGCGAACGACTCGGAGATGTGGAAGGTGTTGTGCGGGTCGAGCGGCCCGATATCGATTCCAGCAAGCAACTCGAGCGCCGCCTCATGCCGTCCTTCCAGGGCGTCCACGAGCGATGCAACCTGGACCGTGTAGGCATTCTCAGGGGCGGTTTCGAGGCAGACATCGGCGTGCCGCCGAGCATCGGCAAGCCGGCCCAGGCACGCGTAGGTGTAACCGATGGCCCAGTGAGTCAGGAAATTCTGGGGATCGAGCTCGAGGCTGCGCTCGAGATCGGGCACAGCTTCTTCGAACCGGCCCACGAACCAGAAAGCCGCCCCCCGGATCATCCAGGAAATGGAGGCGAGGGGGTCGCATTCAACCATGCGTTGCCCGGCATCGAGACCGAGCTCCGGTTGCCCTGCGGCCATATAGCTCGCGCCCAGATAGAGAAAGGCCTCGGGATCGTTGGAGGTGCCTTCGAGCGCCCGTTTGCAGTGCCATACCGCCTCCGGCAGGTGGCCCCGCTCGTACGAGATGGATCCGAGCAACGCGTGCGCCTGCGGCAGTTCGGGCATGTCTTCGAGCAGGGCGAGCGCCTGGGCTTCAGCCTCCTCGAGCTGGCGCGGGTCGGGGTTGACCCCTGCCTTGGCCTGAGCCACCTTGGCGAGGGCCTCCAGGAAGACCAGCGGAGGCGTCTTCCCTTCGATCTCGACCGCCTGCGACACGAGTTTTGCCGCCCGACCGAGGGCCTTCACATCGAACCGCCTGATCTCCTGCCGCGCCTGCAAATAGAGTTCGAAGGCTCGGAGGTCTTCGATCGGGCGCTCGGCCAGCCGCCGGCTCTCGTCCGAGGTCAGCGTGATATCGAGAGCACGTACAATCTCACGCGAAACACGTTCCTGCACCTCGAATACCTCTTCGAGGCTGCCGCTGTACTTCTCGGACCACAGCGGCGTGTCATTTTCGGCATCGACGAGCTGGGCGGTAATGCGCAAGCTCGAGCCAGCCTTACGCACACTTCCTTCAAGGACGTAACGGACACCTAGCTCACGGCCGATCGTCGGCAGATCCTTGTCGGTTCCCTTGAAGAGCATGGCTGAGGTCCGCGAGATGACGGAGAGCGCCTTGATGCCCGCGAGGTCGGCGATGAGTTCCTCGGTCAAACCGTCCGAGAAGTACTCGTTGTCAGGATCGGTGCTCATGTTGGTGAAGGGAAGGACCGCGATCGATTTATCCGCTGCGATGACTGCTTCGGATGCGCTATCGGTGTTTTCCGCGGACGGCGACGGCGGCAGTCCGAGGCGATCGAGCATCTCAGCAAATCTCGGATCCGACCGTAACGGATCGAAAGGCGACATGCCGGCGAAAAAGAGAATTGCCTGGGACTCCTCCGCAGCGCGATCGAGAATCTCCCACGCACCCTCGATGTCTCCAAGAGCCGCCAGAATCCAAGCCTCGGGAACTACAGTCGGCGCGGGTTCCGGGCGAGATCGCAGCTCTTCGAGGACCTCCTCAGCCTCCGCCCGTCGGCCGGCAGCCGCCAACCCCCAACCAAAGATCCCGAGCATGTAGCCGCCCCTCCTGGCGTGCCCGGCCGCCGCCTTCAGCGCGGCGATGCCTTCCTCGAATTTTCCTTGCGCCACCTTGGCCATGCCGGAGCACCACAGGGCGAGGGTGTTTTCGCGATCAAAGAGGATCGCCTGCTCGGCAGGGTCGTCGGCTTCTTTCGGGCGCCCGACCGTCAACCGACCGCAGGCGGACATGGCATATGGAAAGGCGGCCAACGGATCGAGCTCGCGACCCGTTTCGAATGCGCGTTCCGCTTCGCCGTGTCGGCTATGCACGCTTGACAGGAACCCAAGCCAGCAATGAGCCTGGACGAAGCTCGACTGGATTTCGATCGCCCGGCGCAATGCCGATTCCGCGTCCTGCCACCTCGCCTCGCAGAATGCGATCATCCCCTCGACGTAACACCCTTCGGCCGACTCACCCTGTAACCGGTAAGCGGTGGCGAGAGACTCCTTCGCAGTTTCATAGGCCTCGCGAGCGGGAATCAGGCTGTATAGCGCAGCCAGGACGGTCACCTCGGCCTGACCGACCCATGACGGGCCGTGGGTCGGATCGACCGCCACCGCCTGCTCGTACTCATTCAGCGCGTTTGAGTGGTCATTCTTGGAGTAACGGTAGTGGCGGCCCTTGAGGTAGTGGCGGTAGGCCTCCACGTTGCTGACCTGTGCGCGGGTCCGAACCTCCCGGTCGCCGGGCGCAAGCTGCGAGGTCACTGCCTCGACGACTCCAGCGGCGATCTCATCCTGCACCGCGAAGACGTCCGCCGCTTCACGGTCGTAGCGTTCGGACCAGAGCTGGTAGCCGGTCTCGACCTCGGTGAGCTGAGCGGTCACCCGCATCCGGCTGCCCGCCATCCGAACGCTGCCCTCGAGGATCTGGCCCACCGACAGCGTGCGACCGATCGCCTTCAGGTCACCGCCCTCCTCTACGGCCTTGAATGTCGACGTCCTCGAAGCGACCTGGATGCCTTCCACGTGGACGAGGGCGTTCATGATCTCCTCGGCCATCCCTTCGCAGAAGTAGTCCTGATCTTTGGCCGGGCTCATATCGGCGAAGGGCAGCACGGCGATTCCGACAGTTCCGGATTCCGCTATTGGGGATGCCCCTTCCGACAATTTCAAATCCGTGGCGTCACCGCCAGCTCCGTCGACATCCAGCCCTGCCTTGCGAAGCCCATCGACGAGATGCTCGAGGAGCTCCCCCGGACCCACCCAGCGTCCCCACTCCTCGCGTGCGGTGGCAGCAAAATCCGGCTTCTGGGCAAGCAGTTCGCGAACCGCTTGCCGAGCAGCCTCCCAATCGCCGAGCTGCCCATACACTGAAGCGAGTGACGCATGCGTGAAGAAGTACGTGGGCATATTGATTTTGAGGGCGATGTCGAGGGCGGCGCTGTAGTCCTTCTTGCGGTACGCGTTGAGGAAGATGCTGAATCTGTACCACCCCGGATGTTGGGAGTTGAGTTGCATGGCTTTTTCCGCCAGGGCGCAGCCCTCGTCCCACTGTCCGGCATATGCCATGAGGATTCCCATAAAGGCGGTGGTACACCCGTCCATGGGGTTGAGCGCGATGGCCCGCTCGGCCGCGATGCGAAACGCCGGCAGCTCCCGCCGGAAAAACAGCGCCTGGGCCAACGAGTGATGGGCAAAGTGGTTGGAGGGTGCGATAGCAACCGCTTTACGGGCTGCCGTAAGTGATCGGTCGAGGGAATCGGGCTCGACGTTGAACCCGTGCTTGTGCTCTTCGGCATACATCACCGACAGCAGCGCCCAGCAGTCGGCGTTGCCCGGGTCCTCGGCAACCGCCTTTTCCAGGCAGGCCCGCGCCTCGGCATGGTCTTCAGCGCTCAGCCGGATGTAGTAGCCGAAACCACGCAACATGGCCTCATACGGGCTCAAGTCATCTACGGGCCGGCCGCGGATCGACTCGCTCATGATGTGCGGCAGGACACCGTTCATGTCGGCGACGGTCGAAACGATTCGAGGCGCGAGATTGTCCTGGAGTTCAAAAACTTCTTCTGGGCTGAATGGACGGTTGTACGTTTCCGCCCAAAGATGGGCGCCAGTTTCCGTGTCGACGAGCTGCGCAGCAATCCTCAGAACGGCTCCCGCCTGGCGGATGCTCCCTTCCATGACGTATCGAGCACCGAGCTCGGTGCCGACGGTACGGACGTCGACCGCCTCGCCGGCGTAACGCGAAGTCGAGCTGCGGGATATGACCCTGAGATAGGAGAAGCGCGAAAAGCCCGTCACGATGTCCTCGGTCAGTCCCTCGGCAAGGGCTTCGACGGTGGAATCTGCGGCCCGGGATTGGAACGGCAGCACCGCGACCCAGAAGCCCTCATCGTGTCGGACCGATCCGGCGGCCGTTGAAGAACTGTCGGTAGCGCTGATGTCGGATGACGGCTGCGCGCTCTGCTGAGCCATGTACTCGACTCTCGGTTGCGATGCCGGCGACGTACCGGTCGACGATGACGCCTCGCGCCGCAGCGCCTTGAGCTCGTTGAAGACGTCGCGCGCCGTCTGGTAGCGGTCGCGGCGGTCCTTCTCCAAGCAGCGTCCTATGATGCGTCCGAGGTGGCGCGGCACATCGTTCCGGACCTCCAACACCGATTGCGG